>OBLS010000150.1_pt1 | contig 20823 bp, 17 predicted proteins | sample 1519901 | NCBI WGS metagenome assembly OBLS01 (sample SAMEA3113585, study PRJEB22503) | soil metagenome | reverse complement strand
GACACGAATGAGCGCCTGCGTCGGGAGAACGCCAAGTTTCGGTCCAGCGCCCGCAAGTCGTGATCAGCCCTGTGCGAGTCAAACTCTTGGACAGCACGAAGTCCACACGCCGACCCGAGGTGATCGGACGACGTATCGACGTTAGCCCGTCGCGGTGGCCTGCTCCGCCTGCTCCCGACGCTTCTTCGCCGCCTCGACTGAGGCCCGCAAGGCGGCCACGAGGTCGACGACCTCCGCCTCCTTGGGGGCTTCCGGTTCCTCGGCCAACGGGATGCCCTCGGCCTTGCTCTGCACCAGCGTCTCCAGGGCCTCCCGATACGAATCGGTGAACTCCTCAGGTTTGAAGTCCCCGGCCAGGGCATCGATGAAGGACTGAGCCATGGTCACCTCGGCATCGGAAACCTTCACGTCGGCCGGCGGGGCCGCGAACGACCCGTCCCGCAGTTCGTCCGGCCAGAGCATGGTGTGCATCAACAACACGCCGTCCTTCGGCCGCAGGAGCGCCAATGCCTCGCGCGAGCGAAGTGCCACCTTGACCACCGCACTCTGGCCACTCTTGGTCAGCGCGTCGCGCAGCAGCACGTACGGCTTGACGCCCGGGCCATCTGCTTGCAAGAAGTAGGTCTTGTCGAAGTAGGTCGGATCGACGTCCTCCTCGGCCACAAACTGCACCACCTCGACCGCCTTGGTGGTCGCCAACGGCAGCGAGTCGAAATCCTCTTTCTCCAAGATCACCATGCGGCCGTCGGGCATCTCATAACCCTTGGCGATCTCGGCGAACGGAATTTCGTTGCCGCACTTCTCGCACACCCGCTTGTACTTGATGCGGCCACCGTCCTCGGGGTGGACCTGGCGAAAACTAATGTCCTTCTCCTCGGTGGCCGAGAAGAGCTTCACCGGAATCGTGACCAGTCCGAAGGAGATGGCGCCCTTCCAGATTGAGCGTGGCATGAGGCTAGTCTGCCCGATTAGCGGCAATATCCGTCGGATCACCCGTCTGCCCAAGGTGATCGAGCTCCTCGGGCGCGAACCACAGCAGGTCAAAGCCGTCCAGCAATGCACCCACCTCTGGCAGCGGCAGCGCCGTCGCCAGCGTGACCTCTCCCGCACTCTCCGTGACGGCGCGCCGCGCCGTCATCACCGCGTCGGCGGCCTCGGGCTCATCGAGAAACAGCGCCCGCACCTGCGGCCAGGAAAGGGACGAAATCGCGATCTCACCGGACGGATCCTCCGTAGCGGTGATCTGCGCCGGCTCGAGCTCCGCCGCGAGTACCAACCGCGTGAGCTCCGGCCCTACCAACAGAGCCAGTACGCCTGCGTTACTGAGGGCAGCAAATTCCGCCTCCTCGGTGGTGCTCTGCGGTTCGAGAGCACGCAGCAGCGCGGGCGTCACCGCGCAACCCCGACGAAGGCCTGGATCCGCGCCCCTCCGCAGAGCCTTTGCCTGCTCCGTGCTGGCGGGAATGAACGCCGTCTGCCCCATCTAGCCCTCGGCTCGGCGCCCGCGTTCACGGCCACCCAGGCCCTGACGATTGGTAGGCCGGCGACCAATCCGCCGCGGCCCTTCCTGCTTGGCTGCGGCTTTCTTCACGGCCGCGCGACGAGCCGCCGGACTGGCCTTACGGGTCGGCTGGCGCAAAGTGGCCGCATCAGCGGCGGTGTCGACCAGCTCCTGGACGGCATCTATCAAACATTGAGCCAACACATGCAGGTCTCGGATGGCATACCGGTCCCCGGTGAGGCCGACAAAAACTTCGCCGTCGTAGGACGTGACTCCGATGGTCAGCAGATGAGCCGCCGACAGCGGCAGCAGGGGGTAACTAGCGACCATCCGAGCACCGGCGGCATAGAGCGGTACTTGGGGTCCGGGAACGTTGGTGATCAGAATGTCGTGCTGCTTCCGCAGCACCTCGGTGGAGACCCGTACGCCCAAGGCGTGCAGAGTCGACGGCGCAAAGCCGGCGATATCGGACAGTGATCGGGCTCCGACGGCACGGCCGCTTTCCTTATGCGCCTTGGTCGCGTAAGCCACCTGATGGAGCCGCATCAGCGCGTTCGGTTCCCCGACCGGCAGGGTCTGTAAGTGGGGCGCGACTTGGCTGCCGAGCGAGGTGGGTTCACCGTCGTCCTCCGTCACGCTCATCGGGACCAGCGCGGTCAGCGTGCTGCTCGAGCTAAGTGATTCCCCCCTGGTCAGCAGCCAGGACCGCAGGCCGCCAGTGATCACGGCCAGCACGACATCGTTGACGGTGTGGTCGTGCTCCTGCCGGATAGCTTTAAACTGAGCCAACGGCACCTGCAGAAGACCGACCCGACGCTGCTCGGACACGTCACCGGCCAGCGGTGAGTCCGAGGCCGGACGCTTACCACGGAGGGCGTCTCCGGCCAGCTCACCAAGAGCGCCGCCTATCCCGCCCACAGCCTCACCGATCGCCATTGCCATCCCCAAGGCGCTGGTAAAGGCGCCTCGCAGGTTTTCGAACGCCTTGGCCGGATCCTGAGCGCTTTCCCACAACGCCCCTCCGACCAGATCAAGTGACCCGGGCTCGGGTCTTGGCTCCCATGCGGTGGTCGAAGTCAGCGGCGGCCGATGGTCGGCATCCAGCAATACCTGCCCGAGGTCGACCCCGTCGACGCCATCGACGATGGCCAGGTGCGTCTTGCTCACCAGCGCGAAGCCTCCGTCCTCCATTCCCTCGACCAGATAGATCTCCCAGAGCGGTCGTGACAGGTCCAGCCGCCTAGCCAGCACGCGCCCCACGAACTCGCGAAGTTGATCAAGGTTGCCCGGTCGCGGCAGCGCGGAGCGACGAACGTGGAAGGTGAGGTCGAAATTCTCGTCATCCACCCACACCGGGGCAGCCAGTCGTGCTGGTACCGGCCGGACCCGCTGCCGATAGAGAGGAACGAACTCGATCCGATCCCGAATCAAGGCGATGAGGCGTTCATAGTCGAAGCCTTCGGTACCCGCATCGAAAACGTCGACCGTACCGACGTGCCCGGGAGTTCGTACGGTGTCCAGCGCCAGCATCGACACCTCGAGTGGGGTCAATCGCCGTGGCATGGAGGTCCCTTCGAGCTGCGCAGTCGAGTCCACCGCGAGTGGCAGATCTTCACCGTACTACCGCGGATTGCCGCTACGACCCGATGGCGGTACCAGCCAGGTGCCGATGTGCCTTGCCGTGAACTGCCACAGCAGGGGCGATGTTGACAGCGTTGCCGCCCTGGCTGCGCCTGGAACACTTAACCGGCAATGGGCTCGACCGGCGAGCGCACCGGGCGGCGCAAGATCCAGCACGAGAGACCGAGGGAAACGTGCGCAGAAGTCGATCAACCGAGTGGCCGCGAGCAGCGTGCGAGTTCGTTGCGCCCTGCGTGCACGTCATGACCCACTCGAGTCGATGACCTCGGTTCTGCTGCCGCAGCACGGCATTGCCTCGCGGCAGGATCTTCCGCTGCCGTTCACGTTCGTGGTGGCAGGGGCGGCCATCGCCTTGATCATCTCGTTCGTCGTGCTCATCTTCGCCTGGCGAACGCCTCGTTTCGCCAGGCTCAGCGGCGTGCCGCTGCCAAGGTTCACCAAGGTCGTCGACCATCCCGCTGTCCGGTGGACTGGGCGCCTGCTGATCTTGGCGGCTTACGCCATCGCGGCGCTGGCGGTGATAGCCGGGCAGGACAGGTTGACAAACCCGATCTTCGGCTTCGTCTTCGTCTGGATGTGGGTGGGGCTGGTGCCGATCTCACTGCTCCTCGGCTGGTTCTGGCGGGCGACCAACCCGCTCCGGACGGTGCACGCCGGCCTGTGTGCACTGGCACGCATCGACACCAGAGCCAGGCTGGTGAACCTACCGGAGCGGATCGGCGTCTGGCCGGCTGCCGCGGGCATCTTCGCATTCAGCTGGCTGGAGCTGGTGCAGCCCGATCGGACCACCTTGTCGGTGCTCCGACTCTGGGCGATCGGCTGGTTCGTGATCATGATCCTTGGTGCGATCATCTTCAGCCAGCGGTGGATCGGGGCCGCCGATCCTTTCGAGGCGTACGCGTCCACCGTGGCCGAACTGTCGGCTTGGCGACGGATCGAAAGGAACCTTGCGCTGGTCAATCCGCTCGCCGGTCTTAGTTCATGGACTCCTCCACCAGGCGCAGCGGGGGTGGTGGCGGCGTTGCTCGGCAGTACCGCCTACGACAGCTTCGCCAACACAAGCTGGTGGATTCAGACCGTTCAGGACTCTGACCTGCCATCACTGGCCTGGCAGACGGCCGGTCTGCTCGCGATGATCATCATCGTGCTGACCAGCTTCGCCTTGGCGGCGTGCTGGATGGGCCGCTTTACCTCGCAACCACTCAGCGTCTATCCACGGCTGATGGCCGGGTCGGTCGTGCCCATCGTGGTCGGCTATGCCATAGCGCACTACGCCACGCTGTTGATCTTGGAGGGGCAGCGAGCGGCGATCAACTTCTCGGATCCGCTGGGCCGCGGCTGGAATCTCTTCGGCTCCGCGGAGATGGGCGTGAATGCCTCGATCGTGAACCATCCGACGGTCATCGCGATAATCCAGCTCGTCGCCATCGTCGGTGGCCATCTGCTGGGAATCATCGTTGCGCACGAGAAGGCAGTCCGCCTGCTGCCGCCGGAACGGGCACTGGCCGGGCAATGGCCGATGCTCGCTGTGATGATCGGCTACACCTGCTCAGGCTTGATCTTGCTCTTCTCCCCCTAGCTCGACGTCCTCGAACCCCGTGCCGTCTTTGTGTGGACAAATCGGGTGGTCGGCGTGTGAGTCCGGCCCCGGCTTCTATGCTTCTCGCATGACCGAGCCGCCCGCTGCGCGCGAGCTCGACATCACGCTGGAGCGCAACTCGCCCGTGCCCCTCTACCATCAGCTAGCCCAGTCGATCGAGCATGCGATCAACACCGGCGCGCTGTCCCCCGGTGATCGGCTGGAGAACGAACTGTCGTTGACCAGCCGCCTGGGTCTGTCCCGGCCGACTGCCCGCCAGGCGATTCAGGAGCTGGTGAAAAAGGGAATGCTTGTTCGCAAGCGCGGCGTAGGTACCCAAGTCGTACGGTCACAGTTCCGGCGCGACGAGCGCTTGAGCAGCTTCAACGAGGACCTGACCAAGGCGGGCATGGTTCCCCGAACTCGGTTGCTCGAGTACTCGGTGGGCAAACTCAACCAAGACGTCCGCGACGCCATCGACGCCGAGAGTGTCACCGACAAGACCTTTATCAAGATTCGACGGTTGCGGCTTGCTGACGATGTGCCGCTCGCAATCCTGACGAACTATTTGCCCAGCCATTTCGACATCAAAGAGGCTGACCTGACAGACAAGGGGCTCTATGCCTGTCTGCGCGGGATCGGCATCAACCTCAAGATCGGTCACCAGCGCGTCTCCGCACGACTGATGACTGATGAGGAGGCCGAGCTGCTCGATGTGGAAACACCAGCAGCCGGTCTCACGGTCGATCGGATCGCCTATGACGACGTGGGCCAGTTTGTGGAATTTGGCCGGCACCTGTACCACGCCGCGCACTACTCGATCCAAAGTTCCCTCGTCGTCTGAGCCTGGCTGCCTTAACGGGCGATCTCTGCGAGCGTCGCCAGATCTCGCGCGCGAAGGCGGGACAAGCGAGCCGAGCGGACGACGAGTCCCCGAGCGAGTGAAGCCAGCGACAACACGAGTCGTGATCGCGCGCGAAGAAAGGTCACGGCGGCGGCAGCAGGACACCGAAACCGCCGGCGGCGAGGCGGAGCAGCACCTGCCCTGGAGCGGTGAGGTCGGCGATCTTGGCGGCCGACAGCAATTCAAGCTCCGCCAACCGGGCACGATAGGCGTCCGATCCGGCCAGCCGCGCCTGCTGCAGCGCGAAGGTGTTGTGCCACACCTTCTGCCTGGCCTCACGGAGAAATCGCTTGGAACTGGCCCGGTTGAGCGGAGTCAATACGCGGTCGAGGAGGCGGCGGGGTCCGCCGAGCTGGCCATCCTCGGCCGCCACCCGAGAGGCGAGGATGTCGTCGATGCGTTCATGATCACGTCGGCGTCGCTCGATCAACGCCGGATCGGTGAAGTCGTCGTCGGTGATCACCGCAAGCAGCGCCTGCGGCAGGTCAAAGTTGATGTGCGCGTTCATGCCGAGAAGAAGGTGCTGAAGCGGGTTCGTCCCCTCGGGCGGCGCGAATGCCAGCCGCCAGGGCCGCGGCGGCGGTACACCAGATAGATCGGCATCGTGGGCAACGAAGAAGAGGTCGGCGAACGCGCCGTCCCACGCGGCTACCCACCAAGGGTCATCGAAGCTACCGTCCTCGATCGCACGGGCTACCGCCTCCGTCGTCCGCCGGTACGTGGCGATGAACGTCCGGCGGAACTCCATCCCGGCCGGCAGCGAGTCCAGCCGTACCTGAAGCTCGTCCAAGACCCGTGCAATAGTGGCGTCAGCAGCCATTCCGACATTGTGTCCCGCGGCTTTTCCACAGATTCGCGCCCTGCTCTTCCCAACCGGTGGCATTTCTCCCACGCTGGTGGCCACCCTCCCGGGAGGAAGAAATATCAAATGGCATCCACTGCCCGATCGACGCTCAAGCTGCGGCGCGCCGTCGAGAGTCGGCCCCCGGCACAGACCTGGCTGCCTCGGCTGGCCGAGGCGGTGGATGAGTCACAGCCGATGCTCGATTTCGATGGTGAACCACCGGTGCAGGCGAGCACTATGAGCGGCAGCTGGATGTCGGCTCCATCCGCGGAGTTGCCAGATCCGAAGGCCTGGAGTATCTCGCTCGCGCAACTCTTGATCGAGACGCTGCAGGAACTGCGGCCTATCGGGCAGCTCAATCGTTGGGTTGATGACCAGGTGCTGGCAGCGATCACGATCCAGCGCAGACAACGGATCGCAGCCCGATCACGGTCACGGCCGACCCGTCCGGCCACCCTGCGCTCGCTTCACCTGCAGTTCCCCACTCCGCTCGCGGCGGAGGTCGCCGCTCACTTCACGCTCGGCCGCAGATCAATCGCCCTGGCATTCCGGCTAGAGGAGTTTTACGGTCGATGGCTCTGCACTGCGGTGGAGCTTGGCCCTAGGCGTTCGCTCCAGGGCGCCCGTGACACATCTTGAACTTCTTGCCCGACCCGCATGGGCATGGCGCATTCCGCCCGACCCCCGCGTACGGGTCCTTGGCGCCCTCCCCATTGGCCGCTGCCGTCTTGACAGAGCCATCCTCGTCCGGTGCCGAGTATGTCAACGGTCGAGAGCCGGAGGAACCGAGACCCTTGGCACTCACCCGAGGACGTGGTGTCGGGGTCTCTTCCCGCTCCGCCAGCTCCAGCCGGGCCAGCTGCGCGTCGTCGAGGACCTCATTCATGTCCGCGGCTAGGGCGGCGGCGTCAGCGTCGTCGCCCACCGCGTGCACCTCGATTCCGGTGCCATCCGGGTCGGGACCGGATTCGATCAGGTGCTGCTGGCCACCACCACGGCCGTTGCTCGCCGCTGCCGCCGCCGCACCGACCTGCACCGGCAACCCGTCCCCGCCGGTGACCACACCGACCGCTGGACCGGCCTCCGAAGCCTGCTCAACCTCGACCTCCAGGTGGAAGACGAAACCGACAACCTCCTCCATGAACGCTTCCATCATGGCGTTGAACATGTCGCTGCCCTCGCGCTGGTACTCCACCAGCGGGTCGCGCTGCGCCATCGCTCGCAGCCCAATGCCCTCACGCAGGTAGTCCATCTCGTACAGATGCTCGCGCCACTTCCTATCGAGAACGGTCAGCAGCACGCGCCGCTCGACCTCGCGCATGACCTCGGCACCTAGCGATTCCTCGCGTTTGTCGTAAGCCGCCTGAGCGTCATCCTTGAAGTCATCGACCAGCATCTGCCGGTCAAGATCCTCCCGATCCTCGTAGTCGGCGCGGTTGAGGCCCACTGGATAGAGGGTGCGCATATTGGTCCACAACTGCTCGAGGTCCCAGTCCTCCGCGAAGCCCTCCGTCGCGCCGATCACGTACTGCTCGACCACGGCGTCGACGGTTGCCCGCAGACGGGCCTCAACGTCGGCACCCTCCAGGACTTTCCGCCGGTCGCCGTAGACGGCATGGCGCTGGCGATTCATCACGTCGTCATATTTGAGGATGTTTTTCCGGGTTTCGAAGTTCTGGGCCTCGACCTGGCCCTGCGCGCTGGCGATCGAAGCAGACACCCGCTTGTTCTCGATCGGTTGGTCGTCAGGCACCTTGAGCGCCTGTAGCACCCACTCGACGATGTCGGACTTGAAGAGCCGCATCAAGTCGTCGCCGAGCGAGAGATAGAACCGGCTCTCCCCCGGATCACCCTGGCGGCCGGACCGGCCGCGAAGCTGGTTGTCGATCCGCCGGGATTCGTGTCGCTCCGAGCCAACGACGTAGAGACCGCCGAGGTTGACGACCTCCTCATGCTCCGCCTGCACCGCCTGCTCATACTCCCGGAGCAGGATGGGGAAGCGTTTCTCGTACTCCTCGGACCGTTCGAGTGCGTCGATGCCTTGGTCGTGCAGCTTCTTGTCGGCGAGGAACTCAGGGTTGCCGCCCAGGATGATGTCCGTGCCCCGGCCGGCCATGTTGGTCGCCACCGTCACTGCGCCCTTGGCCCCAGCGACGGCGATGATCGCTGCCTCCCGCTCGTGCTGCTTGGCGTTCAGCACCTCATGCTTGACGCCGACCTGTTTGAGCATTCCCGACAAGATCTCCGACTTGGCCACCGAGGCAGTGCCGATCAGCACCGGCTGGCCTTTCTCGTGCCGGGCCGCGACGTCTTCGACGACCGCGGTGAACTTCGCCTCCTCGGTGCGGTAGATCAGGTCCCGCTGATCGCTGCGGATCATGTCCTTGTTGGTCGGGATCGGCACCACGCCGAGGCCGTAGATCTTCTGGAACTCGGCCGCCTCGGTCATTGCCGTGCCGGTCATGCCCGAGAGCTTCTCGTACATGCGGAAGTAGTTCTGCAAGGTGATCGTGGCGAGCGTCTGGTACTCGTCGCGGATCTCGACCCTCTCCTTGGCCTCGATCGCCTGGTGCAGACCCTCGTTGTAGCGGCGACCGATCAGTGTTCGTCCGGTGTGCTCGTCGACGATCAGCACTTCGCCGTTCAAGATCACGTAGTCGCGGTCCAGCTTGAACAGCTCTTTGGCCTTGATGGCGTTATTCAGGTAGGAGATGAGCGGGGTGTTGGCCGATTCGTAGAGATTGTCGATGCCGAGCCTGTCCTCCACCAGGTCGATGCCCGCTTCCAAGATGGCGACGGTGCGCTTTTTCTCGTCCACCTCATAGTGCTCGTCTCGCCTCAGCCGCTCGGCCATTCGCGCGAACTCTGGATACCACTGGTGGGTGTCCTCTGCGGGACCGGAAATGATCAAGGGCGTTCGCGCTTCATCGATCAAGATCGAATCCACCTCGTCGACGATGGCGAAGTGGTGCTCGCGCTGCACGCAGTCGGCGAGGCTGAGCGCCATGTTGTCACGCAGGTAGTCGAAGCCGAACTCATTGTTGGTGCCATAGGTGATGTCGGCGGCGTAGGCCTTGCGACGATCCGCTGGATCCATCTGGGACAAAATCGCACCGACGTCGAGGCCGAGGAAATGGTGAACCCGGCCCATCCACTCCGCGTCACGCTTGGCCAGGTAGTCGTTCACCGTGACGATGTGTACGCCGCGGCCAGTGATCGCGTTGAGGTAGGCCGGTGCGGTTGAGACCAGCGTCTTGCCCTCGCCGGTCTTCATCTCCGCAATGTTGCCGAGGTGCAGCGCGGCACCACCCATGATCTGGACATCGAAGTGCCGCTTGTCGAGCACCCGGCGGCTGGCCTCCCGCACAGTCGCGAACGTCTCCGGTAGCAGCGATTCGAGCGTTTCACCCTTGTCGAAGCGGGACCTGAAGTCGCCGGTCTGGCCGCGGAGCTCGTCGTCGCTCATCGCCAGATAGTCGTCCTCAATGGCCTTCACCTGTACGGAGATGCCCTTGAGCTGTCTGAGGATCTTGCCCTCGCCGACGCGCAGCAGCCTGTCCATCAAAGCCACGGAACTGGCTCCTTGATCTCGATTTCTTAAAGAATGTACGGTCTGAGGCGCCAAGACGTTCCGCCGGCGCGTCCTCTATCGTAGGCCAGTGTCTGCGACCGTCTTCGCGGTTGCCGGAGGCCAGTGGGGGATGGATCCCTCAGGCACCATGAAATCTCGGATTGAACGGACCGATCGGATTCAACGCGCTGACCTGACTGGACCGGGAATCAGACGCTGGCGAGCGCCGAGCCGAGGTCGCCGCGCGGCGTCACCTCGACGTCGGAAAGCCCGAGCCAGCACGCCATGGTCTTCAACTCCATGTGCAACTCTGCTGCGACCTGCGCGGCTTCCTGACCGGGCTCCAGCCAAGCGGAGTTGACTCTCAGCACTCCCCTCGTCCGCTCCGCCTTGAGATCGACCCGGGCGGCGAACCGCTCCCCCAGCAGGAAGGGATAGACGTAGTAACCGTAGGTTCGCTTGGGCTGGGGTACGTAGATCTCTATCCGGTAGGAGAAATCGAAGAGCCGCTCCAGCCGACTGCGCTCGAAAACCATCGAGTCGAATGGGCTGAGTAGCGCGCGAGCATTGACCTTCCTAGGCATTCGAGCCTCATGCCACAGATACGTCCTGCTTTCCCAACCGTCAACACGGACCGGGATCAGTTCACCGGAGTCCACCAGATCGGCGATTGCCGCTCGCGTCATGGCGGGTCTGGTGCGGAAGTAGTCCCGGAGGCAGAACTCGCTAGCCACTCCCAGCGCACGGGCCGCCCGGCGGACCAACGCTCGAACGGAGTCCTCTGGTGTCGGGGTCGTTGCTTGGAGCACCGCACGGGGCAGCACTCGCTCCGGCAAGTCGTACACCCGCTCGAATTGCGAGTTCCGGCGGGCCGAGGTGATGTCACCGATGTAAAACAACCACTCCATGACGGTCTTGACCGACGACCAGTTCCAGCCCCAGTTGTCGCGGGTCCGCTCCTCCTGGTACTCCAACTCACGGGCGCTGATCGGCCCGCGCTCGGCGACCTCGTCACGCACCAGATCCACGAGAGTGGGATTGTTCCGGGCGACCCGTTCCACGCCACCCCAGACATCACGGAAGCCGGCCTGCATCCGAAACCGCAGCTGTGGCTGCAAGGTCACGTCTATCAGGCTGGCGGCATGTCCCCAGTATTCGAAAAGCCGTCGCGGTGGAGTATGCGCAGCCCGCTCCAGCAACGCGACGTCGTAGGGGCCGAGACGGGAGAACAGTGGCATGAAGTGAGCACGCGTCACCACGTTGATGGAGTCGATTTGGAACTGGGCCACCCGGTCGATCAGCGCCTGGACATCCCGGATGCCCACCGTCCGGTCCGGCCGCGGCCGACCGAAGCCTTGAGCCGCGAGCGCCACACGGCGCGCCGATGCTCGGCTCAACTTCTCCGGTCTCACGTGCGGCAGGCTAGCCGGGCGCACCGACACTCCCTGCCTACCGGTTTCCTACTCCCGGTTTAGCCCCGCAGTGCATTGCGTGCCCGAGGCACGAGGCGCGACCTGCGCATAGGGCGCTCAAGACGGCGCGGCTGGATCAGTTGCCGCACCCCCAATCATGAGGTGAGGTGGGCGAAAGAACCAGCGCTGTCCAGTCGGATCACCCCGTAGTCGTAGGCCCGGCGGCGGTAAACCACGCTCGGCGTCATGTGCTCGGAGTCGATGAAGAGGTAGAAGTCATGCCCGACGAGTTCCATCTCGAGCAGGGCCTGGTCCAGACTCATCGGTACGGCGGCGTGCACCTTCTCGCGGACCACCGGCGGACCATCTCCTTGCACTTCCATACCGGCAACGCTGTGGGGCTCTGTGCCGTTCACCGGCTCGCTGCCACCGGACAGTGGCAGCTGGGCGGCGGCCGATTGCAGGGATTGCGGCGTGCGCTGTCCGCGATGGACCCGCTTGCGGTCGGCTGCCTTACGGAGCTGAGCCATCAACTTGTCGAGGGCCATGTCGAACGCCGCCAATTGATCTTCCGCGGCAGCTTCGGCCCGGATCACCGGTCCCTTGTTGCGGAGGGTGATCTCGACTCGGCTGGCCTGATTGTGTTGTCGCTTGTTTCGTTCCTGCGAGACCTCGACGTCGACCCGAATGACCCGGCCGTCGAGCTTCTCGAGTCGAGTGATCTTCTCCTCGACATAGTCGTGGAACGCTTCCGACACCGTGCAGTGCCGGCCCTTGACGACAACATCCATGTCAGCCTCCATCTGTTGTCCGAATCCCCGACGGCCGTCCCGTTACGCTGCGGGCCGAGGTGCGCCGAGGCGGAAAAGAAATCGCCCCCTACCAGTCCCCTCGTGCAAAGGAGCAATCTGGTGCAGGAGCGCCATATCATGACGCTAGTCCCCTCTTGCCGGGATTTCCACGCCGGGTCGGATCTGGATCACGCCATCCATAAGTCAAATTTGAGCGACTGGCCGGTCTCGCTGAGTCGCCGCTACGGTGGCCGCGCCGAACACGCGGTGGCCGCCTTCCCGCAACGCTCGAGCCGCCTCCGTCAAACTGCTGCCCGTGGTCACCACGTCGTCGACCACGATCACCATCTGACTAGGCACGGCGGGCGCGACTCGAAAGGCATTCTGCAGATTGGTGGCCCGCTGATCAGCGCTGAGGCCTGCCTGATCGCGGATCGGTCGCGCCTGGCGCAGCAGCCGGCGGGCTCGGACCGCACTCTGCCGTCGGAGCATCCCAGCAGCCCGCCTCGCCAAGGCCCAGGTCGCGTCGAAGCCGCGGTCCCGCACAGCCGCACGGGCCGACGGCACCGGAACTAGCACCACGGCGTGCGCCTGGCTGGCCGTTGACTGAAGCACGGCCTCGACTGCGGCCGCCAGCCGGCCCGCGAGGAATGGGGTCAGGCTTAGTGCCCCCCGCTCTTTGTGTGCACTGACTAGCTGTCGCAGAATCGCGTCGTACGGGGCCGTGCTGACTGTGAACGGGAAGCCAGCTGGGCACGGGTCCGGACGGGTAACAAAACACCCATGACTCAGGACCGCCGCACGGCACCGAGGGCAGATGCCCCACCAAGGCTCTGAGCAGCCGTGACAGGCTGAACCCAACAACAACTCCCCGGCCGCCGAGACGACCCTCTCGAGTTCCACCGCCCGAGTTTCCCGCCGTCCACGTTCCGCGTCATCTGTGACGACCTCTTCTGTGGATAACCGCAGCGCGCTCGGTCCGGGCACCTGACCGCGGCGATCAGCCGGGGTAGGCGACGGTCGACACCTGGTCCAGGAACGGCGCCCACTGACTGCCCTGATCGCGATAAGTCTGACCGTTCCGAGTCACAGCAATCACCGTCTGCTTCCGCAGCAGTACGGCGAGTTCGATCGCTTCCCAGTTGGCCGACTCGCCCTCGGCCGTGATGCTCGAGGCGTCCTGGCTTATCCGGAACGGCTGCAGCGCCACTGAGGCGGATGGCGAACCGAGGACGAGCAGCTCGGTGGCGTCGATCCAGGCCACGTCCTGCAGTCGGCGGAGCTTCTGCTGCTGGCCAGTTTGGGTGGTGTCCAGGGGCCGCCACCCGTCGACGGTGATCTGGTCAGCGCGACTGATCCGGGCCAACCCCAGCTCCGTGCTGCCGTTTGCCTTCCGGATCAACGCCATGCGCGCGCCGTCCGGAGAGATCTTGAAGGCGGTCACCTCGCCCTTGCCCAGGATCTTGCTGGCCGCGACCTTGATCTTCTTGTCGGCGGTGAACACCCACATCCGCTGGTCGCCCCCGGAACCATCGATCACCCAGAGTTCGCCGAACCTGGAGAACTGGGGCCGCAGCAGATTGCGCGCCCCGGACAGCACCGTGGTGACTTCGCCGGTAGCCGTCGGGCTCCAGCGCAATGTCGTCCGGTCGTTGGTCACCGCGGCCAGGTCGGTATTCGGGGTGGACACCGCCAAGGAATCAACCCGATAGCGAGCCTCCCCCAGATCGCCGAGCAAAGGCTCGGCCTTCGGCGGACCGCCAGCTGGCTCGACCAGCGCCACCGCGCCATTTCGCACCGCGTACAGCTGCTCTCCCGCCACGAACGGGATCGGATCAAGCTCTCGCGGGATGGCGTCCGCCGCTACGACGAAGCTCGCCAGGTCGCTGTGGGGCACCTTCAGCGGCTGCTGGTTCACCGTGAAGAGCACGCCCTTGATTCCCACTGCCTCGCGCAGCGTGTACACCACTTGGGCCGCCATCTCCAGCCGTTGTTGCTCATCGAGCTGTAGCACCGGATCGTTGAGCGGGACGGTGGCAATTCCGTCGGACGTCGTGACGGCGTCCCCGCTGAGGGCAGTGCTCGGCGGAATCGCGCTGGTCACCGCCGGACGGAGCCACGCCGACGGTCCACTGAGCAAGGCCTTGACTAACACTGAGGCGATGTTGGCCTGGCTACGCAGGTCCGGAAGGTAGATGGCATCCGGGACCAGCCGGCCGTTGCCGACGAAATACAGCGAGTAAGGCGAGTAGAAGCGCGTGAACGACGATTCAGTTACCAGCAGGCCGGCAGGTGGGTTCCCGATCCGCCACTCGCCGTCCTCCTTGGTCAACTTAAAATCGTGACGCAGCCGGGTGTCTTTCGCCGTGTAGCTGCGATGGCCGTCGAGTTTGCCGATCAGCGGTGCATCCAAGATCACCTGGTCGCCGTTTGCGGTCGGTGAACCTTTGTAGATCGAGGCGCCGTCCTCGGGGCTCCACTTTTCCGCCGCCGCCCTGGTCAGGAACTGCTTGGCGACCGAGTAGTTCGGTTGATAGTTCGACGTTGCTCGCAAGTATCCTTCGACGATCTGACGCGGGTCATCCCCAAACGACGGCGCGGCCACCTCAACGTTCACACAGTTCTGGCACGTCTGCTGCTGCCCCTCGACCTTTTTGACTGGTCCGGCCGTCGGCACCGTGACGCAACTGGTCAACAACGCGATGAGGGCGCACAGTGTGACCACCAGAACCGCTCGCCGGCTCTCTGGCGCCCATCTCCGCGGTGTCATCGCCGCCCGCTCGCTGATTCGCTAGCGGCTGGACCAGTTGAGCCGGCGCCCGAGGTGACCGGGGTCGTCGAGGTGGCCGCTGATCCGAAGGTCGAGTCCCCGTTGGCAGGGCGGTGCACGATGGACCCGTCGCTCGCCACGATTTCGCTGCGTGTGCCGGCGATGGATGCCTCCGGGCTCGCCGGCGGCATGTTCCGGGCTTCCAGCCTTACGCCATCGGGGCCGACCAGATCGCGAGGAACCATGGGCAGCGGGGAAGCTTCCAGGATGCCGCCAGCCTTACGCGGCAGCGTGAGCCGGAACTGGGCTCCCATGCCCGGCCGTCCCCAAGCGGTCAGCCACCCACCGTGCAGATTGGCGTCCTCCATCGAGATCGCCAGCCCCAGTCCGGTTCCGCCGACCGTACGTGCGCGGGCGGGATCGCCCCGCCAGAAGCGATGGAAGACCTGCTTGGACTGAACGGCTTCAAAACCGACACCGTGGTCTCGCACCGCCACGGCAACGGCGGCGTCGTCGCTTTCCACGAAGATGTCGATCGGGCGACCCTCACCGTGTTCGATCGCATTGACCAGCAGGTTGCGGAGAATGCGCTCGATCCGCCTCGCGTCCACCTCAGCCTTGCACGGCTGCTTGCCGGCGTGGATCTGGATCTGGGTACCGGTCGTCTCCGCAAACCTCGCGTGGGCGTCGACAACCCGCCGCACCAGGTCTCGCAGATCGACCTCCTCGGTCGACAACACCGCCACTCCTGCGTCGAAGCGCGAAATCTCCAGCAGGTCGGTGAGCAGGGCTTCGAACCGGTCCAGTTCGGTCTGCAACAGTTCGGCCGACCGAGCCGTCACCGGATCAAACTCGTCGCGCGCCTCGTGCAGCACTTCCGCCGCCATCCGTACGGTGGTCAGCGGCGTACGAAGCTCATGCGAGACGTCGGAAACGAACTGCTGCTGAATGGCGGAAAGGTCTTCAAGCGTGTGGATCTGCTTCTGCAGCTCAGAGGCCATGTAGTTCATCGAGGCGGCCAGGCGGGCGAGGTCGTCCTGCCCTCGCACCTTCATCCGGTCATCGAGGTTGCCCGAGGCTAGGCTTTCGGCAGCTTGCCGAGCGGCCCGCACGGGCGTGACGACCTGGCGACTGACCAGCGCGGCGATGAAGGTCAGCAAGATCACGAGGATGGCGCCGGTGGTCAGCACCGCGGTCCGAAGGACATTGAGCGTGTCAACTTCTTGGGTCAGCGGAAAGATCAGATAGATCTGATAGCGGTCCGTCCCCGGCAAGGTGAGCGTCGAGCCTGCAGCCAGCCCCGCAACCGGCGGTCGGTCGTCGCGATAGTGCACCTCCGTGGGCGCAATCAGCAAGGCGTTGCCTTGCTGATCGACTTGCTCTCGAAGGTTCGCCGGAATGCTGGATGCGTCGGCTTGCCCCGCCGTGACGATCTGCCCGCGCGCCAGGATGATCGTCTCGAATTGCCCACCGGCGCTCGAGCGGTTGGCGAAGCTCGTGGCCAGATCCACCACGATCTTGTCGACGTCCACGCCGCCCGTCAGATCCGCGGCATCCAGCTGTTGCTGCGCCGTGCTGACGGCCTGCCGGGCGTCACTTTCCGCGGCCTCGCGCTTGCCGTCCAGCACGCCGCTGGTTGCCCGCTGCATGAGCAGGAATCCTCCGAGCACCAACACGAGCACTGACGCCACGAACACCGACGCGATCACCCGCAGTGGGAGCGACCGCCACCAGACGATGGCGGGCCATTTCCACCAGGGCGTGCGTGCGGGGGGAGGAATGGACATCAGGGCGATTTCAACGCATCAGAAGTGATTGACACTGCAGGAACGGGACATCTCCGCTAGGCCGAAGCGTCGGTTTCACCGGCCTTGTAGCCGATCCCGCGAACCGTCACAACGATCTCGGGATGCTCGGGATCGCGTTCGATCTTCGAGCGAAGCCGCTGCACGTGGACGTTCACCAGTCGAGTGTCGGCTGCGTGCCGGTATCCCCAGACCTGCTCGAGCAGCACCTCACGGCTGAAGACCTGCCAGGGCCGTCGGGCCAGCGCAAGTAGCAAGTCGAACTCGAGCGGGGTCAGCTGGATGGGGACACCGTCACGTTTCACCGAGTGGCCGTCCACACTGATCGACAGATCGCCAATCCGCAGGGTTTCGACGTCGCTTTCCTCCGACCCCGGCGACCGGCGCAAACGGGTGCGGATCCGCGCGACCAACTCCTTGGCCTTGAATGGCTTGGCAACGTAGTCATCGGCGCCCGCCTCCAGCCCTGAGACGACATCGATGGTGTCGCTCTTGGCCGTCAGCATGACGATGGGAACGCCGGATTCGGCTCGAATGTCACGGCACACGTCGACGCCGTCGCGGCCTGGGAGCATCAAGTCGAGCAGGACCAGGTCAGGCTTTGAATCGCGGTACGCTCCGAAGGCCTTGTCGCCGTGAGCGCACCAGATCGGCTCGAAGCCTTCGTTGCGAAGGACAATGGACAGCATTTCGGCTAGAGCCGCGTCGTCGTCGATGACAAGAATCCGACTCCGACTGCCGCTCTTGACCGCTTCGGTCATCTGCTCACGCCTCCGTGCCTTCCCAACCGCAAAGCTGAGTGTTTGTTGCCGTCATCCTATGTGGGACCCATCAGTTTTCCTGTGGATCTTCGACCCACGTGGAGAAGAACGCGAGTTCACCGCGCTGGCGACGCAGGACGGTCCGCCACAGGGTCAGCGGGCTGGCGCTGAAGACGTCGGAGTAGTCGGCCTTCACCACGTGCCACATACCCTCCGCAATCTCTGACTGCAACTGTCCCGCGGCCCATCCCGAATAGCCGGCGAATATCCGCAGGTCTTCGTATGCACCAGTCACGATCTCGATCGGCGTATCCAGGTGAAGGAGCCCGATGGTGTCGAACAACGGGCGCCAGCCCGGTGGCTCCTCCTCCGATGACTTCACGCTGGCCAGGCAAATGGCGCCGTTCGGCGACACGGGGCCGCCGTGGAACAGCAGCTTGGGCTCCGAGACGGCCTCCGCCCAGTCGGGCAATACCGCGTCCAGCGGCAGTTGGGAGATCTCGTTGACGATCACTCCAAGAGCACCGTCAGCGTCGAAGTCCAAGACCAGCACGACACTTTGGTTGAAAACGCCGTCTGCGAGCAGCACGCTCGCCACCAGCAGGTCACCGGCGACCGGGCTCCGCCCGGTCATGCTTGCCCAGCTTCGACGTCGGCTGTCCAGCGGCGATCGACCAACGCGTACCCGAGCAAAGCCAGCGTGCACCCGGTCCAGTCCGCCAGCACGTCGTACGGATCACCAGCGCGCTCGCTGTAGAACCGGTGCTGGATCCACTCACTGAGAACTGCATGTCCGGCGAACAGAGCAGACGTGATCACAACGAATCGCGTGGCCGGCCGTCGGCCGAGAGCCCGACGACGGCTCGCGCCGGTGAGCAAGATCAACAACAGCGGCAGGCCGAAGACTATGGCGTGCCCCAGCTTGTCGGCATCCGGCAGCCATGGCACAGCAGACGGCCCGGCCGGTCGATAGAGCGCCCACAGGTGCACACCCGTCGCCACGATGGACCCAATCAGCCACAGCAGCCATCTTGGCTCGCCGAGTCGAGTGCTCGGCTGGCGGTGTGCAGGCATCGCTCTCACACGTCGAAGACGGGAGGAACGGCGCTCACGCGGTGATCCTCTCACGCACGGAGCCCTCCAATTGATCGCTGAGGGCTCGCCTCGCGCAGCCGCTTCAGCTCACTTCTGCGGCCGCGGCAGCGGTCCGCGCCGCCCAGCCCGCGACGTCGCCACCGGCGAGCGCGACGGCCAGCAATTCCGGAAAGTTATCGGGCGTGCAGGCGAAGGCCGGCACACCGAGGTCGGCCAAGGCAGCCCCATGCTCGTGGTCGTACGCGGGTGCACCGGAGTCGGAAAGGGCGAGCAGCGCAACGACGCTAACCCCCGACCGCACCAGCTCGGCGATCCTGCGGAGCATCTCGCCTGGCGCGCCTCCCTCGATGAGGTCGGAGATCAGCACCAGAATCGTCTCGCTCGGCCGGCTGATCAGCTGCTGGCAGTAGGCGACGGCCCGGTTGATGTCGGTTCCGCCGCCCAGCTGGCAACCGAACAACACGCCGACGGGATCGGAAAGCCTGTCGGTCAGGTCGATGATCTCGGTGTCAAAGGCGACGAGGGAAGTCCTCACCGTCCGAATCGATGCCAACGTCGCGCCGAAGACCGCCGCGTACACCAATGACTCGGCCATCGACCCCGATTGGTCGACCGCGACGATGATGTCTTTGCCGAGTGATCGCGAGGCGCGGCCGTAGCCCACCAGTCGCTGCGGAATCACGGTGCGGAATTCGGGCACGTAGTGCTGGAGGTTTCGACCGATGGTGGCTGGCCAATCGACATCGGCAAGGCGCGGCCGGCGCGTCCGGCTCGCCCGGTTCACCGCACCGGTCACCGCGGCTCGGGTTCGAAGCGCGAGGCGTCGCTCGATGTCTTCAAGGACCTGACCGACAACAAGTCGCGCCGTGGCCTTGGTCGTCTCGGGCATAGCCGAATTCAAGCTGAGCAGCGTCGCGGCCAGATCCACGTTGGGCTCGACCGTGGACAGCAGCTCTGGCTCGAGCAACAGCGACGTAAGACCGAGACGCTCAATGGCGTCGCGCTGAAGCACCTGGACCACACTGGTCGGGAAGTAGCGGCGAATGTCGCCGAGCCAGCGGGCGACCTGTGGAGCAGACGCGCCAAGGCCACCAGTTCTCGCTGTGGGCTGATCGCTCGTTCCCGGCTCTGCGTCATAGACGGCAGCCAGGGCTTGATCCATGCCGCTCTCCGCTCCGCCCAACTCGACGCTCAGGGACTCGGCTGCCGGCTCCCCGAGCAGCAGCCGCCACCGTCGCCGAGCCTCGCTGCCCGCCGTTTCCGGCCGCTCAGCCATGGCCAGCTCTGAGGATCATCTGTACGGTCGCCAGCGCGGGTGCCGCCAGTTCTTCGTCGATGCCCGCGGCCTCTTCCTCGTCTCCCCGGCCAGCCGACTGCACACGCTCACCGATGGCCCGTCGCTCCGCGGAGCTGAACGTCGAGAACGTGCGCCGCACCAGCGGCAACAGATCGACGAATTCGCGTTCGGTGAGCTCTTCAACCCAGGCTTCCAGCAGCTTGCGCAGGTCATGGTCGTGGATGAGGAGCAGGGCACCGTCGGCGAAGAACCCGTCCACCCACGCAGCCCTGGCTCTGGCGTCCGCCCCATGCGAGAGGGCCCGTTGCAGCCGAACGGCCACATCGTCCAGTTGCTCCGCGTCGTGCAAGAGTCGCACCATCCGCCCGACCAGCTGTCCGTGGACGTCGCGCCGATCGATGGTCGCCGCCAGCGTGTCGTGCCACAAGGCGAGCACGGTCGAACCCTCCGCCGTGCTGTCGCGCAGCAGTCCGACAGCGGTGGATACCTCGTCGATCCGCCGCCGCATCTGTGTCGCGCTGTCCTCGTCAAGCCCTGCCATCGCTCGCGGCAGACCAGCGCAGATGCGCCGCAGCAGCACGTCGCTGACCTGCTTCAGCGCCGTGGTGTCCGTCTCACGCACATCGCCGTAGCGCTGCGCCCGGGCCAGCGCCGGAAGGGCATCCATCAGGTGCACGACGTCCGCGTCCAGAGCCGCCTTGGCGGCGAGGGCAGCCAGGAGCTCCTGGAGAGCATCCGGAAGGTCGGCGAGCAGGCAACGTTCGACTGTGCGGGTCAGCGCAACCAGATCGCCGTCGGCCACCAGCGCCCGGACCCGGCCGCCTGCAGCCTCAGCCACCGTCGTTCCCCACA
>OBLS010000148.1_pt1 | contig 20863 bp, 19 predicted proteins | sample 1519901 | NCBI WGS metagenome assembly OBLS01 (sample SAMEA3113585, study PRJEB22503) | soil metagenome | reverse complement strand
CCCGCCTCGGCGACGACCTCGATGTCCGCCTCCGCCTCGAGCAACATTCGCAAGCCGCTCCTGACCACCGAGTGGTCGTCGGCGAGGACGATCGTGATGCTGTCCGTGGCGGGGGTCGTGGCAGCAGGAGTATGCGTCATGGAACTAGGATCGAACCGCCCGGGGCATCTGGCATCCGTCGCGACCCGAAAGCCTGCTGCGGGGAACTACTGACTGAGCACGACCACGGGAGCGCGGGCGCCGGGCGGGCTGCTCCTGAGCGCGGCCATCGCGACCGCGTTCGTGCCGATTGCTCTGGTTGGGTGGGGCGACGTCGACCTGGCGCTCGGAGTGGGACTTGCGCTGTTCGGTAGCAGCCCTCGCCGCGACCGGGATAGCGCTGCTGCTCCCCTGGCTGTTCCAGCGCCTGGGCGCGGATCCCGCCTTCGGATCGCGACGCTCGCCACGGTGCTTCAGGACACTTCACGATTGTGATCTACTTCGCTGTGGCGAGTCCGATCGCGACGTAGTGGCCCACACGCTTCTACTCGTACACCAGCGCCTCGATGACCTTCAGCCGTCCGGCTCGCCGCGCCGGCCAAAGCGCGGCTAGGACGCCGAGCACGACCGACGCGATGGCGACCGCGACGACGATTGGTCCAGGGAAGTGGAAGGTCATGCCGGGCATTACCTCGTCGACGCCACGCAGCCAGGCGTACCCGATCAGCGTGCCCGCCAGCACGCCGATCACGGCGCCGGCGATCGTGATCATCAGGCTCTCATCGAGCATCGTCGCGCGAATCTGCCAGCGTGACGCGCCGAGGGCGCGCAGCACACCGATCTCGCGGGTGCGCTCGATCACCGACATCGCCAGCGTGTTGATCACCCCGAGCAGGCTCACGATGATCGCGATTATCACGATCGCGTTGAACATGCTGAAGGTGCGGTTGATCTCGTCGCTGACTTCCTTCTTCGCATCGGCGGCGGACTGCATTTCGAGGTTCGGGTACTTCCGGTCCACGAGGGCGCCGATCTTTGCCTCGAGTGCGGGGCGCAGTTCGGCGCTGCGAGCTTCAACGGCAAGCTCGGCCGGCTGGGTGTTGCCGTACACCTGGCGCATCGTGTCCAGTGACAGCCGCATCTCCATCCCGCCCATCGCGCCGATCGCGTCGATGATCCCGATCACCTTCGCGCTATGCCGCGTTGCCGGGCCAACAAGCTGGACGGCGTCGCCTCGCTCGAGACGTGCCTTGTCCGCGTACTGGCGGCCGAGCAGCACGCCGCCCTGGGCGAGTCCGGCGTACGCCTCCGAACGGCTGACGCCCTGGAACTCGGTGCCGTCCACCTCTGGCTGCCTCGCGGGGTCGACCCCGGTTGCCAGGCCTAGGTTCGAGCCGCTCTTTACGCCCGGCAGCTCGAGCTGCATCGCCCTCATCGGCGCCACCGTGCCGGCCTCGGGCATCGCATCGATCGCCCTCAGGACGGAGCGTGGCACGCCGGGTCCGCCGCCCTGCTCGATCGTGAAGCCCTGTGCCTGGACCGTGAAGTCGCGAGCGAAGGCCTTGCCGATCTGATCCTCGATGGTCCCGACGAAGCTCGCCGACATTGAGCTGTTCACGACGACGACCGAGAGCCCGATCGTGAGTGCGATGGCGGTAGCCCCGGTGCGGAGCGGGTTGGAAAGGAGCGAGTCCGCCGCCAGTCGGCCACCGGTTGGGAGGAGCCGGCGAACCGGCATGGCCAGCCAGCGGATGACCGGCAGGATGATGAAGGGCGCGGCGGCCGCCATGCCGGCGAACATCGCCATCGTCATCAGGATGCCGCCGTAGGCCGCGAGCCCGCCCGTCTCGCTCTCGCCGCCGAACCAGAACGAGCCGCCGAACCAGATGCCGGGGAGGAACAGGGCCAGGCCGATGACGAGCCGTCGCTTTGGGGCCGTGCGGCGCACCTGTGCGTCGCCGAGCACCGCGCGGATGGGCGAGATCCGGCCAGCACGCCGGGCGGGCCAGAACGCGCCTAGCAGGGTGACCACGATGCCAATGAAAGCGGCGGTGATCGCCGCGCCAGCGCTGATCTCGAGCGTACCGACCGGGACGCCCATACCGCGCATGAGCGAGATGAGGCCGGATGCGAGAAACAGACCAAGCCCCAGTCCGAGCACAGTGCCGACGACGCCGAGAACCAGAGCCTCGGTCAGAACCGAGGTCATTGCCATTCGACGCGAGGCGCCGAGCGTGCGGAGCATGCCGAGCTCGCGCATGCGCTGGAGCACCGTCATGTTGAAGCTGTTCAGAATCAGGAAGCCGCCGACGAACAGCGCGACGCCCGAGAAGAAGTAGAGAACGATGTTGAGCCCGGCGAGCTGGTCCGAGATCTGGTCCGACACCTCGCCCGGGGTCTGGACGTTCGTGCCGGAGCCGACGACGCGCTCGACCCTCTTCTTGAGCGGGCTGACGTCGCCGCGGTCCTCCGCGACGATCGAGATTTGCATCCAGCCCTTCGGCTGGTCGAAGAGCCGCCGCGCGGCCTCGAGCGGCATCGCCGCGTAGCCGAGCCCGCCGACGTTAAGGCTGCTTGTGAGCTTGAAAATCCCCATGATCGGCAGCACGGCGCGGCCGGTCGGACCCGCCACGGGGACGCGGTCGCCGACGTCGTAGCCACGGTCACGCGCCCAGTTCTGCTCGACCATCACCTCGGTGCCGCGCCTGATTCGGCGCCCCTTGACGAGTCGGAAGTCGTAGGGCTGGTAGCCCTTCGTCTCATAGCCGGCGATCAGCATCTGGCCGGTGTTGCCCTTGACCGGACTGCCGTCGCGGTTCAGCCGCGTGAACATGCCACCGACCATTCCGGCGGCATCGTGAACGCCCCGCACGTCTTTGATCCGGTCAAGCGTGCCTTCGGCCATCGTGCCGTTGCCCTCGCCCATCACGATGAGGTCGGTCTCGCCCCAAGCGGAGTCGATGACTTCGTCGAAGGTCGCGCGGATCGTGCCGGTTAGGAGCAGGACCCCGAAAACCATGCCAACTCCGAGTACCACCCCGAACGCGGTCAGGGCTGAGCGGAGCGGCCGGGTCCGCAGCTGGCGGAACGCGATCGAGTTGAACGAGCGCAGCATCGGAGAGTCCTAAGCGGTCACGAGCTCGCGCTCGTTCGTCGACTGCAGTGAGGCGAGGTAGTCGGCCGCGTGACGTGTCGAGCCGCCCTCGACCTCGCCGGCGAGCTTGCCGTCTCTGAGGAAGATCACGCGGTCAGCGGTCGCGGCCGCCGCTGCATCGTGGGTGACCATCACGATCGTGTGGCCCTCCTCCTCGTTGAGCTCGCGGAGCACGCGCAGCACCTCGTGGCCCGACTTCGAGTCGAGGTTGCCGGTCGGCTCATCCGCGAGGACGAGCTCGGGAGAGAGGAGAAGAGCGCGGGCGATTGAGACTCGTTGCTGCTGGCCGCCTGAGAGCTCCGCGGGCAGGTGGTGCATTCGATCTCCGAGGTCCACGCGCTCAAGCAGCGTCCTGGCACGCTCGCGGATCGCACGGTCGTGGCGTTTCGCGATCACGGCCGGCAGGGTCACGTTCTCCTCGGCGGTGAGCGAGGGCAACAGGTTGAAGAACTGGAAGACGAATCCGATGTGGTCGCGACGGAGCTCGGTGAGCTGCTTGTCGTCCAGGCCTTCGTACTGAAGGCCGCCGACCGCAATCGTGCCCGAGGTGGGCGACTCGAGCGCGCCGACTATATGAAGCAGCGTGCTCTTGCCGGAGCCGGAGGGGCCCATGATCGCAACCATCTCGCCCTCTTCGATCCTCAGGTCGACGCCGTCCAGCGCCCGCACCTGGGTGCGGCCCTCGCCGTAGTGCATGTGCAGGCCGTGCGTCTCGATAGCTGCCGTGTCCACGAGGTTCAAGCTACGGTCGCCCGGCACGTCGGTCATCCGTGCAGGACCCGGCAATGGCACCCGTAGTTAGCCGCAGCCCGACTGCGTCAACGCCGGCCTTGCGCTCCTCGCCACGGTGGGGCCTGGTCCTCCTAGGCCGCGCGCGTGTATGAGCGCGCGATCGTGCGGACCGGCGCTCTCGGCTGCGCGGGCTGGTCGGTGATGACCCACATGGACCCGGTCCCGTGTGTCCGTAGTTCCCCCCGCTCCCATGCGGTGAGGGCCGGATGTCAGCGGGCGCTTCAGCGCCGAGCATGGCTTCATGACTGCTTCCCTCCGCTCGCGCGTGTCCGTTCATCCGACCGTCGCGTTCTTCGTGCTCGCCTTTGCGATGTCCTGGACGTTGATGGCGCCGGCGATGATCGTCGGTCTCGATTCGCTTGCCGCGGTTCCGTTCTTCCTCGGGGTGTGGGCGCCCGCCGCGGCGGCGGCGATCGTCGTACGGACCACGGGTGGGTCGATTCGGCGCTGGCTGCGCGACATCATGCGCTGGCGCGTGCCGCGCCGGTACTACGTGCTGGCGCTGGGCTTCCCGATTGCGCTCGCCATCGTCGCCAGTGCCGAGTTCGCTCTCGCGGGCGAGCAGCTCGACTTTGGCTTGGTCGGCGAGCGAGCTGCGACCTTCTTGCCGCTGCTCCTCTTCTGCCTCTTGCTCAACGGCGGACCCGAGGAGCCGGCCTGGCGCGGCTTTGCCCTGCCGCGCCTGCAGGAGCGGCTCTCACCGGTGAAGGCGACGTTCCTGCTCGGCACGATCTGGGGCCTGTGGCACCTCCCGCTCCTGCTCGTGGAGGACAACGTAGACCATGACCTGGCCGCGCTGGCGTTTGCGGGGATGCTCGTTTGGACGCTGGCCGGCTTCACCGCGTACGCGTTCACCTACACCTATCTCTGGAACCGCACACGCAGCGCGCTGCTCTGCATGCTGTTGCACGCGTCCTACAACACGGCCATCGGCGTCGTGATCTTGCGGCCGGCCGACGAGCTCGTCGGCGACAGCTACGTCGCGATCAGCCTTGCGCTCACCGGCACCCTCTGGCTGGTGGCGATAGCGCTCATCGTCGCCACCCGCGGTCGGTTGGGGCTCGAGTCCGGCGCGAGCGTCGCAGCCCGGGCCGCGAGCAGCGACCGGCTCACACGGAACCCTGCTTACGCGGCACCCGGACCGGTCTCCTAAGCCGCGCGAACACCCGCGGGGTGTCGGCTCTGGACACGACCGCGCGCCTATGCCGAGTGGTGCAAGGACCGCGTCCGCGCTTCTACAGCGACTCCTCTGAGCCGCTACGACGCCGATCCGGGAATTGCCCTAGACAACTCAGTGAGTTGACGCAGCCGACTGCGGTATTGAGCGGATGCGTCTGCTTTCGCGCAATGCGACGGTGGTGGCGACGGAGCGGAAGGAAGGGCGCTACGTCGTCATTCGTAGGAATACGGCGAGCTGCTCCGGATGCTCGCCACGGGCTCTAGATAGTGGAGGAGCGGAGGATGGACTTCCAAGAGGCGATCTTGAAGGCCCAGGACGCGCTTACGGTCAAACGCGTATACGGCGACCCCTACGAGCGCGACGGGGTCGTGCTCATCCCCGCGGCGGCCGTCCGCGGCGGCGGAGGTGGTGGCGGCGGAGAGGATGCGACCGGAGGCGGCTCCGGAAGCGGTGGCGGCTTCACCCTCGGCGCCCGCCCCGCGGGCGCGTACGTGATCGAGGCTGGGCATGTGCGCTGGGAGCCGGCGGTCGACGTCGGCCGCATCGTCCTCCAGCTGACGCTGGCCGCGCTCGGAGTCGTGCTCCTGCTTCGGCGCCCACACGGTTGAGCGCTCGCTGCCGGATTTCCACGGATTCGGCGGGCCGGACGTCCGCGGGTGTTCCCCGGTAGGTCTCGCCGATGCCGGGTGCTGGCAGATCGAGCAAGCTCTACATCTACGCCGGAATCGCAGCGAGCTGCGTGATGATCTGCATCGGCATCGGTGCGATCGCAGTTGGCTTCGACGGCCGCTCGACAGTTCGTGACGACTGGCGCGCGAGAACATCGTCGGCACGCCCGACATGAAAAAGGTGGCCAACGAGAGGATCAACACCGGTCAGGAGGCGCGCGCCTCGCCGCCGGCATGCGGGTTCACGCCCTCGCTGACACGAGGGCCTGGCCTACGCCGAGATGCCGCGCTTCCTCGAAGCGAACGGCAGGCCGGCTCCACGACGAGAAGGCTGCCGCGGTCGACCCGAAGTCGGGCGAGCCGGTGAGCAACCCGGCCCGGAACATCTGGTGACCGAGACCGCGCTCGCGAGCGCTCTCAACTGTGCGGCTCCCGTGGCGCCGCGAGGAGGAGCAGGATTCAGCCTCCAAGACCCCCGTCGGCCAGCCCGCGCTGGTCAGCTAAGAGTGGGCCTGCAGAGGACGTGTCGTGCCCCCGTCCCGGTTCGCCGACGCGGGGCTTTCGCCGTGTCGCGCCGCCGCTCACCACGTCTTTGCCTGCCTGACTCGCTGCGGTCGACCGAGGCGCACTCGCGCGTCCACCGCGACGCAGCCCTGCGCCAGGCCGATCACCGGGTTGAGGTCGAGCTCGGCCACCTCCGGCACGTCGTCCGCGAGGCGCGACAGCCTGTGGACGAGGTCAGTTAGCGCACCGGCGTCGCTCGGCGGCGAGCGAAAGCCGCTCACGAGCCGCCCGGACTTTCCCGACAGAACGAGATCCGCCGCATCGGTGTCTGTGATGGGGGCAATGCGGATCTGGGCTTCGCCGATCAGCTCCGCGAGCACGCCGCCAGGCCCGAATGCCACGAGCGGACCGAACACCGGATCCTGCACCACGCCGGCCAGGAACTCCGCGAAGCCGCGGATCATCGGCTGGAGGATGGCCGGCAGCCCGATCTGGGCGAGTGCGCTCCGGAGTTCAGCCTCGTCGCGGAGATCCAGCGCCACCCCGCCGGTCTCCGTCTTGTGCGCGCCCGGGACAGCTGTCTTGGCCGCGACCGGGAACCCGAGCTCGCCCGCGGACGCCATCGCGTCGTCCTCGCTGCGCACCTGGCGCTCGGCCACGAGCGGGATCCGATAGGCCTCGAGCAGCGCCCGCGTCTCCTGCGGCGCCAGCCAAACGTCTTCCGCGCGCGCGAGCGCCTCTGCCACGACGGCCTGGGCCGCTTGGACGTCGATGTCGGCGAGCTCTGGGACAGTGCCGGCCGGCTGGCGCAGCCAGTCCGCACGGCGGGCCGCTAGGCCGAGCGCGGCGGCGGCCGACTCGGGGTAGTCGAAGCGGGCGATCGGCCGCAGCCCGGTCCGCAGTCCCTCCGGCGTGCCGCTGGCGCTCATAACGACCGCGAGGATCGGCTTGTCGAGCTCCTCCATCCCGTCCACGGCAGCGCGGATCGCTGCCGAGACCTCCTCCGCTCCCGCCACGACCGGGGGAACGAAGAGAACGATCACCGCATCGACCCGCGGGTCAGCGAGGATGGCCGGAAGCGTGGCCTCGTAGGTTGCGCCGGTGGCGGAGCCGAGCAGGTCGATCGGGTTTGCGACGCTCGCTTCGCCCGGCAGCAGCGCGGCGAGCTTTGCCCGCGTCTCGTCGCTGGGCTCAGGCAGCTCGAGTCCGGCTGCCTCGCACGCGTCAGCGCAGAGGATCCCGAGTCCGCCCGCGTTCGTGACGACGGCGACCGAGCGGCCCTTCGGCAACGGCTGTGAGGCCAAGAGCGATGCGATATCCAGCAGATCGCCGAGCCGGTCGACGCGGATCACCCCTGCCTGCTCGAACAGCGCGTCGACTGCCTCCTCGGCACCCGCAAGGGCCGCGGTGTGCGAGCCAGCCGCACGCGCTCCGGCGCGACTGCGGCCGCTCTTCATCGCAAGCACCGGCTTGCTCCGCGCGACCCGGCGCGCGATGCGTCCGAATCGCCGGGGGTTTCCGAACGATTCGAGGTAGAGCAGGATCACCTCGGTGGATGGGTCGTCCTGCCAATGCTCGAGCAGGTCGTTTGACGAGACGTCGGCCTTGTTGCCGATCGAGACGAAGGCCGACAGCCCGAGATCGCGCGACGCGGCCTCCTGTAGGAAGGCCAGGCCGAGCGCCCCGCTCTGAGACGAGAACCCAATGTTGCCGGCCGGTATTCCCGGTGGGCCGAACGTCGCGTTCAGGCGCGGGCCGGAAAGCGCGATGCCGAGGCAGTTCGGCCCGATCATCCGGCCACCGTGGGCGCGCACGAGCGCGAGCAGCCGCTCTTGGCGTCTGAGTCCCTTGGGCCCGATCTCTGCGAAGCCCGCGGAGATCACGCAGAGCGCCCGGACGCCGCTCCGCAGCGCGCTCTCGGCGGCGTCGAGCACGAGCTCACCTGGGACGGCTATGACCGCGAGGTCGACCGGGTCGGGGATCTCCTCGAGGGACGAGTACGCCCGAACGCCGGCGACCGGCTCGCCGCGCGCGTTCACCGGGTAGGCCGCACCCTTGAAGTCGCCCGCGAGGATATTCCGAAACAGCTCCCCCCCGATAGAGCCCCTGCGCGTCGAGGCGCCGATGACGGCGACCGCCGTCGGCTCGAAGAACGGACGCAGCGAGGCGGTCACCGCCACGTGGTCGCGGCTGGCGACCTGGGCCAGATAGTTCGCCGTTGCCCTGATCGTGAGCCGGACCTCCAGGACCCCGCCCTCGCGCTCCCGGGTCTGCTCGAAGCCGGCGTCCCTCAGCACGTGCAGCATGGCGGTGTTATGCGAAAGCACCTCCGCGAGGAAGCACTCGATCCCCACCTCGCCCGCGATGTCCGCCAGCTGCTCGAGGAGGCGCGTGCCCACCCCCTTTCCGTGCAGCTCGTCCGCGACCGCGAACGCCACCTCGGCAAGGGCAGGCTCGCGAAGGCGGACATAGCTCCCAAGCGCAACGATGCGCTCGCCGGCAGCCTCGCTCACGGCGCCGATGAGCGCGCCGCGTTCGACCCAGTCCGGGTCTAGCACAGGCTCGACAAGCCGGGGGCCGACCGAAACGCTTCCGTGGAAGCGCAGATACAGGCTGTCCGGCGAGAGGCGCCTCAGGAATTCGAGCAGCTCGCTCGCATCATCGCGAGTCGGCGCGCGCAGCCGAAGGGTGGTCCCGTCCCGGAGGACTACGTCGCGTACGCCCGCTCCGGCCGCGGCTGCACTCACTCGCAACACGATGCCACACGCAGCTGGGCTACCGGCGGAGTCGCCGCCGAGTGGATAGCGCGCCTCTACCGATGCCTGTAGATTTTCGGGACCCGGGCCAGGAGTCTCCGGTGGATCTCAGCAATCGCGAATTCTGGGCTCTCATACACGGGATCGTGCTGGGAGGCGCCATCCTGGTTGCCTTCACGGGCGGGTTTGCTGGCTTCTACAGCCTGCGGCCGGAGTTGGTCACGGCCGAGGGCATCACCGAGCGCATCCGCCGGCTGAGCATCGGGACCACCGCGATGGCGGTGCTGACCTGGCTGACGGTGATTGTCGGCACCTGGGTCGTCTACCCCTGGTACCGCGAGGACACCCCGGACAGCCCGCGGTCCACGCTGCTCGCGAACCCCGACACGAAGGACTGGCACGAATTCGCGATGGAGTGGAAGGAGCACGTCGCCTGGATCGCGCCGATGCTCGCCACCGCCGCGGCGTTCCTCGTCCTGTACTACCGCGCCGATCTGGTGCGCAACCCGCTAGCCCGGCGCATCGCGATGGGGCTGTTCGTGCTCGCCTTCCTGTGCGCCGTGGTGGCGGGCGTGCTGGGGGCGCTCATCACCAAGAAGGCGCCGGTCACCTAGGGGAGGGCGAAGATGGAAGCCGCAGGCATCCCGCAGACCGAGCCCGCGCTGGCGGCAGGCGAGGGCCATCCCGAGGGGCCGGTTGCGGCCGCGCTGCTCGCCACCGGACTGGGGTCGCTCGTGCTGGCGATCCTGGTCGTGATCGCCGAGGCGAATGAAAGCTTCGCCACGTCGCTGGCCTACTCCGACCGCGTCGGGCCGCTGTCCGGAAAGACAATCTGGGCCGTGGTGGCGTACGCGGGAAGCTGGGCCATTCTCGCTGTTGCGCTGCGCGGCCGCCGCATGAACCTGCGCGCCGTCGCGCTCGTGGCGGGGGTGCTGCTGGCGCTGGCGCTGGTGGGAACCTTCTCGCCCTTCTTCGAGCTGTTCAAGTCCGAGTAGCGCCGCGTCCGCGGACAACCGGGCTGGCAACCCCCGTTCGCGCTCAGTAGTTAGGAGCGATGTCGAATCCGTGTACTGCACGGATGCTTGGGGGCCATGGCCGCGGGAAGCTTGACCTGACCAAGGAGGTCACGATGCAACGCAGAGTCAGCCACCTCGTACGCGACACGCTGCTCGTCCTGTCCGGCTATGCGACGCTGATCGCCGCGGCTTGGATCGCGCTTGGCTTTGGTGGCGCCGTAATAGTGGCCATCGGAGCGGGGGCGCTGGTCGCGCTCGGCCTGCCGCTGGTGTTCGTCTCCTTCGAGGAGCGGGAGCTCTTCGACCCGCACGGGCGCGCAGGGCGCTGACGGAAGCGCGGCGCGCGATGAGCGAGCGCCCACCCGCGTTCTAATTGCCGGCGGCGGCGTTGCCGCGCTTGTCGATGCTCGCGTTGCGCGCCCTCGCCGAAGAGCGGGTCGAGATCGAACTCCTGAGCGCCGAGCGCTCGACTTTGACGTCCTCGCCGTCGCCGTGGGCGCCCGGCCCCGAGGCGCTACGCGGCGCCCTCACGTTTCCCGGGGAGTGGAGCCGCCGCGCCTTCCGTGGCTGCTCGCGAAACTCGGCGCAGGCGAGGTCGAGCAGCTCGCGTTTGCGGTCCCCAGCGGCATCGTCTGCAGCGTCTCGCCGACCGGGGACCAGACGACGATCGGGATCGTGAAAACCAGCGCAACGAGGAAGCGGTCGCGCATCTCGTGCACCATGGCCTGCATCGACATGCCGGCGTGGCCACCCGCGCCATGCCCGTGTGCATCCTCAGCGCGCTCGGTCGCCTCGTGGTCATACGGCCGAGGCGCGACCAGTGGGTCGCAGATGTGGCCCGGCACCGACTCGCCCACAGGGGTAGCCGCAGTCCGCGACCCACTTGCGGAGCGCTGCCACGCACGTCTGGTTTGGGTCGAAGGTCACCGTGGCTCTGCGCGACCGGATTCGCCTCCACCTCGACGACGCCGGCGCGGTTCCACAGCACGCGCTCGACGACGGTCTTCTCGCTTGCGTAGTGCAGGCCGCCCACGTGCAGAACCGCGGTCTCCACGCTGGGCGCACTGGTTCGCGTTGACATGGCTAGCGAACTATCACCCGTGATTAGTGTCGTGTCCGGTGGGCGGTGCGGCCGCCTGAGACGTCGTAAACCGACAGTGGCGGGCGAGCTCGCCACACGGGGGAGCAGCGCCTACGCCTTCCCGCCGCCGCCGTGTCCGCCTGGCCGCACCATCATCCAGATCATCATGCCCATCATCAGCACGCAGCCGAGTGGGGCAATGAATGCGAACGCTCCCGCCCCCGCCGCGACCAGCATGATCGCGACGCCGACGAGACCTGCGCAGACCAGCATGTGCCAGGACTTCATCGTGGCTCCTTTCTCGGGCCCGCTCGAAAGTAGCTCTCGGGCGGCGCGCGGGCATCGGCACTTGGCCGCAGACTGCTGGGGCAGAACTACGTAGTTCGCCCAATCAAGTCGGGTAACTAGCGAAGCTGCGCGCCACAGGTTCGCGGCGGACTACTGACGTTGACCAGGGGAGACTTCGGTGGCCGCGGCGGCCCCGGACGTCGAGACTGAGGTCGTTATCAAAAGGTCAATGGAAGGAGCGGTCATGCGGCAGTCTCGGAGTACCATCATCATCTACTCGCTGATCGGCAGCGCGGTTGCGCTCGGCTTCTTCGGCCACGGCGTCCTCGGCGCCAAGGGCGAGGAGAAGTTCGTCGGGCTCGTCACGGGTTCCTACGACAAGCTGCTGGGCGGCTCGATGAGCACCGACACGGCAACCAGCATCGTCAACGTGATCGGGTGGATTGACATCGGGCTGGCAGCCGTGTTCGTCGCTCTGGTCGTCGGTGCGATCCGCCGCAAGGCGTTCGCGTACTCGCCGGTCGCCATGGGGTTGTTCGTGTGGGCCGCGACCTGGGGCTTCCTGACGGCGCTCTCGCGCTTCACCGCCGTCCTCAACGGCGCTGAGGTTTGGGACGTCGTCGAGCGCGGGCCGAACTACCTGGCGCCGGCCGCCCTGGTCTACCTGATCTACCGGGTCCGGAAGACCGAGGCGCAACCGCCATTCGCGACGGCCGCGCCGAGCGAACTCGCTCAGAGTAACGGCCAGCACGAGAAGCCGGAGCGGTCGCTCGCCGGGATCCGGTGAGGGCAACCGCAGCCGGTCTGGAACTGGAGCCCCCGCACAGCCGGGGGTTCCAGCCATTCCAGCCGACCACTGCTGGCAGCCGCTGGCGTGGGACCTTCGACCCGTACGTCGACTTGAAGGAAGCGCTCGCGTTCGGGCGGAACCACAGACGAGCTGGGCGCACGGGCATGGGGCTTACCCGTAGTCGTCGGTGAGCTTCTCGGGGCGCAGGAGCTCGATCGTGCCGAGGGCGACGAACCCGACGAGCGAGAGAACGCCGATCGCCAGGCCGACGCCCTTGGCGAAGAGCGTCAGCGCCACTCCGGCCACGAGCAGCGTGACGGCGGCCGCGGCGAGGCCCGGAGCCCCACGCGTCGCTCGCGGCTGCGGCGGCTCCTGCCCGGTAGGAGCGCCGACGTCGAAGCGGCCGCGTAGCACGAGCCCGTAGAGCAGGGCGAGCGACGGCACCAGGATCACGAGCCCGGCGGCGACCGAGATCAGCAGCGCCCACAGCGTCGAGCGCGAGGCCGCGGCCTCCTCGATCGTGAGTCCGGGCAGCAGCTCGGGACGCTGGGCGATGCCCCATCCGGCCACGATGGCGGCCACGGCGACCGCGGCCGAAAAGCGCGCGGCATCGTAGCGCCGGGCGCCTACGAGGCCGAGCGTCGCCAGGCCCGCGAGAGCCGACAGCAGCACCGCGGCGAGGCCCGCGCCGTTGGTCAAGTCGTCGAACAGCGGGCGCGCGTCCTCGCGCAGCACGATCAGGCTGCCCTCGCGGACGGCGTCGCCAGCGAGGTAGACGGCGGCCAGGTAGCCGGCGGTCGCGACGGCGAGGGCGCCGATGAGCAGCGAGGTGGCGTTCAGCCAGCTCGTGACGAGGTCGCCCTCGGCGTTGCCGACCGGGACGCGGCCGGACGCGATCGCGCCGATGGCCGCACCGAGCGCCAGTGGGGTGAGGATTGACGACGCGCCGAATACGAAGCCGGTCGCGCCCTCCGTCTCGCGGTCCTGCGGGGCGCCGCTGCGCAAGGCGTAGGCCGTCCCCCTGAGGATGATTCCCACCGCGGCGACGAATAGCGGGAGGGCTAGCGTCGAGGCGATAGACCCGAACGCCGTCGGGTACGCCGTCCACGCCACGACGAGCACGAAGATCAGCCAGACGTGATTGGCCTCCCACACCGGAGCCATCGCGTGGTAGCTGAAGTTGCGAATCGCCCGGCCGCGACGGCCGGGCCCGGCGAGCAGGTACCAGAGCCCGGCACCGAAGTCCGCTCCGGCGAACACGACGTAGGCCGCCAGCCCGACGAGGATGAGGACCGCAGGGACCTCAGCGAGCGCCATGGGCCTCCAGGATCGGCGGTGGCTCGGGCGGCAGCTCGAGCGGGCGTTGCGCAAGGCGGCGCAGGATCCATGCGACGGCGAAGCCAAGGCCCACGTAGACGACGACCAGGGTGGCGTACCCGACCGGCACGCCGTCCGCGCCGGTAACCGCGGCCGGGGTCCGCATGACGCCATACACGACCCACGGCTGGCGGCCCACCTCGGTCGCGACCCAGCCGGCGATCAGGGCGACGACCGAGGCTGGCCCGGCCGCCACCACCGCCCAATGGAACCACCGGGCCTCAACGAAGCGCCGCCGACGAAACCAGGTCACTAGGTGCAGGACGCTGAGGGCGGCGAGGAGCGTTCCGATGCCGACCATCGTCTGGAACGCGACGCGCACGATGTTCACGGGAGGCCGGTCGTCCGGCGCGACCGCGTCGAGGCCGCGGATGCTGGCGTTCGGATCGTGCTCGGCGAGCAGCGACAGCAGCTTCGGGATCTCGATTCCGTAGCGCACCTCGCCGTCGTCGTACCAGCCCAGCACGTGAATCGGCGCGCCGCGCGTCGTCTGGTCGAGCCCCTCGAAGGCCGCGAGCTTGGTGGGCTGGTCCTCGGCCACGCGCCGCGCGATCCAGTCGCCGACGACAACCTGCACCGGAGCGGCGAGGGCCGCGACGGTGAGCGGCACCGCCAGTGCGATCCGCTCGTAGCGCCCGCGCCGACCCTTGAGCCAGCCCCACGCGTACGCGGCCGCGACGAGGAAACCCGCGACGATGAAGCCTGCCATGTACATGTGCGTCAGCTCCGGCCACAGGTGCCCATTTCCGAACAGCGCGTCCCACGGTTCGATATCGACCGCGCGCCCGTCCTCCAGCCGGAACCCGGATGGATTGTTCATCCACGCGTTGACCGAGATGACAAACAGCGAGCCGGTCAGGCCGGCGACCACGACCGGCACGCCGCACAGGAGGTGTAGCCGCGGCGACATGCGATCCCAGCCGTAGACGTAGATCGCGATGAAGATCGCCTCGACGAAGAACGAGAAGCCCTCCAGGCCGAAGGCAAGGCCGAAGACGTCCCCAAATGTGGCCATGAAGTTCGGCCACAGCAGGCCCATCTCGAACGAGAGGATCGTCCCCGTCACCACCCCAACCGCGAAGAGGGCGATCATGACCTTCGACCAGCGCTTGGCGAGCGTGCGGTAGACCTCGTCGCCTGTCCGCAGGTAGAGCGACTCGACGAGCAGGACCATGCTCGGGAAGGCGATCCCGAAGCACACGAGCGGGATGTGCACGGCGAACGACAGCGCCTGCATCTGCCGCGCTTCCAGCAGGTGCTCCTGCTCGACGGGAGGAAGCGCTGCGGCCAGGAGCTGCACTGGCAGGTCGGTCGTCATTTGCGACGACCCAGCCTACGGTCAACGCGCCGAAGGCTCCACTTCCAGCTTCCGCTCCGACCGCGCCGCCGCGGCGGGCCGCAAGGAAGCCGCGAAACTACGCCGGTGGAGAACCCCCAGATTGCCGACCGCTTGGACGCGTTCGCGGCGTTGCTCGAACTCGGCGACGCGAATCCGTACACCGCCCGCGCGTACCGGCGCGCCGCTGAGACGATCCGCGGCGCGCCGTCATCGGTAGCTGAGCTCGTGCGGTCTGGGCGTGTTCGCGAGTTACGTGGAATCGGCCCGGGAATCGAGGCGCGGCTGCGCGAGCTCGTCGAAACGGGCGAGATCGCCGAGCTGGCAGAGCTTGAGCGCGAGCTCGCACCGGATCTGGTCGGCCTCGGGCGCTACCTCGGCCTCAACGCGAGGCGCTCCGTCGAGCTGGCGCGGGCGCTCGGCGTCCGCAGCGCCGACGAGCTTCGCGAGGCGGCCGCCGCGGGCCGGCTTCGAGCCGTGCCTGGAGTCGGGCCGAAGACCGAGGCGCGGCTCCTCGCAGCGCTCGCCCGCGAGGCGGAGCCGCGACCCCGGCGCGGGCTGCTGCTAAATCACGCTTGGGACCTTGTGGGAGGCATCGCGGCTGCGCTCGGCGGCGAGGCAGCCGGCGATGTGCGGCGGTGGCGCGACTCCTGCGAGCTGCTGGCGGTGGTCTGCGCCGTGCCGGATCCGCGGCATGTGCTTTCCCGCTTCCGCGAGCTGCCCCAGATCGTCGCGGTGCTCGAGCAGGAGGAGCGGCGCGCGGCGGGGCTAACTGTCGAGGGCGTGCCGGTCGAGCTTGTCGTCGCACCACCGCAGCGATTCGGCACCGCCCTCATGCGCGCGACGGGCTCGCGGGCATACGTCGCGGCGCTCGAGCCGCTCCCGGACGCGCCCGACGAACAGGCCGTCTACCGGGCGCTCGATCTGTCCTGGTGTCCCCCAGAGCTACGCGAGGAGCCGTTCCGCGGCGAGCCGCCGGCGCTAGTCGAGCCAACCGCCATCCGCGGCGACCTCCACTGCCACACCACGTGGTCGGACGGGAGGGCGAGCGTCGAGGAGATGGCTCGCGGCGCCCAGAAGCGCGGCTACGACTACCTCGCGATCTGCGACCACACGCCCGCCGTCGGCGCCGTTCGCGGCCTCTCCGCCGAGGAAGTGCGCCGTCAGGCCGAGGAGATCGCCGCTGCCAACGAACTACTGGCGCCGTTTCAGGTGCTCCGCGGGATCGAGTGCGACATCCTCCCGGACGGGCGGCTCGACCTTCCGGACGACACCCTCGCGGAGCTCGACTGGGTACAGGCAAGCGTGCACGGCGGGCAGCGAATGCCGCGGCGCGAGCTGACCAAACGCGTCGAGGAGGCGCTGCGCAACCCCTGCGTGCGCTGCCTGAGCCATCCAACGGGTCGGCTGATCAACCGGCGCCCGGAGAACGCGCTCGACCTGGAGCGCGTCTTCGAGGTCGCCCTCGAGGAACGAGTCGCGCTCGAGGTCAACGGCCTGCCTGACCGTCTCGACCTTCGCAGCGAGCACGTGCGCGACGCGATCAGAGCCGGCGTCCAGATCGTCTGCTCAACCGACGCCCACTCGGTGCGCGGACTCGAGAACATGATGCTCTCCGTGGTGACCGCACGGCGCGGCTGGGCGACGCCCGAACAGGTCGTCAACACCCAACCGCTACACGCCCTCCTCGACCGTGGTCGGGGCTAGTTCAGCCGCGCGGCTAGGGATAGCTTGCGCCCCAGGCGCCGGACGGGAGATACTGCGCGCCATGTCGCAGGAGTACCTGCTGGCAGACCAACCCTCGGAGTTGGAGCGCCTGCAGCTGCAGTCGCGCGTGTGGGAGCCCACCGGGCGGCAGCTCCTCTCGAGGCTCGACGGCGGATCCGGCAAACGCGCCCTGGACGTCGGCTGCGGGGCCATGGGCTGGCTTCGGATCCTCAGCGAGTGGGTCGGGCCCTCCGGTCGGATCGTGGGCACCGACATAGACGAAAGCCTGCTCAACGCCGCTCGTTCATTTCTGGAGGCCGAAGGAATCTCCCACGTAGAACTCGTCGTCGATGATCTGTTCGAGACCCAGCTGGAGCCTGAATCTTTTGATCTCGTCCATGCCCGCTACCTGATCGCTCCGCTCGGACGCGGCCGTGAGCAGGTGGCCTCGCACCGGCGGCTGCTCAGGCCCGGTGGCTCACTGATTCTGGAGGAGTGGGACCTGGGCTCGTGGCACTTCAATCCGACAGCCCCCGCGGCCGAGCGACTGATCCGGCTGCTTTCCGAGATCTTTGCCGGCCTGGGCGGCGAGGCGGGCCGCGGACTTCCCGAACTGCTCCGAGAAATCGATATCGAGGAGCCAGAGCTCGACGCACATGTGATCGCGCTCAGACCAGGCCACCCCTATTTGCGCCTGCCGCTTCAGTTCAGCGTCGCGCTTGAGTCGCGGCTGCTCGATAGGCTGAGCGAGGACGAGCTTGTGTCGCTACGCCGCGAAGCGGAAAGCGAGTTGGCCGAGCCGCGCAGATGGGGCACGACCTTCACCCTGATCCAGAGTTGGGGCAGGCGTGAAGGCTGAGGTAGCGGCGCCAGAAGGAGCAGTCAAGCCCCCGTCCCGGTTCGCCGGGCGGGGCTTTTGCCGTGCCAGATTGCGATGTCGCTTAGCCTGCCGACTGTGAACAGGAAGGAGACGGTGCGTCGCTTCGTGGACGAGGCGGTCAACGCCGGCCGTGACGAGGTCGTCGGCGAGCTCTTTACCCCAGAGATGACCGCCTCGGTGCGCGAGTGGTTCGGGGCCTTTCGCAGCTCGTTCCCGGACATCCACATGGAGCCACTCGACCTGGTCGCGGACGGGGACACCGTCGTCGGGCGCTTTGCATGCTCGGCCAGTCACCTCGGGGAGTGGCGCGGCCATCAGCCGACGGGCCGGCGCTTCGAGCGAGTCGACGAGGTCTACTTCTTCACGTTCGAGGGAGACCGGATAGCGGCCGTCTGGGGAATCGAAGACACACTCGACCGCTTCCAGCAGCTCGGGTTGCCCCTGCCGGACCGCCCCGAGAAGTAACTCAGCCTCCGGCGCGGTAGGGGAAGTGGATGTGTGGGGTGACCGCCTCGAGCCCATGGCCGTTGATCGCTTCGCTCCACAACTGCCCGCCAACTTCGACTGCCTCGGCGTGGTGGCCGCAGCGCGCGCCGACGAGCGACAACTGACGCGAGCGCGCCAGTCTCGTTGGCAGGCGCGCGCCGGGAGTGCGGGCCAGCCAGGAGGCGTCGCGGCGCCCGTCGCGGTAGAACAGTAGCCGCGCGTTTCGCAACTTCTTTGCACGTGAGAGAGGAGATCAATTGAGGCGGCTCATCGTGTCCGAGTTCGTGACCCTCGACGGCGTCATGGAGGCGCCCGGAGGAGAGGAGGGGCATCCGCACACCGGGTGGGTCTTCGACTTCATGAGCCAGGAGCAGGAGCGCTACAAGCTGGACGAGGTCATGGAGGCCGAGGCGCTGCTGCTCGGGCGGGTCACGTATGAGGGCTTCGCCGGCGCCTGGCCGCGGCGGGGCGGTCCGTTCGCGGACAAGATGAACGGCATGCCGAAGTACGTGGTTTCCACCACGCTCGAGGACCCGGAGTGGAACAACACCACCGTGATGCGTGACGTCAAGGGGGTTGCCGGGGTCAAGGACGAGGACGGCGGGCCGATCCTCGTCGCGGGCAGCCGCACGCTCGTGCAGGGCCTGATGGAGCACGGCCTCGTCGACGAGTTCCGGCTGATGATCTTCCCGGTCGTGCTCGGCAGCGGAGCGCGGCTGTTTCCCGAGACGCCCGAGAAGACGCCGCTCGAGCTCGCGGACACGCGGACGTTCGAGTCGGGCGTCGTAGTGCAGAGCTACAACACGGCGGGAAGCCCGGCCTGAGCCGGGCTTCCCGAGGCGCGCTGCAGTTCCGCTCAGGCCACCGGAGCGATCGACAGCGCCCAGCGGCGTAAGACTGCGGCCCGCGGCGGCGCTAAGCCGTCATGAGCTCAGCCAATGGAACCGCGCATGCCACGCGGATCGATGCTTTCGCCGCCCAGCACGCGGCCGCGGACCTCCTGCACGCTCTCGGGGCGGATCTGACTAGCGAGGGCCTTCGCGAGACGCCACGTCGCATGGTGGCCGCCTACTCGGAGCTGCTGACGCCGCAGCCCTTCAACCCGACCAGCTTCCCGAACGATGCCGGATACGACGAGCTGATCGTCGTCCGGGCGATCCCGTTCCACTCGCTCTGCATGCACCACCTTCTTCCCTTTCACGGGGTGGCGCACATCGGCTACCTCCCCGGCGAGCGGCTCCTCGGCCTGAGCAAGCTGGGTCGCGTGGTGGAGCACTTCTCGCGCGACCTCCAGCTTCAGGAGCGCCTCACCACCCAGATCGCCGGCTGGCTCGAGGAGGAGCTTGTGCCAAAGGGGGTGGGCGTGGTTCTGGAGGCCGAGCACCTGTGCATGTCGCTCCGCGGAGTCCAGAAGCTCGGCGCCAGCACGGTGACGTCTGCGCTTCGCGGCCTCGTGCGAGACGACGCACGCACGCGGCAGGAGTTCATGGCGCTGACGAAGAGGACCGCCGATGAGCGCTGAGCAGACGTTCGTGATTGTCGGCGCCAGCCTTGCCGGTGCCAAGGCGGCGGAGACCCTGCGGGCCGAGGGCTTCGACGGGCGCCTGCTGCTCATCGGCGCCGAGGACGAGCGCCCCTACGAGCGCCCGCCGCTCTCGAAGGACTACCTGCGCGGCGAGGCGGGACGCGACAAGGTCTACGTCCACGACGCGGGCTTCTACGCCGAGCACGACATCGAGCTGCGGCTCGGGGGCCGCGTAGTCGACCTGGACGTCTCGAGAAGCGAAGTCGCGCTCGATCACGACGAACGCCTGCGCTACGACCGGCTGCTCCTGACCACGGGGGCGGAGCCGCGCCGGCTGCCGGTCCCCGGGGCCGAGCTGGACGGCGTCCTATATCTGCGCAGCGTCGACGACTCGGACGCGCTCCGCGAGCGGCTCGACCGCGGTGGTGCCGTAGTGGTGGTGGGCGCCGGATGGATCGGCGCCGAAGTCGCGGCGTCGGCGCGCCAGCGCGGCCTCGACGTGACCGTGCTCGACCCGCTCTCCGTCCCGCTTGAGCGGGTGCTCGGCGGCGAGGTCGGCGCGATCTACCGTGACATTCACGCCGACCATGAAACGCGGCTGCTGATGGGAACTGGCGTCGAGGCCTTCGAGGGCGGCGCGGCCGTCGAGCGCGTCCGCACGAGCGACGGACGCGAACTTGCGTGCGATTTCGTCGTGGTGGGAGTCGGCGTCGAGCCGCGCACGCAGCTGGCCGCGGATGCCGGGCTGACCATCGACAACGGGATCGCCGTCGACGAGCGGCTCCGCAGCAGCGCCCCGGCGGTCTTCGCGGCCGGAGACGTCGCGAACGCCTATCACCCCTTCTACGGCGAGCGCATCCGGGTCGAGCACTGGGCGAACGCCCTCCACCAGGGGCCGGCGGCCGCGCGCAGCATGCTCGGCGGCGAAGAGGCGTACGACCGGCTGCCCTACTTCTTCTCCGATCAGTACGACGTTGGGATGGAGTACTCCGGCTTCGCGCGGAGGTGGGACCGCGTAGTGCTGCGCGGCGATCCCGCGAGCCGAGAGTTCATCGCGTTCTGGCTGGTCGAGGACCGCGTCGTCGCCGGCATGAACGTAAACGTGTGGGACGTGACGGATCCCATACAGAATCTCATCCGGAACCGTGTACCGGTAGATGATCGGCGCTTGGCGGACACCGACATTTCGCTCGCCGCGCTTGCTAGCGCCCCCAAACGGCCGAGACCGCGGCAGGCGCCGGACGCTGCCGCCGGCTGATCTCCGCCAACTAATCGTCGAGGCGGGCGCCGGGGCACAATATGGCCGATGCCTGAGTTTGCGCTCGTGCTCGCTGTAGCTGTCGG
>OBLS010000146.1_pt1 | contig 21034 bp, 18 predicted proteins | sample 1519901 | NCBI WGS metagenome assembly OBLS01 (sample SAMEA3113585, study PRJEB22503) | soil metagenome | reverse complement strand
ATGTTTTTACAGTATTATCTCCTATTTTTGAGTTCTTTTACATTCTCTTTGTATGCTGAACAGATGTATTGACAGAATCTATATTTGCAAATAAACTATTGTTTATTACTCTGTTGCTGTTACTGCATATCTTAAAATCTACTAACTATCTTTCCATAGTTTTCATCTAGTTGTCTAGTAGACACTGTCCAATAAGACCAAAGTTGAAATGACTTCACTTAATAAATAAATGTCAATTGAACAAATAAACGAAAGAAAACAAGTGAGACCATAATTTTTTATATAGTTCTATATAAGTCTATAATATAAACATAGAATTCTGTTATTTATTTAAAATAACATAAAGTATATGATAAAATATGGCTTTCGATGAAAGTATCGCTTTAGATGAAAGTATCGCTTTAGATGAAAAAACAGCCTCTCATGTTGAAATTACCGATATTTATAATCAAACTAAAAGAGTTGATACTACATCTAAAATGACTATAAATAATCTCAATGCTGGCTTTAATGATAAACATGTTCTTAAAGATATTAACTTAAGTATAAAAGGAGATTCTGTAACTGCGTTTATAGGTCCTTCTGGTTGTGGTAAAACGACACTGATTAGATGCTTAAATAGAATGCATGAAATGACTCCTGGTGCCTATGCTAAAGGTGAAATCTTTTTAGATAAAAAAAACATTTACGATCAAAAAGTCAATCCAGTAATGATTAAAAGGCGCATAGGTATGGTATTTCAGAAACCCAATCCTTTCCAACCATGAGTATATTTGATAATGTTGCATCAGGTTTAAAATTAAATGGTGCAGAAGATAAAAAATCATAAATGAAATAGTAATGGAAAGTCTAGAAGGAGCAGCATTATGGGAAGAAGTAAAAGGCGAACTGAATAAACCGGGAATGAGTTTATCTGGAGGCCAACAACAGAGACTATGTATAGCTAGAGCGCTTGCTATGCAACCTGAAATTCTTCTCATGGATGAACCTACATCAGCGTTAGATCCTATCGCTTCTTCTAAAATTGAGTATTTGGTCCATGAATTGAAGAAACATCTTACCATAGTAATAGTAACACATAATATGCAACAAGCAACTAGAGTTGCAGATTATACAGCATTTATGTATCTTGGAAAATTAGTAGAATTTGGAAAAACAAAACAAATATTTGAAATGCCAAAAAAAGAATTGACTGAAAGATATATCTCAGGTAAATTCGGTTAAACTACTGTTTACTAATTGACAAAGCTGTTATTATATAAAAAAATGAATATTATTTTGATATAGTGATTTAAGTCGAAAAGTTTATTGCAAAGTAAATTAAAAAAAATAATTTACTTTAAAGAAAGAAAAAAAAGGCAGTGAGAATTACGTTTCCAAATATAAGATTAAATTATAATGTATATAGAATTCATTTAGAGTATTTCTATGACTATTAGTATTATCTATGTAGAAATATTATAACCTATATAAAAATAAAGAAATAATATATTAAATCGAATTAATTATAATTTTGTTTATCTTAAACTACAAATATTTTAAAGTGAAGGATGGGGTCTAAAATTACTTTCCAGTGGAATGATCTATGTATTTTCATATTAATGTTTCAAACTAATAATTTATTTATCTCTTCCGGTAGAATGATATTTATCTATATTGAATTCAATTTACAAAATTGATTGATTTAAAAAAAAATTACTCAATTAGTTATTAATTTAAATATTGTTTAAAATTATTAAATACTATGAAAGGAAACTATACAATTGAAAAATTATTGTAAAGGTATTTGTAAAAATTATAAAGCAGTTAAGGAAAAGAATTCTTCCAGTTACTATTCAAATGGATTTAAAAGATGTAATGAATGTGAAATTTTTCTAGATTGGAATAGTTACAAATGTCCATGTTGCAATAACATTCTAAGAATCAAACCTCATAATACAATCTGTAAAACAAGAATACTGAAAGAGTATGTTTACATTTGAGTAAATAAATAGATGCGCTTCATAATCTTATTGTTAGTAAATAACTATTTTTAATATCTATTGCTAATGTGATAAACTTAATTGTTAATCGTTATACCAATATCGATAATGATAAATAAAATCTTTGATAAGTTATGGGAATGTGAAAAAAAATTTGGCCATAGAATGGGATTATTTATTTATAGAGATGATACTACTTGCTGGAATAATTTGGTTTACAGTATACTTAGAACATTGGTCATACAAAAGATCGCAACGAGAACAAGATAAAAAGACAAAAGATAACCTATTTATATTTATTAGAGATGATCTTGAACAGAGATTACATTTTATAGATGAATCCTTACAATACAAAGATTACAAACCTTTTTTTACTGATATGTGGGATGCTATAATTCTATCAGGCAACCATTCACTGTTATCATTTGAATTATTTAAAAATATTCAACGAACATACTCATGGATGAAGTATTATAATAGTGAATTAGAAAGTAGGGATAATAAAACGTCTAAAGAAAATACTTTATTAGAATTATTAGACGATGTTAAAAAATCAATACATAAAACTATACAAAAATTAGATGAAGAAAAACCTAAATAATACGTATTTTCGTACTCAATCTAAAATTAATCTTCTTTGAGCTATAGAGTTATATTTTAGCATTGGCACAATAGATTCAAAAAATTTGTTTTACACGATATTAAAAAAAGGAAGAGAACTATCTTGGTCCTTGTATAATTAGCAATAGCATTATTAACGTAAGAATAATCTTGGAGAGTTATTATCAAGTACAAATACAAAGAATACATTACATAACAGTATCTATTCTATTTCTGACAAGCCTAAAGACGTAGATGGCAGAATATGATATACTATTCAAGGTAAACCTATTTGGTTAAATTAACACATCCAAATGTTGAATTAAAAACAAGTTATAAATGTCATTTATTTAGTAAATATCATTGTGTTTTTTCTTTTGATATAGGACAAATGTTTAAGAAATAAAAAATAATAAATAACTCTATCTAAATGAAAAAAATATTATTACTTTTACGTCACGCAAAATCTAGTTGGGATGATGCTAATCTTTCAGATTATGACAGACCACTTAACAGTAGAGGAAAACAGAATGCATCTACAATGGGAAACTTTTTAAAAAAACAAAATCTAGTACCTGATCTAATTATTAGTTCTACTGCAAAAAGAGCAAATAAAACTGCGGATATAATTGCTAAAAAATCTGGTTATGATAAAAAGATTTTTGAATCAAAAGTATTGTATGGTGCTACTGTAGATGATTATACGAGTGTAATTCATGATATCAATAATGAATATAAAACAGTTCTATTAGTTGGACATAATCCTACTATAGAAGAAGTATTGGAAAGAATTATCGGTGAAAGATATATTATGAAAACTTGTTCTTTAGCATATATAGACTTATCAATAGATTGTTGGAAACAATTCGATTATGACATAAAATGCAAACTAATTGATCTGATTCATGTAAGAGAATTATAAACTCATATAAATAATAATCCAATGAAATATCCAAATGACAATTTTTCCTTTTTATGTTAAAAAGTAGTAGTATTTCTCTTTTTACATCAAATTATTTGTATCTATATAAGCAGTATCCAATAGTGAAGATGAAAATCATATTACTATTACTATAGATTAAAGAATAAAGAACAAGCTAAATGTTTATTGAATTGTAAATGCTACTAGTTGGAGAAATTTTGATTAGCTATTATGATTGGATTTGCTTGTATTTTTACAATTTTTTATATACCGGAATATTTAAACTACGTTGGCTAAAGAAATAAAAATCAAAGTAAAATAGGGTTAAAATGCTCAATTACTATATACTTTTAAATACCAAATTTTTGATCCGTTATTACGGGTATACCTTATTACATAAACTATCTTTAGCATTATTAGTGAAAATACCTGTTGAAAATGATAAGAATTAGAAATAATTATAATATACCTTCTTGAGGAATTAGATTCATTCTAAAATTGAAATTCTTTCTGTATGTTATTGAATAGTATATAAAATTTTTCTTATGTTAATTCTACCGTTGTTTATTTCAGTTGTTGAAGGTGAGTTGGTGGCATTAGCTGGAAAAAACTCATTTATTGTCATCATTATCTATTCTTCTTACTGAGAATATAACATGATATTAAAAACTCAACCAGCAATTCCAATAACTATTGGTAGGGTATAAGGAAAAATGGTTGAAGTGTCTAATTTCATAATTGCATTATAGGCAAATTAATTTATGAAAGGTATCAAAATAAAGAAGCTATAGATCTAATTATTGTGCTAACACCATTCCATTTTAAGCTTTGAAAGTGTGTTTTATTTAGCCATTCAATAAACTAAAATTTATGCCAAATATGAATGACATAGAGGACAAAGCTAAATAAGAAGCTTGAATCCATCGTATAGACTTTTTTGAAAACGGGTATTAAAGAGGAGCATGACAAACCTCTAATAACGCTACTATGTTTCTATCAGTAAGTTTTTTGTTGGGTAATAATGCTATATAGACAAAATAAAATAAAAAGATTGTTGATTTTCCTTTGGTAAACTATAAAGCTAACTAGTGTCTAATAACATAAATGTCAAGTTTAAGACAATTAAATTTAAGAATCACAGACTATTTTTAAACGAAGAAAATCTAATGGAAGATATTATCCAAAGCGGTTTGATAAAAATTAGATCGATGAATTACAAAATTTCTTGAACAATAGACCATATGCTAAACTTGTAAACCATCTAATTAATATGTTATAATAAAATGACATTTATATTACTCAAATACAAAATTATTTAATAATGAATATGAGTATGTATTCTTTTTCTTCTAAACAAATGATTGATCAGATAAACAATAATTTTGAAAATGTCCAGAATATATTAAAACTCTATCTTAAAGATCCTAATGATAAAAATATCCATGATCTTAGAAAGTCTATCAGAAGATTAGACGCTGCATATTATGCATTACCAAAAAAATATAGAAAAAATAAGACAATAAAAAATTATATAAATTTAAGTAAAGATCTCTTTAAATCAAACAATCAAGTAAGAGATTATGATATTTTCTTAGAAAAATTAGATGGTCATAGCGGTTCCAATAAAAAAAATAATAATTTAAAAGATAAAATAGAGCAAGATATGAAATTTCAGCTCGAAATTGCTAAAAAGATTGCACAAAATTTAGATAGATATGATTCTCCTCAAATAGGAACAGAATTAGACACTGCTGATAAAAAAATTCATAGACGTTTTAAAAAAGTATCTGAGAATTTGAATGACAAAATAATAAAGAAATTAGATATTGTAATACAAAATGAAGGAAAAAAAAGGAAATTACATCAATTGAGAAAAGATTGTAAAAAACTTAGATATCACCTAGAACTAATATCAGATCAAGATAAAGGTATTGAAAAAACTGTAGACCAATTAGACAATATACAAGACATTTTAGGAGAGATTCATGATTCTGATGCTACTATATTATTCCTTGAACAACAAAAACAATCTCAAGCACTTAAAAATTTTATCGACCATGAATTAAGTAATAGAAATAACAAGTATAATGAATTTGTAAACCAGTATAAGCATTATACTGAACCTAAAGTCTCCTTAATTTAAATTTATAAACTGAGAAAAATGGATTTTTTAGAACAACTAAATGTAGGTAGAAATCCCCCTGAAGATATCAATATAGTTATAGAGATCCCCAAAGGAGGCAATATAAAATATGAATATGATATAGTTAATGGGATTCTACGTGTAGATAGAATTTTATCCGTTGAAATGGTATATCCATTCAATTATGGTTTTATACCAAAAACTATGGAGACATTGGATAATAATTCCAATAATACCGATAATTTAGATGTATTTGTGATTGATATTGATCCTTTACAGCCATTGAGTCTTATCAATTGTACTCCAATTGGTGTTATATTAACTGAAGATCAAGACGGAGTTGATTCTAAGATAATTGCTACACCAATTCCTAAAATTACAAATTATAATAATGTTATTGACTTGAATGATGTTAATCCTTATTATCTAAATAAGCTTAAACATTTTATTGAACATCATAAAGATCTTGAAAAAGAAAAATTTGTTAAGATTAAAGAATTTGGAAATAAGGCAAAGGCTAAAGATATAATCTTAGATGCAATGGAAAATTACAAAAAATATAAAAATAGATTTTAAATACTAAGATATTTTATTACAATAGTTTAGTAAAAAAAGAAAATATACATTACCAAAAAGTTAACTATTGTAAATCACAATATTATGAAATGATTTAATAAATAGAGATTTAAGTTAATCTATATGAATTCTTTAAGCAATATATATTTGTAATAAATTTTAGTTAGTATATATAGTATTTTTATTTTCCTTCTCAAGTTATATAAGCAAATATGAATGGAACTAGTGGTATCTACACCAGTATGCAAAAATAAATTTTAGCCTAGTAGTAAACCTAAATACATAGTCACTGCTTCTGGGATTACACCAACTTTTATAAAGTAATGAGCTCTCATCTTAAATTTCTCAATATCTTTATAGGGGATATTGTGTATGGTGATAAATTATAGGCATTACAAATAAAAAGACTGCAAAGGTTATAGGATAAAGAGAAACCATAAGTATAACACTTTCACAGCTGAAAATCCCTTTGGAGAATTTAAAGAAATATTTAGTAAAAAACATAGATAATTCCAGATACGGGAAGTAAGAACACTACTTTCTCTTAATACAGAATCATAATCCTGAATAATATCTCTTTTTATTTCTTCTTTTGATTTCTCTCTTATGTCATTTAAATATCTTAAATAATTATAAATAAAAGGATATGGACATTTTTCATAGATTGTCTACTTACGAAGGGGTTAAAGATTGGTTCTATATGGTTTGAATTACAGAAAATTTACATTTGAGAAGTCATTAAAAATTTAAAATAAAAGTTAGATACTTTGCCCAATATTAACCTTCGAATCTATATAAATTAGTCATTAGATTTATCTTCAATCTAGTCGATGTTAAGTCTCAAAACAAAGTTAGTTTAAAGAAATTGCAAATTCAATATGATTAAATGAGATATTGAAAATGATGAAATTTTTTGATTGTTTCTAATTATAGACTACTTTATATAAAATAATAAATATATCTGTCCTATTGGATTTGTTTATTTTAAGACATGGATATGCTGGAAAACGATTACCCGACCCTGTAAAAGATATTCAAAGACAATTAACTGGACCTGGAAAAAAAGAGGTTGTACAAGTAGCCAAAGCTCTTAAAAGGTTAAAGATCAAATTTAATTATATTTTTTCTAGTCCATTAATAAGAACATATCAAACTGCTAAAATCATTACATCAGAATATAAACTAATAGAACAAATAGAACAATGTGAAGAGCTAAAACCAAACGGAAATAAAGATTTCCTATACAATAAATTAAAAAAATTGAATGTTGATTCGGCCATACTCATAGTAGGTCATGAACCTTATCTTAGTAATATGATAAGTGATATTATATCAAATAATAATTATAATAATAAAAATAGCATTAACATTGTACTGAAAAAAGCTGGTTTATCAAAGATTAAAATAACTTCTACTGTTCCCAAATTGAAAGGAGAATTAAGCTGGTTACTTACACCTAAAATCTTAAAACAAATTAAATAATATTCTTATATATAATATATAAACTCGTAACAAACTATTGTTATTGTAGTTTTAACTATTCGTACAATATAGATCCTATATTTTATATATGAAAAATATTAAAATTACATTAGGATTATATATATACTCGATTGGAACTTTTTATACTTCGGCATGGAGAAGCATCAAAAAAACTATATAGAGTAGTAGGAACAGGTGGGTCGCTTACATATTTAGGGATTTCTGAAATAAAAAGTATAGCAAATTCAATAAAAATGTTAAGAATAAAAATTGATTTGATATTAACCAGTCCCATTCCTGTATGTAAACAATCAGCTGATATAATTAATACCGTATTTAATAAAAAAATTGCAATAGTAGTTTGTAATGATTTAAAACCAGAGGGTAATATTTTATATTTTTATAACGAAATATTAAAGTACAAAGATGTAACATCTATCCTCATAGTAGGTCATGAACCTTATCTTAGTAATATGATAAGTGATATTATATCAAATAATAATTATAATAATAAAAATAGCATTAACATTGTACTGAAAAAAGCTGGTTTATCAAAGATTAAAATAACTTCTACTGTTCCCAAATTGAAAGGAGAATTAAGCTGGTTACTTACACCTAAAATCTTAAAGAAGATAGTTTAACCTTAGAAAATTACAGGATAGTAAATGAAGGCATCAATAATAGATTTAGGATATAATTCTATAAAATTAGTTAATTATAATATTTTTCAAAAAAATAGAAAATATAGATCATATTATGATAAATCCATACGTGTAAAACTAGGGGATGGGATGCATAAAGAGAATATACTTCAGCCAGATGCAATTAAACGTACTATAGAAAGTATAAAATATTTTAGTGATATAATCAGTCTCGAATCAATTAAATATGTTATACCGTTTGCAACTAGTGCAGTAAGAGAAGCTGAAAACAAAAAAGTATTTCTTAAAAATGTAGAAGAACAAACAGGTTTTAAATTTAAAATATTATCATCAGAACAAGAAGCATTTTATTCTTACTTGGGAGCGTTAAATTCTCTTTGTATACCTAATTGTTTATTCTTTGATCTTGGTGGAGGTAGTCTAGAACTTGTGTATGCTGAAGATTATAAAATAAAGAGGATAGTTTCACTTCCTTTGGGTTCGCTAAAACTAGCTCAAAAATTTTTTTGTAATACTAGAGAAAAAAATAATATTAAAGAGTCAATTGAAAAAAGTTATTTAGAACTACAAAATTGTTTAGTAAATTCTTTACCAAGCAGAAAAGATTTAGGAATAAATATTGATTCTATTACGTTAATAGGAGTAGGAGGGACATTAAGAGCATTAGCTCGATATGATCAGTTAATTAAAGAATACCCATTAAAAAAACTACAAAATTATAATTTGAAATATACTTCTCTTTCTCTAATAAAAGATCATTTATTGAATATGAATACAAAAGAGATATCTAATATTGATGTTATAGGTAGTAATAGAGCAGAAACAGTTACCACTGGATTATATACTATTTATTTACTTATGTCTAAATTAAATTTTCAAGATTTGATTGTAAGTGCTAATGGTATACGTGAAGGGATTTTATTAGATTTTATTCACTCCTTAGAAAATTCTAGTAATAGTATATCAAATTCTAAAGCTCAATGTATTAGACTAAATAACTATCTCATAAAAAATTGCGAAAAGAACTTCTCATCAATGATACTGCCTAATTTTATTAATCAACTATTATCCTTTGAAATATTAAATACCTACGAGCATGATATATTAAGAAAAGCTATTCATTATTTACCAAAAATATCTAATACCGTTAGCTATTTAGGTAAATTTTATTTTCTACTTGATGAAGATATCCCAAACATCAACCATGAACAACAAGTTATTTTGTCTTTATCTTTAATATCAATTTATAAACCAAAAATTAGTTCTGAAATAGCAGAACATTATATTTCTTTATTAAATTCATATTCGAAAAAAAAGAATGGAAAAAAAATTGTAGAAAAAATTTCTATTTGCTTACAATTGTATAGAATTTTGCAAAAAAATAAATGTTTAAAAATAATAGAATTTAATAAAGAGGATAGAAAAATGTTAATATCTTTAACATTAAATAAAGAATCTGTAATTCATGAGCTCTTTTTTAAAGAAATGCTAAAAAATTTTGCATCTGTATTTGATATTTCAATAGAATATTCTTTTCTTCAATATGAGAAAGAAATCAGGAGATAAAAAATGAGCATACAAAAGACACAACAAGTAAAAGAAAATAGATATGGAATAACAGGAAAACTTATTGTAGTAGAAGGAATAGATGGCTCAGGTAAGTCTACTCAAATCAGACTTTTAGAAAAATGGCTTAGATTTAAAAATATACCTGTATTTTTAACAGAATGGAATTCTTCTGAGGCTATAAAAGAGGTAACTTCTAAGGGAAAGAAAAAAGAAAAATTAACTCCAACTACATTTTCATTACTTCATGCAACTGATTTTGCAGATCGCTATGAAAAAAACATCTTTCCACTTTTAAGAGCTGGTTATCTCGTATTAGCTGATAGGTATATCTATACAGCTTATGCGAGAGATATAGTAAGAGGATGTAATCCAAATTGGGTGAAAAAAGTATATGAGTATGCATTAAAACCAGATCTTGTATTTTATTTTAGAGTTCCTGTCGATGTAGCTGCTGAGAGAATATTATCAGGAAGGCCTCGATTAAAATATTATGAAGCAGGAATGGACCTTGATTTGAGTAATGACATTTACGATAGCTATCGTATTTTTCAAAGTAGAATAATTGAACAATATGACAAAATGATCACGAAGGAAAATTTTGTAGTTATTGATGGTACATACAATATTGAACAACAACAGAAACTAGTACGAGATAAATTCAATGAAATAGTAATGGAAACTAAACCTGATAAAGGAGGGTAAAAATATATGATTGATACAAAATACAATAACAAAATCAATTACTATGGATATGGAATTCCATATTTACAGGATATTGAAATAAAAGGTAAACTTATTATAATTGAGGGGCCTGATTCATCAGGTCGTAGTACACAAATATCATTACTTAACTCTTATCTTGAGGCAAACGGCCATGCCGTTTTGAATACAGGTTTGAAAAGATCAGAATTAATAAGTGAAGGCATACTACATGCCAAAGAAAGTCACTTATTGCGAAAACGGACCATGAGCTTATTTTACGCTGCAGATTTTGCAGATCAGCTTGAGAGTAAAATTATTCCTTCTTTGAGAGCTGGTTATCTCGTATTAGCTGATAGATATATCTATACACTTATGGCAAGAGACGCAGTAAGAAAAATAAATCGAAGATGGTCTCATAATTTATACGGTTTTGCAATTAAACCTAACCTTGTTTTTTATTTAGATGTTGAACCAAAAGAGCTCTTAAGAAGAAGATTTGAGAAGAATATAACACTTGACTATTATGAATCAGGAGAGGATTTAGGATTTACTGATGATATTTTAGAATCATTCTTATTCTATCAACAGAAAATTAAACAAGAATTTGTTAGAATGCAAAAAGTTTATGGAATTATTCCAATAGATGGTAATAGATCAATAGAAAGTGTTAATGTAGATTTAAAAAATAAAATTGACCAATTTTTAGTCAAAGAACAAAATAATAATATTAATTCAATATGAAATCGACGAGTCAGTAGAATAAACAATCTATAAAATATTAAACAGTCTATATTAGAGTTAAAGCAATAGCTTATTAAACTCCAGAATGGTATTTCTAATTTTTCTATTACCAAATTTATTCATGATGATTTTTAGAAAAATAGAGAAGATACCTATTACAATAATAATTTTATGTTTTTAAATTGCAAGTAAATGAATAATGAATTTTCGATAAATTTTTTATTTATAAAATTATTGTCTAAATTTATAATTTAAATTTTGTAATTACATGTATATAATGTAAATGAGAATATCATTGATCAATCAGTATTACAATTCCATTTGTTATAACTTCATACATACAACCACTATGTCTATAGGATATATGATGTTCCTGGAAAAACTTTGACAATAGTATATAAGAAAGAATAAACATACTACATAACACTAGTCAAGGAAAACAAAAGAAGAAGGTAAAAATATTTGTAATAATAATAATAATAATGATATATCAACGAGTATTAATTATATTTTATTAAAGATAAATTTATTTCAAATAAATTGTATAATACCTAGTATAGAAGAATTGAAATATTGGTTATATACAGGACAAATTAAAAATTCAAATTGTATGAAAAAATAATAACTAAGTTAAATACAATAAAATAAAAGATTATATTATTATAAATAATAAATTAATAGTCTTTTCTAATTTGAAAAATAAGCTTTAATAGTACATAATATATACTAATGATACTAATGAAAGGTAAATAAAAGATTAGTAATTTGTTAAATAGAATTCACTTAGATGCATATGATCAAAATCTTGTTAGTTTGATTATTAATAAATATTAAATAAGTATTATAAAGTATTTTTATTGTTATTATATTACCATTATTATAAATATATAATCATTTTAATTTTAACAAATATAATTTCTCAAATCTTCTTTCATGTTGATCTATATATAATATTTAGCAAAAACTTTTCTGACATCAATTCCAATATAGCTTGTATACATGTCATTATTTATTGCTATTACTAAACATATTCTCGTTATAAATAATGTGATGCACATAAACAATCTCTTAAAGGATATTGCATTTTCTAATTATGTAATCGGGAGAGTACAAAGATGAAAAATTTTTCTTCTAAATGGATTAGATTTTCAGGTGACTCTTTAAAGAGTTGTATGGGTTTTATTGACCTTGTTGATTCAACTAAAAATACCATTACAATGAATAATTTAGAAAATATTAGAAATTATTATTCTACCTTTATAAATTCAATATCTGAAATAGTTAAAAATTATAATGGAAAAATCATTAAAAATATTGGTGATTGCCTACTATTTTATTTTCCAAAAACTTCTGATCCCAATCGGGCATATGCCTTTAGAGAGATTATTGAATGTAGTTTTAAAATAATAGATGAACGACATTCTATTAATGAAGAATTGCTTAGACAACATCTTCCGCCATTTGCATACCGGATTAGTATAGATTACGGTGTGATAGATTTTGCTTTAGTCGGTGATTATAGTCAAATAGATTTATTTGGCTCGACAGTAAATCTTTGTTCAAAGATAAACTGTTCATTGTCTATTCCAAATGAAATAATTATTGGTGACAATCTCTATAGAGTTTTGAAATCATTTCCATTAATTTCTAATGATTTCAGTTTCATAGAGAATGGTGAATATAAAATAACAGATTCTACAGGATATTTTACGTATTTGGTTAAAAGAAAGAATATATTTGTATTTCAAAGTATACATTTTAATAATAAAAGTTCCAGTAATAATCAACAATTAAGAGTTTCTCTTCTACACCATCAGGATAATAACAATTATTATAGTAGTAGAATTGAAAATGATTTATCTTCTCATAAGAAAAATAATAACAAAAAGAAAATAATTTTAGTAGATGATGAACAGGATATACTTTTTACTTATAAGAATTTTTTAAATGACTATGATTATAATATAACTTCTTTTGTGGATCCTTATCTTGCATTGAATTATATTAAAGATAATCCTACTCTTGATGATTTATTAGTAATACTTGATATTAGAATGAAAAATATAAATGGATTGCAATTATATCAACAAATAAAGGCTATGGATCCAACAATTAAGATTCTATTTGTTACTGCTTTAGATATAATAGAAGAAATATTGACTATAGTTCCTGGATTATCAAAAGAACAAATTATGAGAAAACCTGTTGATAAAAAAGAGTTTACAAATACTGTAAAAAACTTATTGAATTAATAAACCTATTGAAAGCAAAAGTTGTGTAGTTAACGGATAAATTTCTATTATATAATAGAAATTGTTAATTTATATTCAATTGAAATATCCATCTAAATATATAATATATTGAGTATATAATATGATTTAAACATAAAATAACATTCATAGTATAAGAATACACTAAAAAATACTATTAAGAAAAAGGACAAAAATGAAAAAAGGATGTTATTCCCTAATTTATTATTATAAATTAATTACAATCAGAAAGGTAAATGCAGATATATCATCAGATAGAGTTTAAAAATTGAGAATTATTAAAAGTTTTAATTCTATTCATCTTCGTCTTTCTCCTCCCCCTACTTATTATTTCCATCATTCTTTGATTCACTAGATTGACCTAGGGTCCCCTCTGTATTATTTTCTTGTGCAAATACTAATGTTGGATTAGTAACCCATTGTGAAGTATTTTGACCTGACATTCTATCGTTAACAGAACCGTGAGGAGTAATTGCGCCTTCTTGTGCCAATACATATTCGAATGCTGTTGATATTCCTGCTATTGCAATTAAAACAAATGCAAGAATTTAAAAAAATACTATTGAATTAAGTTTTGAATCCATAATGTTCTTTGTTGTATTAATTATATAATAATTGATATATATTCTATATTGTATTATTGAATCTATATTGTAGTATTATTATGAAAAATTGGAAAATAGCTTTCATCATAATTAATTCTTTTTATTATGATGTAATTTTTATAAATAAAAAACAGTAAAAGGTGTTAAAATTCAACTACATGGTAAAAGAAATTATAAAAAGGAATTAACTTCCTTTAAATTTTTGTGTTTCTTCTATTATTCTAAAACATACATAAATGCCATCAAAACGTTCAACTAGATGCTTTGGAATATAAAATTTGTCTTTGTACATAGTTCCACTTTGGGTTATAATATATTCTACATTAACTTCTTGAACTTCACCAAGTTCAGATTGGTCTATGTCTATTGCTTCTTTTTTAATAATGTCATCAGAGTTTGGTACAATAAAATTATTCGACATTATAATAAGTAGATAATTACTTCATATAAATTGTCAATATATAATATATATAGAATATTAATAATTATAAAATATACGATCATTTTAAAACAATATGTGGTTCTATAGTCTTTATAAGAAAATAAATTAAATAATTATAAATTTATTAAAAAATAACTTGTACTCTTCCGCCATACATAGAAAGATTTTTCTCTCCCTTTTCTTTCTGTGGAAATTTCTAATATCCTTGTCAATACCTTGAAAAATAGGAATTAATAATATACATATCTATAAATTTCAAAAGATGCTATATCTTATCACGAGCAATTACCATGTAAAATTATATGTAAGAATTCTATAAATGATTAGTAAATTCTAATTCTTGATAATTGACCATTTTCTATAGAAATTGAATATATTTTAAGAGCTCTCAATAATTAAATATAACCAATATTGAAAAATAATAATATTTCTAATTCAGAATAATGTTAAGTATCCATAGATTTCCTCTAAAAAGTAAAATTCTTCCTTTTTAAACCTACTTTCTCTGGGAATTAGAAAAAATAGCAAATAAGACAAATTAAATTCCTATTCTTCTTTTACTTTTCGAAAATATGATTTGATTGATATTTTAAAACCTTTACAGTTATATAGTCTAAATACCAAAGAAAATCAATATAGAGATACAACATATACGATAACTAAATTTTAAAGACATGAGATTCAGCACATATTATGCAGAAGGAACAGAATTTCTTTTTTTTAATTTTGGGATAATATTCCATATGAGTTTAAAATTCAAAAAGAAATAGAATCTTATGATAAGATTATGGAGCAACGTCCAAAGTATAAGATATGGCATAACTTAGGTTTGGTTTGATTCTATAGGAAATAAAGAAAAGGCTAAGGATTATTATAATAGGAGTATAACATTATAGAATTATCATTCTATAATTTTACTGTTTTTATACTAGTTATTATTTCTGAGTAAATAAAAAAAGTATTAGTTAACGCAATTATGTTGATTTAATTCTTTGTTGTTGTAGTTTTCTCAACATCAGGTTTTGTATAAGTAAGAAATACTCCTTCATTCGCCCGTGCTATTGAGATTTGAATTGATGTATCATTCAATTCTTTTTGTTTCTTTAAGAGGTATTTTGATCCCTTTTTTTTAAAAGTTTTATTTATTCTTTTAGATAGTTTTTCTAATTCTGGATAATATGCATTATTTGTTATTGCTGAAGGTAAAATGCCACCATTTGAAGAACTACCAAAGAGTGTATATGTCAATGTTCCATCAGGTTGAAGTTTTGGATTGGGAATATCTATTTGGTTATCAAATTTTACTTCATCGGTTAGTAATGGAATGTGTATTTGAGGCCCATTACTATTATCATGAGATGATTTTCTTGTTACTCTCTTTTGTTTGGCCAATAGTAATATTACATGCATATGCAATTATATAAATTTTTTAATTTATGTTCTACCCAATTATATTTGTTGGAAATTATAATAAATAATCTTAAAAATTCTATATTTTTAAGCAGATAAATTTAATAAATTTTAGAAGGTAATTTAAAATATTTACAAATCCACCGTCTATATTTACTGATAATCCTCTAAATATACAATTTATAAATGGTTTAATAGTTATGAATGGACTAGTAATTGATAATTCCTTTTAGTTATTTTAGAATTTTTATTTAATATTATAAATAAAACAATAGAGAATAAGAAAATTTAATACTTAAGACTCTTTACTATAATTATTGCTTCTAATTATATAAAAAATTGCACTTTAATATTATTCTAATACATGATATTTTGTTATTAAATTATTTATTTTTTGTTTATTATCGTTTATCTATATTTACTATATACAAAAAAAAGTTCCTATAATTATTGATATACTAACGTATCTATGATCCTATCTCTTTTATGGTGAATTGATTATATTAATTACAGATGTATCCTTTGAATACAACTAAAAAAACAATTCTTCTTACAATGTTTTGTTTTACTGTGGTAATAAGTATGTCAAATAAGTTCTCTCTTGAACCATCATATTCACAAGATATAATAAATAATAGTCCTGATAATGAAGTCTTCAATATTGCAATCGCCGGAGATTGGGGATGTACAGAAGATACTGAAAAAACAGCAGAAAATATCAGAAAGAAAAATCCCGAAGTTGTTATTGGATCAGGAGATTACAGTTATACCGGATCTGCAGATTGTTGGTTTGATATAATAAAGGCATTTAAATCAAATATGAAAATAGCCATGGGAGATCATGAATATAGTGATACTAGTGGTGGGGCAATAGGTATAATTAACCAATATCTAAAACCTTTGAATCTAGAAAAAACATATTATTCTTTTAATATGAATAACGTTCATGTTACTATCATAGATCCATATATTGATTACGAGCCTGATTCAGCTCAATATCAATTCATTGAACAAGATTTAAAAACTGCTTTTATCAATCCAAAAATAGATTGGACGTTTGTTGTAGAATCTATACCTATTTATACTTCACCTTCTGACCATCCAGCTGATTCTAAAATAAGAGATATTTATCATCCTCTTTTTGATAAGTATGGTGTAGATTTAGTATTTAGTAGTGACAATCACAATTATCAGAGGACTTTTCCATTAAAATATAATAGCGAAGATGATAGTTCTAATAATCCTATAGTATCATATAGCAATCAAAATAATTATTATAATACTAATGATGGAGTAATTTATCTAATAATTGGTACTGCAGGAAGATCTCTTTATGATATTGAAGAACAAGCGCCATTTGTTTCAAAACAATACGATGAACAATTTGGTTTTCTAAATATTGATATTTATCCTAATAATGTCTTGAGGGGGACTTTTTATGCCAATGAGGATGATGACGAGCCACAATACTATTCTGTAAGTACTACTAATAACAACATGATTGATCGTTTTATAATTTCAAACATGAAGTCTCATGAGCAATAATTACAAATAGTTCCTGAACATTAGTAAAAAAATTTTTTAATAATAATTTAATTTAACATTTAAAGTTATTTCATCCTTACTAGTTGAATTGCTTATAAGATCTTTTTCTAGTTGAAGAAAATTGGTAACATAATATTTTTTCATTAATTAAACAACAACATCATCATCTTAATACAATTTATAGGATAAAACAGAGCAGTTCTAAGGAAATGGTACAGCATTAAAAGGAAGTATAAATGGTACATTATCATCTATATCTTCTTTTTCTATTATCTCATATTCACTATCTCTATTGTCATTATTATCACTATCAAATAATTCATCATTATCATTATTGCCATTATTATCATTATCAAGCAATTCATTTATAGAAATGTCCTCTATATCTTCATCTTTCTTCTCTTCATTTTCTCTTACATCATCAACATCATTATTATCATTCTCTTCCTTTCCTAATACAATATAATTATAAAACAAAATATCCATACTTATCAATAGTAAAATACATAGTAAAAATGAAAGGTATAGTTCTTTTCTAATCAATTTAAGTTGAAAGCACATATATTTTTTATTATATTAGACTTAAGTAAGTGGTTTATAGATCATCACTAGCTATATATATTATCGAATAAAATTAGATAATAATTTTGTAGTACTTTGAAAGATTTTACTAATAACTTTATACTAAATCTCATTGTAAAAAAGATTGGTTTGTAAATGGAAATTATATGTATCAATAGAAAGTTGTTACATGTATCTACGATTGCTGACAGTCAATGAGATATGATATTTCTTTTAATCCTTGTTCCGTTACAATATATTTACCATTTTCATCTTGTGATAACCATCTTATATCTTTTAAAAAATCTATTACTGACATTACAAAATTCTCATCATGATCATATTTCCTTGCAATATCTATTATGTTAGAATGATGATTATTAGTTAACTGTTTAAGGGTATGTATAGCTAGAGATAATCCTCTTAACCTATCATGATCCTGGACGTCATAGGGGAATGTTATCATATTTATTCATCCTCCATGTTACCGTGTGATCAGTAAAAAGATATTCATATCTGTATGTTGATAGTACGGTAAAGAGTCAACTAAGTTATTCTCTCTATCTATGACTATGTAAAATTCAGCCATAGCAATATTTGAAATCATGTTCTTAAATTAAATATTGTAACTGAAAAGTTTTTAGTAAATCTTTTCTATAGATCAATAGGAATATAGGAAGCTATAATTAGTTCAAGATTTAACAATCGGAAATATTAAATTTATCGAGTTCTTTAATGTGTGATTCTGTTGATTCTAAAAGTGTTTTAAATAAGGACAAAGAATGGATGTCAAAGACTAATACTGTAACATCCTATCTATAAGATAAAATTCGCAATTCGATTGATGGTGTATATTATAAATCGAGTATTATAAGATTATTGATTTTGAGTGGTAGAATAATTTTAAAGGTATATCAAAATTATTGATAAATTTATAATAAATTATTATGCTACAGTAAGATCCAAAAAAAAGATATTGAGTATGGATTGGACTGAAAACCAGCTTTACATCTAAAATAACAATTCATGACTTGTTGTTTTAAATTTTTATTTCATGTTTTTGTACTACCTATTGCATATAAATATATACGATTACACAACTACTATGTGTATTAGATACACTCTATATTGTGCTAATACCTCACTATAGACAAATAAACTATATATTATAATTACTTATTAATTAGAATTCATTATATTATGATAACCTATATCTGTCGATTCCGGAGAAATAACACTTTATAGTCGCCTCATTTGATTTCTCCGGAACAAATATGAATTATTAGTTTTTGATTGCATTGACTAGATCAATTCGTTTAGAAAGGGGGTTTTTCTTCTGGGTAGGACATTATAATGCAATACAATATCAAAAAACAAAATCTAATTCAGAAGGAGTACAAGAGAATACTATTATTATAATTTTATATAATCGTTAAATTACTATTTTGTAAATTGAAAAGCGAATGTAGTTGGTTCTTTATTATTAATGTCGTGAAGGAATTGCATTCTTAATAATTTTCCATACGTTACAATATCTCTAGACATATTTTCTATACGTAACTGTAGTTGAGGATTATTAATATTATAATGTTCATCAAAATCATTTTCAGAATGTATAGAGAGCCCATAAGGTAAACTCCATCCATAGCATTGACGTATAGCTGTCCTCATGTGATCCATAACAGTCAATCCTTTTTCATGAGAAGATACAATATATCCAAATATTTTTCCAGATAATTCATACCAGTAATAATCTAAGAAATTTTTCATTCCTCCAGACATTGATCCATGATAATCAGGTGTCGCTAAAATAAATGCATCAGCATTTATCATCTGATTATTTAATTTTTTAACATCATCTGAAGTTTCTCTTGGTTTATTAGGATTAAAAACAGGTAAATTAATTTCACGTAATTCTATTAATTTTGTATCTGCTCCATATCTTTGTGATTTCTCTAAAACCATTCTTAATATTCTGTTACTTGAAGAATTTTTCCTTAAACTCGATCCTATGCCTAAAAGCTTAAACCCAATAATCTTTTTATTAATTAAATTAATCAATGATTCATCTTTTATTTCCATTTTTTACATTTTCTATTGTCTTAAATTTATTCGTTGTATCTTTTACTACTAATAATATTAAATGTGTTGATATTATTAATATATATAGCATATCATATTGTATATATAATATACCAAATAATAAACTATATAGATCTATGATAAAACTATATGATATCTAAAAAAATATCAAATACTATAAAGATTAGAGGCGTAATATTCTACGAATTTGACCAAATACAATGACAATCATTCTCTTATTCCATTACAAAAGTTATCTAAATTTGAGCCTATCTTCAAATGGATAATAATTGGAGCAGCAGCATATACTCTCTTTATGTTAGTTTTAATACTTTTTGCAATAGGAGATGGATCAAAAGAAATCTTTACAGATGAAGGGTTTAACTTTTTAACTAGTACAGATTGGAATGCAGTACCAGGTAGAGAATCATTTGGAGCTTTGCCTTATGTCATAGGTACTTTGATTTCTTCAGGCATAGCCATGGCAATTGGTGTTCCTATTAGTTTAGGTATAGCAATATTTTTATCTGAAATAGCCGGCTCAAAATTAAAAACTTCTTTATCCTTCATTATCGAACTTTTAGCAGCAGTTCCCAGTATAATATATGGTTTCTGGGCATTATTTGTATTTAGATTCTGGATCATAGATTTTGTAGAAAAACCTTTATACAATTTATTTGGCGGCTCTTTACCATTTTTTGCTAAAACACCTTTTGGTCTAGATGTATTTACCGCTGGTA
>OBLS010000144.1_pt1 | contig 21138 bp, 16 predicted proteins | sample 1519901 | NCBI WGS metagenome assembly OBLS01 (sample SAMEA3113585, study PRJEB22503) | soil metagenome | reverse complement strand
AACTTATCGTCGCGGGTAGGTGTCCGATCCATGTCCTCGCGGGTGAGCGTTGATGTCATAACTCCTCCTCAACTTCGTGGTCTCCAGGCCGGCGATACCCGTTAGCCGGCTGCTTTCGTGCGTTCCGCTCTTGTCTCGCGATCTCCTCTGACACGCAAGGAGCTGGCACCCGGATGGTCGTGGGCGGGTCCGTGTCTCGACCGGGTTCCCGTCGCTGACCTACTGAGTTGGGCAGCTCAGCCTTTGACGGCACCGATAAGTCCAACCCCTGCCGGGCGTTCCTGGTGCCAGACATCGTGGTCCTTCAGGTCGTCGATTAAGTCGTCCACTGAATCGCAATTCGGGGTCGACGGCGACCACGGTTTCTTGAAGGAGATCACCGTGAAGAAGTTCGGGGCACCCGTGATCTGCCTCCGCCAACGACGGACACCCGGCCTGCGAAGGGTCTTCCCAGATGCCATGATCTCACCACTCGGTTGCGACAAGTTTCGGAGGCTTCCAAAGACCGCGTCAAAACTATGAAGCCGCCGGGCTTGCCTGTCAAGGGGTATGTGAGCATCGACCTACCCAAAACTTTCGGAGCGAAACGTCGAAGCTGCTCACTTCCTCGCCGAAGGGAACGAACCGAACGCAGTCGTTGGTAATCCCGTACCCCTGCTGAGCCCGATTGGGGGAATCAGTTGACGGCGGCCCGCCCATTAGATCCCACCTGAACACCACGCTACGACACCGGTTCGGCAAGGTTTCGATCACTGTTCTGACCGCCGACGGCCAGCCGCTAGACGACCGTATGGTCTTCGTCGAGCAGCGCGTCTGCGCCTTTTCGCTCGGCAAAAATCGGCTTCGACTTCATCCCTTCGCGCTGACCGCACGACACGGCAAGGGGAACGTCCTCGAGGTCGGGCTGCAATGCCCCACCTACGAGATCGAGTAGTACGGCACCGTGCCGTTGGTAGATGCGGCCGCCACTAACGACCCCCGGACCGGTGAGGTGTCGATATCCGTGGTCAACGGCAGCAAGCCGAGCCCGTCACGCTCGAGGTCGACCTGCGAAGGCCTGCCCGCCCTTCACGCCGCCGACGCCTTGGTTCTCTGACTCCTACCTCAGCGCGACGAACACTCAAGACAACCGAGCGGAGGTCCGGCCTCGACCGCTGGCGGCGCATGCAAAACGACTCCGACCCGCGCCTTGAGCTCCCGGCGGGTTTTGGAGCTGCGCGCGGCTGTTCGGCCGCCGTTCCCAACCGTTCCTTCAGTGAAAATAGAGTTCTTTTCGTTACGCCCCTGCAATTTCGAAGGTCTGGTATTTCGGCCGCGTGAACAGCGAGTGAACCGGTTTGCCTTCCTGGCGCGATCACGAGCTTTGCATCGTCAGGCCATCGGCCTCGTACCGGTATGGCGCGGCTACTTCGATCACGATATGGTCGCGAAGGGAAGCTCAAAAATGTTCGAAACTTTCGGGAGCGAACGCCTACGCTGCGAGGAGAGATTCACCGATGACGTCGCAATCAGCATCCTCTCAGGACCAGCTCACCTTCCCCTGGCAGGACAGCGAGCGGTCCATCGAGGCGCGCGTCGAGCTGCTCCTTGCCGAGATGAGCCTGGAGGAGAAGGTGGCGCAGCTCGGCAGCAGGTGGGTTGGCAACGACAAACCCGAATCAGGCGCTGCACTGACGTCGCCCGAAACGCCGGAGACTGATTCGAACGAGACTCTCAACGTCGCACCCATGCAGGATGTCTTCGCTGCAGCCGACTTACCGTCGCTGGAGGAGGCGAGCCGTCACGGACTGGGGCATCTCACCCGGGTTTACGGCAGCGCACCTTTAACTGCGTTCGAGGGCGCCAAGGAACTGGTCAGGCAGCAGCGGGTAGTGCTGGACTCCTCTCGTCTGGGGATTCCCGCCCTCGTCCACGAGGAGTGCCTGACTGGCTTCACCAGCTACGGAGCAACCGTGTATCCCACAGCAATTGCCTGGGCGGCGACCTTCAACCCGGACCTGGTGGAGCGTATGGCCGCCGCGATCGGCCGCGACATGGCTGCGCTCGGCATCCATCAAGGCCTCTCACCGGTGCTGGACGTGGTCCGTGACTACCGGTGGGGACGGGTCGAGGAGACCATGGGCGAGGACCCCTATCTGGTCGCGATGCTGGGTGCTGCGTACGTCCGCGGCCTGCAGAGCGCAGGAGTGATCGCGACGTGCAAACACTTCGCCGGCTACTCCGCCTCGCGCGGTGCCCGCAACCATGGCCCGGTGCCCATGGGCCGGCGAGAGCTGATGGACGTAATCCTCCCGCCGTTCGAGGCCGCCGTCACGCAGGCAAACGCCGGCTCGGTGATGAACTCCTACGCCGATGTGGACAACGTGCCGGCCGGCGCGGACTCCTGGCTGTTGACCGACCTGCTTCGCGACCAGTGGGGGTTCGAGGGAACGGTCGTGTCGGACTACTGGGCCGTGCCCTTCCTGGCCACCATGCATCGAGTCGCAGCCAACCTTGACGATGCAGGTGCTGTGGCCCTTGCCGCCGGCATCGACGTGGAGCTACCAGACACCATCGGCTTCGGAGCCGGCCTGTTGAACAAGGTGCGTTCTGGTGAGGTGCCGGAGGCTTTGGTGGATCGGGCAGCACGGCGGTTGCTGCTCCAGAAGGCAGCACTGGGACTGCTCGATCAGGACTGGACCCCTGAGCGGTCGGTAGCGGCGGCGGGGGACATAGACCTCGACTCAGCGGAGAACCGGGCCCTGGCACGGGAGATGGCCCAGCGATCGGTCGTGTTGCTGGATCCGGGGTCGGCGCTGCCGCTCCTAGGCGAGGACCGCCCGCCCCTTAGGAAAGTCGCAGTAATCGGCCCGTGCGCAGCGGATCCGCGGACCTTCATGGGCTGCTACTCCTTCCCTAACCATGTGCTGCCGCGGCACCCTGACCTCGGTTTGGGAATTGAGGTGCCTTCTGCTCTGGACGGGCTGCGAGCCGAGCTGACCGAGATTGAAATCGTCTACGCCCCAGGGTGCGAAATCCTGAGCACCGACCGCTCAGGCTTCTCCGACGCCGTGTCCGCTGCACAGCAGGCGGACATCTGTCTTGCCTTCGTGGGTGACCTGGCCGGAATGTTCGGCGGCGGCACCTCGGGTGAGGGCTGCGACGCGGAGGACCTGAGGCTTCCCGGCGTACAGGCCGATTTACTCGAGGCCCTGCTCGAGGTCGGCACGCCGGTCGTGATTATCGTCGTCTCGGGCCGTCCCTACGCCCTCGGGGAGGTGCACGGGCGAGCGGCCGCCCTCGTCCAGGCCTTTATGCCCGGGGAGGAGGGCGGCGAGGCGATTGCCGGTGTGCTTTCGGGCAGGATCCAACCGAGCGGCCGCCTGCCGGTGCAGATACCCCGCCGCCCTGGAGGGCAGCCGGGAACCTACCTACAGCCGCCACTCGGCGTGGATAAAACGGGTACGAGCAACCTCGATCCCACGCCGCTCTTCCCGTTCGGGCACGGGTGCTCGTACACCACCTTCGAGATCGAGAATCTCCGGCTGAGCAGTGGTGAGATTCCCACCGACGGTGCGCTGACTGCTTCGGTACGGGTCCGCAACACCGGTGCTCGGGTGGGAGAAGAGATCGTCCAGCTCTACCTGCATGACGTCGTTGCCGGCGTGACGCGACCGGTGAAGCAGCTCGTTGACTTCAGCCGAGTCGCGTTGGGCCCGGGCGAGGAGGCCGAAGTCTCGTTCCGGCTGCATGCGGATCGAACAGCCTTCACCGGTCGGGATCTGCAGCGCATTGTCGAGGCCGGGGAAGTGGACATTCTCGTTGGCCGGTCGGCCAGCGACCTGCCCTGCCAGGCCCGGGTACTGCTGACCGGGCCCACTCGCCTCGTGGATCACAAAGATGCCTAGTCACAGCGGCGAACTTCGGCGCGCGCAGTGGCTAAGCGCGTAGGGGGGTGCGTTGTCCAAACAAGGGCCGCTGACGCTAGCTGACGTTGCAGCCTCGGCTGGCGTTTCGATCGCCACGGTGTCAAAGGTGAAGAATGGCCGCACTGACGTCGGCCCGGAAACCCGAGCTCGGGTGCAAAGCATCCTCCAGCACCACGACTACATCGGACGCAGGTCAGGGCCGGTGGAGCACGCATTGAAGCGGGCGACGGTCGAGCTGGTCTTCCATGGCCGGCTCTCCAGCTACTCCGTGGAGGTCCTCCACGGAGTTGTGGAGGCGGCCGGCCAGGCCGGCGCGGCTGTCGCGGTCAGCCTCCGCCCACGCCAGCAGGGGCCAGGGATCAAGCGTTCTGCGGACTGGGTCCGGGAGGTGGCCACCTCTGGACGGTCTGCGGTGATCGATGTGGTGGACGATGTCCGGCAAGGTGATCTGGCAGCCCTCACTCGGGCTCGGCTGCCACTGGTCGTCATCGATCCACTCCGCCTGCCGCAGCGACAGGTGACCAGCGTCGGAACGACCAACTTTTCCGGCGGCTTGGCAGCGACCCAGCACCTGCTCAAGCTAGGACACCGTCGCATCGCCTACTTGGGCTCCGACGCCGCCTTCGCCTACAACCAGGCACGGCTGCACGGATATCGAGCTGCCCTGGAGGCCGAAGGCATCACTGTCCCCAGCGGATATGTACGCAACGTTGGCTCGCGTTTCGAGGACGGGGTTGCCGGAGGCACCGTACTGCTGAGCCTTGCCAAGCCGCCAACGGCCATCTTTGCGGTGACGGATGAGTGTGCAGCGGGCGTCATGGAGGCGGCAAGGACCAGAGGCCTTCAGGTTCCCAAAGACCTGAGTGTCGTCGGCTTCGACGACACTCCGATCGCCGGGTTGCTGTCGCCGCCGTTGACCACCGTCCGTCAGCCACTCCGGGAGATGGGGCTGGTGGCGCTGCGGACCGCCCTACGCCTGGCGGCGGGCGAGACGATCGATTCACACCATGTCGAACTTGCGACAGAACTCGTCGTGCGCAGTTCCACTGCGCCGCCGGCGAGCTAGCCGTCAGCACCTATATCAGCGGCCGTTCAGGAAGTGGGTTTGCAGCACGGATTCGTAGCGGGCGGTCTCCTACAACAACCGAGAAGAGAGAAAGGTCGACAAGCGAATGCCAGCGGAACTCCACGTCGCGCCAACCGGGTCTGACGACGCCGACGGGTCCGAACAGTACCCGCTCCAAACGATCAGCCACGCCGCCCGGCTTGCCCAGCCTGGGGACACCGTCGTGGTCCATGGTGGCGTCTACCGCGAGTGGGTCCGCCCCCGATACTCAGGGCTCAGCGACCGGCGTCGGATCACCTACACGACCGCTGCCGGTGAGCACGTGGTGATCAAGGGCTCTGAGCAGGTGACCGGCTGGCAGCAGGTGGACGGAAACGTGTGGCGGGTCACTGTCTCCAACGACCTGTTCGGATCCTTTAACCCTTTCGCCGAGGAGATCAACGGCGACTGGATCGTCTACCCGGACCCGACCATCCCGAAGAAGCACCTCGGCGACGTCTATCTCAACGGGACCAGCTTCTACGAAGTCGCGACCAGCGCCGACGTGGCAGATCCGCCGCTGCGTACCGAGACGGTCGACCAGTGGACAGCATCTCCCGACCGGGTCCGCAGTCCCGAGCAGACCCAGCTCGTCTGGTACGCCGAGGTCGGCACGGACTCCACAACCATCTGGGCGAACTTCCAGGGTGCGGATCCCAACAACGAGCTCGTCGAGATCAACGTCCGGCGGTCTGTCTTCTATCCAGAAGAGAACCACATCGACTACATCACCGTCCGCGGCTTCGAACTGGCGCAGGCCGCGACACCCTGGGCCCCTCCAACCGCAGACCAACCCGGGCTTATCGGGCCGAATTGGGCCAAGGGTTGGATCATCGAGGACAACGTCATCCACGACGCGAAGTGCTCGGCCATCTCTATCGGCAAGGAGTACTCCACCGGCCACAACTACGCCACCGTGCGCGGTGACAAACCGGGCTACCAGTACCAGCTGGAGGCGGTTTTTACGGCTCGCCGGTTCGGCTGGGACCGCGAGCACGTCGGATCCCATCTCATCCGGCGCAACTCCATCTTCGACTGCGGCCAGAACGCCATCGTCGGTCACCTTGGTTGCGTGTTCTCGACCATCGAGGACAACCACATCTACAACATCGCGGTCAAGCGCGAGTTCTACGGGTACGAGATCGCCGGCATAAAGCTGCATGCCGCTCTCGACGTCACCATCGCGCACAATCGCATCCACGACTGCACCCTTGGCACCTGGCTGGACTGGCAGACCCAAGGCACGCGTGTGTCCCGCAACGTCTACCACGCGAACAACCGTGACCTGTTCGTCGAGGTGAGCCACGGACCCTACATCGTTGACCACAACATCCTCGGATCGAGGGCCTCGCTGGAGTCGTGGAGCCAGGGCGGCGCTTACGTTCACAACCTCATCTGCGGCACGGTGTGGCTACATGCAGTCCGCGAGCGCCCAACCCCGTACCATATGCCGCACAGCACGCAAGTCGCCGGCTACGCAGCCATCCACGGGGGCGACGACCGCTACGTCGGCAATATCTTCCTCGGTGGCGACGCCACCCTGGCCTACGGACGGGACTCCAGAGCCGGCACCAGCGCCGGTTACGGGACAGCCGGGTACAACGGTCACCCCGGGTCGATGGAGGAGTACCGCGCGCTTGTTGCTGACCCGCTGGGAGGCGACCATGAGCGCTTCCTGGACGTGAAGCAGCCTGTCTACATCCGGGACAACGTCTATGCGCTGGGAGCGGAGTCGTTCGAAGCGGAGAAGGGCGCGATCGTCCTCGATGACCAGCAGGTCACCGTCCGGGTTGTTGAGGAGGGCAGTCAAGTTCATCTCGAGACCCAGCTGCCCGACGCGTTCGACCACGCGGTGACCGGCGTCATCACAGGGGCAGACTTGCACCCGGTCCGCTTCGTCGATGCCGACTTCGAAGATCCCGACGGAGCCCCGGCCACCTTCGACACCGACCTCCTCGGTGAGCGGAAGGACCGCAGCCAGACCCACCCCGCCGGACCGATTACAGCCCTTCGGTCAGGCTCACGTCGCAGCCGGATCTGGTGACGCGATGCAATCAACTGCTCCCACTGACGGATCGGACTGACCGCCCCCGACAACCTCTACCCGGCCGACTTCACAGGGAAGGGCAACTCCAGGGGATCACCCGGTGATGATCGGTTTCTTGCCAGAACTGCCGATCACTCAGCGGGCGCCCAGGGAAGTGGTATGCACCACCGATTCGTAGCCGGCGTTGATCTCCTGCGCCCTGCTTGACGCTCCTGCTTCCTGTCCGTAGCTTGGCTATGAGAAAATCTCTCTCTACTTCGCGAAACTTTCCTGACAGGAGTCGGATGACTGCCAGAACACCGACGGTCCGGACCTCCGGGTCGTCATTCCTCGGCCCCGACGGCCAGCCGCTGCTCCTTCGCGGCGTTTGCCTCGGTGGTTGGCTCAACATGGAGAACTTCATCACCGGGTACTCGGCGAACGAAACGCTGATGCGGCGCGAGGTACGGCGGGCGATCGGCGACGATCGGGCCGAGCGTTTCTTCGAGCGCCTCCTCATCCGGTTCTTCGAGGAGCCGGACGCGGCATTCCTCGGCCAGGCCGGGCTGAACCTTGCGCGAATCGCGGTGGGCTACAAGCACTTCGAGGACGACGCGCGGCCGTTCGAGATCAAGGCGGACGGCTTCCGCCACCTCGACCGGGCCATCGATGCGCTCAGCCGCCACGGCGTCTACTCGATCGTTGACCTGCACGCCTTGCCCGGCTCGCAGAACCAGCACTGGCACTCTGACAACCCCACACACGTCGCCGCGTTCTGGGAGCACCGGCACTTCCAGGACCGGGTCGTAAACCTGTGGGAGGCCATCGCGGAACACTATCGAGGCAACTCCTGGGTGGCCGGCTACAACTTGCTGAACGAGCCCGCTGATGAATCCCGCAGCGTTGTGGGGCCCTTCTACCGGCGGCTCGTCACGGCAATCCGGGCGGTAGATCCGGACCACACCGTCTTCCTTGATGGCAACACCTACGCGACCGAATTCGACATCTTTGACGAACCGTTCGAGAACGCCGTCTACACGTTGCACGACTACGTTCCCGCCGGCCTCGGCCGCAGCAGCCACTACAGCCGCGAGGAGGCGGAGCAGAAGTTCCTGCAGCGCTCCGCGTACGCGCGATCGACTGGCACGCCGATCCTGGTGGGCGAGTTCGGACCGATCTACACCGGGAACGAGGCTGAGGACGTGCGGCTCCGCAGCATCCTCGCCGACCAGCTCGACCTATACCAGAGGCATTCGGCGAGCTGGGCGCTGTGGATGTACAAGGACATCGGCCGGCAGGGTCTGGTCTCGGTTCGGCCGGACACGCCGTATCGTCGCCGGTTCGACGACTTCGTGGCCAAGAAGAACCGGCTTGCCGCTGACCAGTGGGGCAGCGACGGAGTCGGTGTCGCCGAGGTGACGAGGCCCTTCCAGGACCTGATCGCCGGAGAGTTCCCCGACTTCGATCCGTACCCGTGGGGCCGGTTCGACTGGGTGCGCACGCTGCTGCTCAACATCACGATTGCCCAGCCGCTGGCTCACGAGTATGCGAGTCGGTTCCGCGGGCTCGACGACAGTGAGCTAGATGCGCTCGCCGACTCGTTCGCGTTCGAGTCCTGCGCTGTCCGCGAGCCCCTCCTCGCCGAGCTTCAGCAAGGCGTTGCCACGAAAACGGCTCAATGAGGGCGGCGGTCCTGCGCGAGATCGGTGCGCCGCTGAGGTTTGAGGACGTCGAGCTCGACGAGCCGAAGGCAGGGGAGGTCTTGGTCCGCATTGAGGCCGCCGGTGTCTGTCACAGCGACCTGCACTACATGATGGGCGACCTCAAGGCGAAGCTCCCCCTGGTGGTGGGCCACGAGGGTGCCGGTGTTGTCGAGGCCGTCGGTTCACGCGTCGGTGACGGCGTGGCGGTCGGTGACCGGGTGGCTCTGCTCTGGCGGCCTCGCTGCGGCGAGTGCGAGGCGTGTGTGTCGGGCAACCCGGTCCTCTGCCGCTTCGGCCGGGTGCTCGCATCGACCAACGGGCTGATGGACGGGGAGACCCGCCTGCATCAGGGCGAGCAACGCATCTACCACCTGATGGGCGTTTCCTGCTTCGCGGAGCGGGTGGTTGTCTCGGAGACAAGCGTGCTTCGAGTGCCGGACGGCGTGCCGTCGGAGATCGCTGCCATCTCCGCGTGCGCCGTGATTACGGGCGTAGGGGCCGTGCTGAATGCAGTGGACCGGCCGGGAGGCCAGCCGCTCGCCGTCTTCGGGACTGGCGGGGTCGGACTCGCGGCCGTCATGGGTGCAGCGCTCACCGGTGCCCATCCCGTGATTGCCATCGACATCGACCCGGTCAAGCTCGAGCTCGCCCGGCGGGTTGGTGCGACGCATGTGGTGGACGCAAGGGAGTCGGACGTCGTCGAGCGGGTCCTCGAGCTCTCCGACGGTGGTGTGCCGTGGATGATCGACGCCGTCGGCCGCCGGGAGACGATGCGGCAGGCGATCGACTGTCTGAGGCCCGCCGGCACGCTCGTCGCGGTCGGGTTGAGCAGTACTGACGCGACGGTTGCGGTACCGATCAACGAGCTCGTGCAACGGCAGAAGCGTATCGTCGGCTCGCTGTACGGCTCCAGCAACCCGCGCATCGACCTGCCTCGCATCTTCGCGCTCTACCTCGCAGGCCGGCTTCCCCTGGACGAGCTCGTCGGCGGCCGCCGTCCGCTCGGTGAGGTGAACGAGGCATACGCCGAGCTACGCTCCGGCGGCGTCGGCCGCACTATCCTCCTGCCATGACCGCCGGGTCGCAGCGGGTCAGCTACAGAAAGGCATGCTGATGGGAAGCTTGCGCAGCGAGGAGTGGTACGCCGGGGACGATCGCAACGCCTATCTCCACCGGGCCTGGATGCGACGTGGGGCGCCGTCGAGCGCCTTTTCGGGCCGCCCGCAGATCGCAATCGCCAACACCGCCTCCGATCTCACACCCTGCAACTCCCACCTCAACGAGGTTGCCGACGCAGTGCAGCGGGGGATCTATGAGGCGGGCGGCATCCCATTGAACCTTCCCGTCGTCTCGCTCGGGGAGACCCAGGTCCGGCCGACCGCCATGCTCTGGCGCAATATGGCCGCGATGGCGATGGAGGAGATGTTCCGCGCCAATCCCATCGACGGCCTGGTGCTGCTCGGCGGCTGCGACAAGACCATCCCAGCGCTATTGATGGCGACGGCCAGCGTCGACCTTCCGGCCGTGGTGATCTCGGGTGGACCGATGCTGAACGGAACCTTCCGGGGGCAGGTCCTCGGCTGCGGTACCGACGTGTGGCGTCTCAGCGAGGAGGTGCGGGCGGGGACGCTGTCCTCGGAGTTGTTTCTTCGGTCGGAGTCGTCGATGATCCGAAGCCGGGGCCACTGCAACACCATGGGTACCGCCTCGAGCATGAGCATCATGGCGGAGGCGCTCGGCATGACCATTCCAGGACTGGCCGGCATCCCTGCGGCGGACAGCAGGCTGCTGGAAGGTGCGCACGAGTCTGGTCGGCTGGCCGTGGAGCTTGTGCAGAAAGGCAGGACAATATCGCAGGTCATCACCCCAGCGTCTTTCCACAATGCCATCGTCACGCTAGCTGCGATCGGCGGATCAACGAATGCTGTCGTGCACCTGCTTGCCATCGCGGGGCGCCTCGGGATCGACGTCAGCCTGGAAGACTTCGACCGGATTGGGACCGGTGTGCCGTTGCTGGTCAACCTGCAGCCGGCCGGCAGGTACCTGATGGAGGACCTGTTCCGGGCGGGCGGACCGCTCGCCGTGCTCTCGCAGATCTCCGATTTGCTCGACGCCACTGCGATCACCGTGACGGGCGGCACCCTGGTGGAGGCTCTCGATGGGCACCCCGTCTGGGACACCGACGTCATCACCCCTCGGCAGCAGCCCCTGCAAGAAGACGCCGGCATCGCTGTGCTGCGCGGAAACTTGGCACCTCGCGGCGCCATCGTGAAGCCCGCGGCTGCCAGCCCCGAACTGCTGGTGCACCGGGGACCGGCGGTCGTGTTCGACTCGGTGGAAGATCTCCATGCCCGCATCGATGATCCGGCGCTGCCTGTCACGCCTGACTCGGTGTTGGTGCTCCGCGGCTGCGGCCCCAAGGGGTACCCGGGCATGCCTGAAGTGGCGAACCTGCCGTTGCCACGGAAGATGCTCGAAATGGGCATCCGTGACATGGTGCGGGTCTGCGACGGAAGGATGAGCGGCACCGCGTACGGCACCGTGGTGCTGCACGTCGCGCCGGAGGCGGCGGCCGGCGGGCTGCTCGCGCTCGTCAAAGATGGCGACCCGATTGTGCTCGATGTCCCGCGCCGCCTGCTGCGGCTGGACGTGCCGGAGCAGGAACTGGCGCGCCGAAGTCCGCCGCGGACCGTCACCGAGGCGTTCGCCTCCGCGGACCGCGGTTGGGAGCGCCTCTACATCGACCACGTGCAGCAAGCCGACACCGGCGCCGACCTCGATTTTCTCGTCGGCGCCAGCGGACCTCGGGTCGCCAGGGAGTCACATTGACCGCCCCAGTCGTGCAGCTTGTCCGGCTCGACATCGGAGGTGCGACCCGCTGGGCGGTCCGCACTCCCGACGGGGACACACCGCTCGGGGTCGGCCTGGACGACCTGCTGCGAATGCCGCTCACTGAGGCGCGGGCGGCCCTCGAGCTCACTGGGAGCGGTGCAAACCTCGGCGGCGACCTGCTCCCGCCGGTGGAGTCCCAGGAAGTGTGGGGTGCTGGCGTCACGTACGAGCGGAGCCGCGCCGGCCGCATCGAGGAGTCGACCGAGGCTGGTGTCTACGACCGGATCTACGTCGCCCGGCGCCCGGAGGTGTTCTTCAAGGCGACGGCGCAGCGGGTGGTCGGTGACGGAGAGCCGATCGGCGTCCGCGCGGACTCGCCCTGGAACGCCCCCGAACCCGAGCTCGGCCTGGCGCTCAACGCCACCGGCGAGATCTTCGGGTACGTGGTCGGCGATGACGTGAGCAGCCGCTCCATCGAGGGCGAGAACCCTCTGTACCTGCCGCAGGCGAAGGTGTACGACCGGTCATGTGCCATCGGACCGGGGATCGTTCCCGCCTGGGCAGCCCCGGCGCCGCCGTTCGACATCGCCCTTCGCGTCCAGCGTGGGGATGCGATCGCGTTCGAAGGTTCGGCCACCACCGCCAGCATCACCCGCAAGTTCGAGGACCTGGCCGGGTGGCTGATGGCCGCGCTCACCTTTCCGGTCGGCGTTGTGCTGTTGACCGGTACGGGCATCGTGCCGGACGAGTCGTTCACTCTTCAGGCGGGCGACGTTGTGACCATCGACATTCCGGGCATCGGCACGCTCAGCAACCCGGTCCTGCTCGTCGGCTCCCGCCCCTCGGACCGGGCGGCCTGGCTGGAGCTCGTGGCATCCAGGCTGGACGCCGTAGCGGACGACCTGGTGCCGCTCGCGGCACAAGAGACCCATCTCGGTCTCGACCGGTTGCAGGGCGAGCTGAAGCGCACCACGTTCCAGCTCCGACTTTTCGCGGAAGTTCTTCGCGACGGCTGGTTCCTGCAGGCAACTATCGACCACGCCGACCCGGCCTGGCCCATGGGGGCCAGGCCAGATCTCCGCCGCATGCTGCGCCCGATCGGACCGGTCGCAGTGTTCGCGGCAAGCAACTTTCCCTTCGCGTTCAGCGTCGGCGGCGGCGACACCGCGTCCGCCCTTGCTGCGGGTTGCCCCGTGTTGCTCAAGGCGAACCCGAGTCACCCGAAGCTCTCCGCTGCGACGGGGGCGCACGTGTCCGATGCGCTGGCCGAGGCCGGAGCGCCGGACGGGATCTTCGCTGTGGTGATGGGCTTCGAGACGGGGATCGCTCTGGTCAAGGACGCGAGGATCCGGGCCGCGTCGTTCACCGGCTCCCTTCGCGCCGGCCGGGCCCTCTTCGACCTCGCGGCCTCGCGGCCGGAACCGATCCCGTTCTATGGCGAGCTGGGGAGCGTGAACCCGGCCTTCGTGACGCCAGATGCGGGTGCACAGCTGGCCGAGGAAGTGGCGTCCGGTTTTGTCGGTTCCATGTCGCTGGGAAACGGCCAGTTCTGCACCAAACCCGGGCTGCTGTTCGTTCCGGCTGACTCTGGCCTCGAGGACCGCGTCGCGGCACTCGCCGGCCAGCGACCGGCGTCGCCGATGCTGAGCGAACACATTCGATCGGGCTACTCCGAGGCGCTTGCGCGGCTCGCGGAACGGCCCGGCGTAAGGGTGATCGCGGGAAACGCCAGTCAGGAGGGTGATCCTGCGCCCACCGTCCTCGCGACGACCGTGCCAGACCTCCTAGCTGACGCGGATGCGATGACACAGGAGTGCTTCGGTCCGGCCGCGCTCGTGGTGTCGTACAGCTCAGGGGAAGAGCTGCTGGCCGCAGCGCGAGCGTTCGACGGCCAGCTCACCGCGACGATCCATGGGTCAGGTCAGGAGCCGGTCACCTCGACGCTGATGGATGTGCTCAGCGAGCGGGTGGGCCGGGTCGTGTGGAATGGATGGCCGACCGGCGTGTCGGTCACTTATGCGCAGCACCACGGCGGGCCGTACCCCGCAACCACGTCGATTCAGACAACCTCTGTCGGCACCGCAGCGATCGATCGGTTCCTGCGGCCGGTGACCTATCAGGACGTTCCGGGGGACGTACTGCCGCCGGCGCTTCGGGAAGACAACCCGTGGGGCCTGCCGAGGCGTGTCGACGGAGTGCTGCAGCAGGTGTGATGCGGGCGTCCCTCAGCCGGCAAACGCGTGCTGCGGCGCGCCCCGGACGCCCGCCTCGTAGCGGAAGACCGCGCCGGCATCCGGCTGATCCGCCGGGTCGAGGCCCTGGCGGGATGTGGTGATGAAGAGGGTTCGCAGGTCCGGTCCGCCGAAGGCACAGGCCGTCACGTTGGACACGGGTAGGTCGAGGACGAGATCGAGCCGGCCAGCCGTGTCGTAGCGGTGCACGGCGCTGCCGCCCCAGAGGGCGACCCAGAGGCCGTCTTCCTCATCGATGGCCATGCCGTCCGGATGCCCGCCGCCCGATATATCGGTGAAGGTTCGGCGGCCGGTGAAGGCACCTGAAGCGGGGTCGAAGTCGAAGCTGTCGACCCGGTCGGTGGGCGTGTCCGCGTAGAACACGGTGTCGCCCACCCGGTTCCACTGCAGTCCATTCGATATGGTCACGTCGCGAAGCGTCACGTGGACGCTGCCATCGGGATCCAAGCGGTACAGGGTCCCCGCTCGCGGAGTCTCGGCGTACGCCATCGTTCCGCAGTAGAAGCGCCCTTGCGGATCGCAGCCGCCGTCATTCATCCGGATGAGCGGGTCAACAAAGACCGGTGGCAACACCGTCTCCTCGCTGAAGTCCTGCCCGAGAAGCAGAAAGCGATTCTCCGTGGCGATCACATAGCCGCCGCTGCGCCGAGCGCGGACGGCGGCAGCCACGTTGGCGAGTGTTCGACGTTCAACGCCAGCGTCCGGGTCTACAGCCAACACGCTGCCGGCGAGCATGTCGACCAGCAGTAGCCGATTGTTCAGCGCGTCCCAGAAGGGTCCCTCGCCGTGAAAGGTGCAGGACACGGTGAATCGCTCCGCCGTGCTCACATCCAGCCTCCGTCCACTATCCACCGCTGCGCCGTGCAGGAACGGGAGTCATCCGCCGCGAGCCAGAGCAGGAGCCGGGCGACATCGTCGGGATAAAGCTTGTCGGGGAGGCACTGGTTGCGTGCAATGGACTCCTCCGCCTCCGCATTTACCCACTCGCTGAGCTGCTTCTCCGTCATGATCCACCCCGGGATGATGCAGTTGACCCGAATGTGCCATGGTCCGTACTCACGCGCCAGGGTCCGTGTCAGCCCCTCCACACCAGCCTTGGCCGTGATGTAGCCGGGCAGGTCGAGAAGATCGATGTGCGCGCTGATCGACCCGAGATTGATGATCGATCCACCGCCGGCTTCGTGCATCATGCCCGCGACCGCCTGGGCGGCGAAGAAGTGGTGGCGAACGTTGACGGCAATCCGGTCGTCCCAGAGCGCCTGGTCCATTTCGGCGACCCGGTCCCGGTGGTCGTTGGCGGCGTTGTTGACCAGCACACGAATCGCGCCGAGCTGCTCGGCCGATCGTGCGATCGCCGCCTGCAGGGCTGGGACGTCCCGCACATCGCACTCCAGGAACAGTGCTTCGTCACCTTGCTTCAGCAGCGCCTGCTCGAGCGCCTTACCACGCTCGACGTCGATGTCGACAAACGCGACACGCGCGCCCTGCCCTGCCAGGTGATTCACGAACTCTGCGCCAAGGCCGGAGGCACCGCCGCTCACGAACGCCGCCCGGCCCCGCAGGCTCGGGTAAGTCGCGAAGACCGATTGCGGCGAATGAACGCTCATGCGTCCTCAGTCCAGCCAGAGTTCCCGGTCGGGAGTGGCCTGGTCGAGCTCCGCCCACAGCTCGTCGGGGATCGCCACGGCAGCCAGCTGGAGGGTCTGGGCGACCCGCTGCGGCGATGACACCCCGACCACCGTCGAGTCGATGACCTCCGACCGCGTGGAGAACTGTAATGCCGCGGCGGCGAGCGGGACGTCATACCGCCGGCAAGCCGCCTCCATCGCCTCTGCCGCCTTGCGGATCCGGTCGTCCCTGGAGCCGTAGGCGTACTTCTCCTGCACGCTCGGCCCCTTCGACAGCATGCCGCCGCCGTACGGCGCCGCATTGAGCACACCCAGACCCTGGTCAGCCGCGGAACGAAAGAGCGGCTCGGCGGAGCGGTCCAGCAGGGTGTACCGGTTGTGGCTCAGCACGACCTCGAACTCCCCAGTGTCAAGGTACTGCTGAAGCAACCCGACCGGTCCGCCAGCGACCCCCAGGTGTTCGACCAGCCCTCGCTCCCGGAGGTCGACCAACGCTTCCACCGGTCCACCGGGACCCACGCCCTCCTCGAACGAGATCCGCTCGGGGTCGTGCAGGTGCAGCAAGGCGATCTTGTCGACGCCCAGGCGCTCCATCGACTCCTCTAGGGAGGCGCGTACTCGGTCGCCGGAGAAGTCCCCGGTACGCGGATCCGGGTCGACCTTCGTGGCCAGCACGACCGAGGGCGGGAGCCCGCCCACTCGTCGGATCGCCGCGCCGATCCGACGCTCCGCGGCGCCGTCCTCGCCGTAGCCGTTAGAGGTGTCAAGAAAGTTGACCGGGCTGTCGAAGGCGGCCAAAACGGTCGCGACGGCTCGTTCCTCCTCGACGTCGTACCCGTACAGCTCGGCCATGCTGGCCAGCGGGCTCGTCCCGAAGCAGATCGGCGTGACGGCTAGCCCCGTGCCGCCAAGTTCGCTCAGGGACAAGGTTGGGGGCCGGTTCACACGCCGACTCCGGCGGGCTGCGGCGCACGGTCGGCGAAGACCTCCCGCGCCGCGTGGTAGGCGTCGACGATACGGTCCAGGACAGCGTTGGTCGCCTCATCAGCGCCCGTCGTGTCCGGATGGTCCGCACGCCACTTAATCATGCGCAGTGCAGCGCGGTGGAACGTGAGCTTCGGCGAGAAGCCGGGTACGAACCGCCGGATCTTAGAGGTGTCGAACACGCCAGTGTGGCCGATGTCGCCGAGCATCTCGCCGGACCAGAACCAGTCGGGTGCCACCACAGGAAACAGCTCGGAGGCCACGTGCACGAGGTTCGCTTCGACGCCGAGCGCGTCGGCGACGATGTTGTAGATCTGATCCCAGGTGTACACGTCCTCCCCCGTGATATTGAAGACTTCCCCGATGGTTCTAGGGTTGCCGAGCAGGCCGACAAGTCCCTGAGCGAAGTCCTCGGCATGAGTCAGCGTCCACAACGACGTCCCATCCCCATGCACCGGAATCTCCGCGCCCCTGGCGATCCGGTCCACCACCGTCCACGCTCCCGGGACGGGCGGGTTCGCGTCGTCATAGGTGTGCGAGGGCCGGATGATGGTGACAGGGAAGCCTTTCTCGGTTTTGGCCCGCTGCAGCGCAAGCTCCGCCCGCCACTTGGCCGTGGCGTACTCGAGCACCGGATTCGGTGCGATCGGCGTCGATTCAGTGATCGGTGACTGCTGCACGGGCTTGGCGTAGATGGAGGCCGAGCTGATATGGACGTACTGCCTGGTGCGATGTCCGAACGCCGCGACCATCCGGCGTACGTCGTCGGCGTCGTAGGACAAGAAGTTGACCACCGCATCGAACCGGTGATCTCCGATGGCCGCAAGAAGAGAAGCGTGGTCCGTCACGTCACCCGTCAGCCAGTGGACGCCTTCAGGCATCTCCCGAGCCGCGCTGTTGTTGCCGCGGTTCAACACGAACACCGACATCCCGCTTTCCAGGGAAAGGCGCACGCAGGACGCGCTGATCGTGCCCGTGCCACCGATGTACAGCACGTTGAGCGGCGCGCCGTCGTGTCGCATCATCCGAAAGACTCCTTTTTTCTTGGATTGATCGGTCTGTCAGAGCCGGCCTGCGTACCAGTCCTCGTAGCCGTTTTCCACGACAGAAATCAGAATGTCCTCGGCGCGCACTCCGGCCTCCCCGAAACGCTCGACGATGGAGCGGTACAGGCGTTGCTTCGTCGCGACGCTATACATGTGCACCATCGTGATCCGGAGCAGGAGAAGGCGTTGTCGGTCGACCCCGTTGTAGCCCGGATCGAAGCGGAGCTCGCCCGGGCCATGCGGAGTGAAGACCTGGAACAGGTCGTCGGCCTGGATGTCGAGCGCGTCGATCTGCGCCTTCTGGACCGCGGCGCTCAGCTGGTCGCCGAGGGACTCGAAGAGCTCACGGTCAAGGTCGATCTGGATGAGCGGCACGGTGCTCCTTTGGGTACGGGTGAACAGTGGTCCTGCTGACTACTTGATGGCGCCAGCGGCCAAGCCCCGCTCGAACAGGCGCTGCAGGCAGAGGTAGGCGACAACCTCCGGAATGGCGGTGATCACGGCCGAGGCGAGAATCTTTGTCTGGTCGTTGCTGAACTGGCCCACGAAAAACTGCGGCACCAGGGTGATCGTCTGCATCTCCGTTGACTGCAGGAACACCAGCGGAAAGAGGTAGTTGTTCCAGGCCCCAATGAGCGTAAAGATCAGAATTGCTGCGGCTATAGGACGGGTCAACGGGATCACCAGGTGGCGGAAGCCGTTGATGACCGTCCCGCCGTCGACCCGTGCGGCTTCGAAGAGTTCGTCGGGTATCCCCTGGACGAAGGTCCGGGCGAGCAAGACTGCGAACGGCACCTGCAGCGCGGCGAGCGGCAAGATCACGGCCCAGTAGGTGTCGAAGAAGCCAAGCGCCTGGGCGGTGGTGAACAGCGGGGTGAGGAGCACGACCTCGGGCAGCGTCAGGCAGGCCAGCAGCATCCAGAAGTACACCTCACGCCCTCGGATGCGCAGCTTCCCGAAGCCGTAGGCGGCGAGCATGGTGACCACGTAGACGATGACGATCACGCCGGCCGCGATGACCACGGTATTGACGAAGAAACGCCACAGTCCCGGGACGGCGAGGACCGCCGCGTAATTGCCCCAGCCATCGCCGGCGAGCGAGCCCTGCACCATCGCAAACAGGGGAAACACGAAGGGCAGCACGAGCAGGGTGACCACAACCTGCATGAGAATGCGACCCCAGCGGGTCCGGACCTCGAACATCAGCGGGCCACCCTCCGTTCCCCTCCCCGGGCCTGCAGGATGAGCGCCATGACCAAGGCCAGCACTAGCAGGATGATCGACAGGGCCGCGCCGTAGCCGACGTGCGACTGTGGGATGGTTTTTCGGTAGATGTAGGTGCCGAGGAACTCCGTGGCGTAGTTCGGGCCCCCTACGGTGATCAGGTACGGCACGTCGAATGTCTTCAGGGCGCCGATGGCGCTCAGTATGGCCATGGCGAGCGTCGTGCCACGGACGCCCGGCCAGATGATGTGAAACAGCGTGCGGAAGTTGCCGGCGCCGTCCATCCGGGCAGCCTCGATCACCGACTGATCGATCTGCCCGATGGCCGCGAAGTACAGCACGAAGGTCAGACCGGTCCACTGCCACACGGTGACCGCCATGATCACCGGGAGCGCGGTGCTCTCCTGGCCGAGCCATGGCTGTGCGAGCGAGCCAAGCCCGATGTGCTCGAGCAGCCAGTTGACCTGGCCGTCCGGCGCGAACATCCGCCGGAAGACCGGCGCCGTGATGGCGGGGGCCAAAACGACGGGGATAAAGATGATGACCTTGTAGAGCACGGCGAGCCTCACCTTCGAGTGCAGGAGCACCGCGAAGACCAGGCCCAGGGCGGTCTGCACAACGAACGTGACGACGAAGAACACGACGGTGTGACGGATGGTGCGCCAGAAGATCGGGTCTTGGGAGATCCGAACGTAGTTCTCCGCTCCCACCTTCTCCGGATTGGGGTCGATCCCGTCCCAATCCCAGGTGGAGATGACCGCGGTGTACCAGATGCAGTAGTAGATGAGCCCGACGCACAGCACGAGCGCTGGCAGGATCCACGGCAGGCCGGGCGGTTGCAAGCGGCGACGTCTCCCGCCGCCACTTGCCGCGGGCGCGGGCCTCTCGCGAAGCCCGCGTTCGGCCACTGATGTTCCAGCCATCACCGCACCCCTTGTCGAACCGGCTCGATCGCTACCGCGCAGCCTCCGCCGCCTGCTGCAAGGTGTTCGCTGCCTCCTCGGGAGTCGCCTTGCCAGTGGCCGTCGACGTCGCCGCTTGGAAGATCGCGTCCTGAACGTCTTGATTCAGCAGCGCGAAGCGAGGCTGTTCGACAGTGGCGACCTTGGCGAGCAGATCTTTCACCGTGGCCTCCTGCACCTGAGGGTCGACGAACGTGATCTGCTCGAAGTTCGGCTCGATGCCCTTCAACGCCGGCACGTCGTTCAGCTGATCAGCCACCGCCTGCTGTCCGACCTGAGAGGTGGTGAGCCAGGTCACGAAGGTCTCGGCGGCCGCCTTGTTCTTCGCCTTTGTCGAGATCGACAGGCCGTAGTCCGCGTCACCGAACATCTCGCTCGTGTTCCCCGCCTGAGCGACGTCCGGGAACTGGATGGGCAGAATGGGGAACGGCTTCGCACCCGAGACGCCTGCTGCCTTGAGGGCCGCCGTCATCGCCTTCTCAGTCGAGTACTGCGTGTACCAGGTGCCCATCATGACCATCGCGTACTTACCGGTCAGGAAGTCGTTATTGGCGTCCGGGTACTGCTGATAGCCGACCGCGCCCTCCTGCATGATGCCGCGGGTGAACAGCTGCTTCCATATGTCCAGAGTTTTGACCATGGCCGGCTCGTTCCACTTGGCCTCGCCCTTCGAAGCGCGCGTCCAGAATCCCGGTTCGACGGAGTTCGCAATCGACTGCAGTGTGTCCTGGTCGAAGCCCGCGCCGGCTGCGCCCTGGACGAAGCAGCCCTGATTGTGCGACTTGAACTCCTGGCAGACCTTCTCCCACTCATCGAGCGTCGTCGGAGGTTTGAGGTTGTACTTGTCGAACAGACCCTGGTTGATCCAGAGCGTGCCTGAGTAGACCGCGCCGACGGACATGGCGGTCAGCTTCCCGTCCTCTGTCGTCAGCCCGCTGACCCCCGCCGGAGCGACCTTCGACTGCCAGTCCTCACCCAACGCTTTGGTGATCACCGGGGTCAGGTCCTCAGTGAAGGACTGGTACTTGGTCACGTAGGATCCCGGCTGCATGTCAAAGACGTCAGGGCCGCTATCTGATCGCAAGGCGGGTGTCAGCGCCGCCTGCCAGTCGGGGATAGAGACAAGTTTGAAGTTGACCTTGATGTCGGGATATTCCTTGTTGAACGCGGCGATGTAGCCGTTCGCGGTCGCGGTGTCGGTGGGCGTCCAGCCCCACCAGTTCACCGTGCCCGACGTCGCAGCCCCACTTGTCTGGCCCTCGGCCGCCTCACCCCCGCTTTCCTGGCCGCCGCCCCCTACAGGGCCGCCGCACGCGACGAGCAATGTTGCCATGAGGCCGGCCGAAGCCAGGGCGAGTGACCGAAGCCGTCGCTTCGGCAGGAGTGTGAGCTTCATACTGATCCTCTTTGATCTGCGGACGCCTGTCTGGCACCCGATGCTTCCGTGGGCCGGCAAGAGCCCAAGGTC
>OBLS010000143.1_pt1 | contig 21173 bp, 19 predicted proteins | sample 1519901 | NCBI WGS metagenome assembly OBLS01 (sample SAMEA3113585, study PRJEB22503) | soil metagenome | reverse complement strand
ACTGCAATTACCTCTTCTTCTGTTACACCATGTTTTTTATCATATTCTATTTGTTTTGTACAATTAGACATGGTACTATATTTTTTAAAATTGCGCTTCTCAAATGAAGTCGCATTTGGAGATAGCCCCTTTACATAACGAACAATTACTTTTTCAACATGTTCTAAATGCCATTCTCTCATAGCAAAACTATTAGGTTTCATAAATATATCCACATCTATTTTTGCCAAAAAGGATATTTAAATTAATATATAAATTATATTATGAAATGGTTATATTTATAATTTATATGAAGTTTTTTTCATATGTTAATACACTTTCATCAAAATTTTTAGAAAATTATTCCGATAAGTATTCTGATAATTTGAGGTTTACTTCTCCAGGTATCTTTGCAATTTCGAACCTTTCTTTGACTTTTAATAACGTAGCTGTTGCATCAATTCCTAATTTTGTTGTAAGTAAATTCACTTGATCACTAGAAGGATCAAGGCTAGATCCTTTTGCATTCTCAATAATAATCAGGTCTTTATCTGCTTGACATCTTGTTGATACTGCATATTCTACTTCTACAGGATTTGTAGGATTAATATCTTGATCAACTACTATTGCAATTTTAAGTGAGGGATGGGCCGCAAATGCTGCAAGTAAAGCATTTTTTGACTCCCCTTCTACTCTTTTCTTTATTTGTATTACTGCTGTTAGCCAATTGCTTCCTCCGTCTGTCAATAATACTTGAGATGTACTTGGAACAACATTTTTTACTTGATCTAGCATCTTTGACTCCACAGGTAATCCCATCAATAGACGATGTTCAGAATAACCAGGAAGTATATCATGGAAAATAGCATTATTTCTAAATCTTATATTTTCTAATTCAAATATAGGTTGCTGTCTTCTGAAATCATATGTTTTTAGCATTTCTACCATCCATTCCTCATGGGTTTTATCACACAATATTTTTCCTTCTAAAACTATTTCTGCCATTGTAGGAATAAGAAGCTGCGAAAACTTGTTAATACCCAATTGTAGATTTCCATTTAGTAATGTATTTGCTATATACATTTCATCTATACCATATGATGCTTGATAAGCTGCTGCAATGTTAATTGCAGGATGAACTCCTATCACAATTGCAACCTTCAAATCTTCCCCATGATCTTTAGCATACATAAAACATTTATGCAAATGTCTTCCCTCTACCATTCTTATTGCCATATTTTTATCATCTAGTTTTAACAACCGATGGGTAGAAGAATTTTGATTTCCGTTTTCTTGATCTTTTGCATACACAATTGATGAAGTAATATATGGTCCAGCATCATTTTCAAAATGTGTAACAATAGGAAGAACAGATAATTTATTTGACGAATTTTGATAATATGGAATGTCGTTTCCTGTTTTTATTTTAATATTCATATTGTTGATAGATTTGTTAATGATTGTATGGATGTAGTTTTTTTCTTTTGAACCTATTGCCATTGCAAATCTTTTTCTTGTTCCAATAAGATTACTAATAACGGGAATAGTTTTATCTTCGACATTTTCAAATATTACAGCTTTATTACCATCAAGTTTACTAACTATTGCTGGTAATTCAAATGTAGTATTAACATTCTTTTTAATTCTAATGATCTCATTTTCATTTTCAAGTAATTCTATAAATTCTCTAAGGTCATCAGGAATATTGGCAATATTAGAATTGTCTTTTTGTATCATTTTCAGCCCGTGTACTTATCATATTTAGTATCTCACCCATAATTGTTTTCATACTCTTAACATCTAATGGTGTTTTAATATGGAGAGACACTAAACAAATTCCATTTAACATTAATGATATTCTTTGAGCAATGGATTTAATGAAGATTGAATCAAATTTGCTGGGTATTACTATAGCTGATGTTACTTTATTTGATATACTAGACGCCATTGTAACAGATCCGATTCTATTAGAATTTTCTGATATTATGATAAAACATCCATTTTCAAAAAAAATTGATTTTATATGAACGATTCTTTTATCATCTATCTTAATATCTTTGACTAAAACATCGTCTTTATCTTCCATTTTATGCTATCATTATTTAACCAATATCACTTTTATTAACTAAGTAAATGTAATTTTGAAAAACTTAGTATTAAGATTTTATTCGTTATTCAAATAATTACTATTAAAATTATAGAATTGTAATTCTCTGTATACAAATACTTAATGTAATTTATGCCAAAATATTATGAAATAATCTAGTATTATCTTTATAACAAGTTAATATGTAAAATACTTCTAAACACTATATCAATTGTCAAATGTAAATTATAAAAGTAGATTCTTAGATGTTTTAATCAATATTATATTAATTATGATCTACCTTTGGATCAAAAATCTTGCCATTTCTAAAAGCAATTAGTCTAGCGGATGATTTATCTTTAAGTATTCTTCTGTTACTTTCATTATTTTGGATGGATGAAGTTCCATGCTCATTTACTATCTCAATATGAACCAAATCTTTGAAATTGGATTTTATTAAAAATGCAATAGTTCTAGCCATATTTATGTTACCGTCTCCTATTCTTACAATCTTTTTCCTTGCATTTATCTCTGAGAGTATTTTGATAATAAAATTCAGAGTTGATTCGATTGTAGATAATACTACGCTTTCTATTTCATCATATAAATAAAAAATTGATATGCCTATCCTATTTCCTGGATCAATACCAATTGTTAATTGATCATAAGTATGAGATTTTATTAATTTCCTTAATATTTTTGCCTTTATTATTACAGGATTCTCATTTAATTCTGAATCCACTATTATGTTTTTTTTCTTGAATATAGGCGATTCTTCCTTGGATGTGATTATTATTCTTGAATAAGAGTTTAAAGCTTCTGATGGTGATAACTCCTCATAATTTAACTGAAGTAATTTTAGGGTATTAATAATTTTATAATATGATTTACCATTAAGTGTGGCTACAGTAATTTTATGGTTTAGTGTTTCCCTCATTCAGGGTAATTCAACAAAGTACTTTTATCACTAATTAGTATTAAATGTTATCCATCCAATCAATGAGTTAGTTATTTTGTAATAGCTAAAGCAGTGATATCACTTATTTTCCTAAAATTTATTAATTCTTTTATATCAATTTTATTTAATTATAATCTGTGATGTCTGAAGATTTGGAAGTATAATTTTGAATTCTCGTTTATTCTTCGATTATATTTGATATTGTTATAATCGTTATGACAGCAACGATTAGAAGATCAACCTTTGTTCTTATCAGAATGGCTATTGGTTTAGCAATATAATTACTAATTACATCTCGAATTAGTTGGATAATAGTATAGTATGGGTATTAATTTAAATTTACTCTTTTATATTTAAAAATAAAAATTGATCATTATGTATTAACATAAATAAAGGATTTAATAATATATAGGATAGTTTATTCAAAACGGATAATATTAAAATTGAATACGCCTACAATATATCAAATTATAATTACAGGTATAATGTGTATAGCTTTTCATAGATTAGGATGGCTGATTAGGAGAATTTAGTCGTTTATTATTATTTATGTAATATGTTGCCTCTTGAATTATTAAGGACAAAAATAACTAATAAAGGTCAAAGAATTATTCCTTTATTTTGTTTAGCCTCTGCTGATAATCTTTTAATTGCCCAAAAACTAATAACAGAATTTGAATCCTCATATAACAAAAAAGAGACAAAAGGAGATTTACAAAAAAGATTATTTTTGTATGAAAATAGTTACAGGGATTTTAAGCTAATTAGAGGTCTCATTGCACTATTAGAACGACGGTGTGGTTTCAAAATTAATCAATTCTTTTCTTCAGATTATAAGAACAAAATTTTTTCAACTCAAATACTATCTTCGTTTTCGTTACGTAAAGTTTTATTTGAGGAATCTTCAAGGAGAGGATTGCCTGTAGATCATACTAAACGAGATAAAATTTTTCAGTATGTTGCTTCAAAATTAGGTATAGAAACTAATTATTTGGAAAAATTGATGTGGGTAGATCAAGAAGATTATCTAATTCTCGAAAACTTTAGTTCAATTGAACCGATACATTTACTAGGAATATATAATTTATCAATTTTACAGACACTATTATTTAATTCTGTTAATTTTGAATTCACTATAAAAGGAGGATCGAATTGGAAACAAGTATTAAGAACAATCAAAAGATTTGGGCTAATGTATAACCTTCAGAAAACTCAAAAGAATTCAGACAACAAATTTCCTAAAGAAATACAATCTAATCAAATTGAACAAAATATTGTAGACTGTGATGATTTTAAATCATATTTCAATGACAGTATCATTTGCTCAATAGACGGACCTTTGAGTATATTTAAATTAACTAATAAATATGGTGTTTTAATAGCAAAAGTAATTCCTAAAATTATTTCAGCTTCTAAATGGAGTATTAAAGCATCAATAATTAAAAATACTATTTCAGGAAGAAAGCTTTACGATTTTGATCTTTCCTCAGATAGCGAAGTACATTTCTTCAATTCTATTAACGACCGATTTTATAATGATTACCCATTTGAAGACTCTAATAGTATTAATCTTAATTTTGATAGTTTTGTTGAGACAAAATTTGCTATGCAATTTGAAAAATTTCATACTGGTTGGAACTTGGTAAGAGAACCTGATCCTCTAATATTGCCAGGTGGAAGAGCATTCATAGCTGATTTCCTTTTTGAAAGATATGGCAAGAAAATATATTTTGAAATAATAGGATTTTGGACAGTACAATATTTGGAGAGAAAATTTAAAAAAATTTACGAAATCTCAAAATTAAGCGATAATAAAAACGATCTTTTAATAGCAATAAACGAAAATAATTTGGTTTCAGAAAGTGGTGAAATGAAAAAACTTTTATCAGGTTCTATTTTCGATTACAATAAAATCATAATATATAAAAAAGATTCAATTCCCATGAAAAAGATCCTTTTCTATCTGAAATCTATAGATAATAAAATAATGAATCAAAATCTTGAAACCTACAGATCTGCAATGACTGAATATATCATAGATCTCTTACATAAGAACCGAGAAATAATTGATTTGGAAGAAATATCTAAAACTTATGGTGTTTCTATTAATTCTCTATCTAATATTATTTCAAACCTACTTACAAATAATCATATTAAAAAGTATATAATACAAAATTCTTTATTAATTTCTGAGAGAAAATTAAATGAAATAAAAGATGCAATTGGTAATATTGATAATTTAATAAAAATACAACAGATTTTCGAAAATAACAATATTCCCATCCAATATACTATAGATATTCTTAAATATTTAGGATATGAAATTGTCTGGAAGGGAATGGATTTATCAAATATTATAATAAAACGAAAAACATAAAGATTATAATTTATATTCATATGTTAAAATTGGTTATAAAAAGACATAACCATTGAAATATTTAAATTTATGATAAGATTTAGTTAATAATAGAGTGTGTGTATGTATGAACAATATTAAAAATATTAAAATTAATAACAATAATACTTGGTTACAAAATATTTCTGGAAACTGGCGTGATATAGAATGTCCTTGTGGAAGTTGTTATCATTTTAATGGAAGCCTTGAAGAATTATTCAATTGGGAAAATATACATTTAAGACATATGGCATCAGATTATGATAATCATGCAATGTTATCTTTTTATCCGGATGATATGGTTATTTTTTATCACTCTAAAACTGGATATGTTATTGAAAGAAGGAAACACAAGGATTATGAACTAAATGAAATTAAAAATGCATGGATTCATGGAAAAATAACAATCACAGGTGCATAAATTTTCTAATGATATATGTGATACTACTTAAACATTATATTGCCTGTTAAGTCAGAAATAGTATCCAAGTTTAGATAAGTTTGAAATTTGATTAAAATAGGTTGGAAATAGGAGTAGTAGGACAAATAATATAATATGTTTCTATTAACAGACATTTAGCTAACAGATAAAAAATTAGTATTTAACATACCCATATGAAACGGTTTCAGAACACTTTATTATCCTTTTTTTACGTTTTGTCACAAATATTTTAAATATTTCGGTAACTTAAGGATATACTAATTGGAAAAAAATATGTACTTTCATCCAAAGCTTTGTTAGTACTAACAAGGTTTGAAACTTGCAACAATAATTGTACTCTAATATTGTTATACATATATACTATATTATTTTATTAAAAAAAAGTTTATTCCTGTATGTTCTTATAACAATTGAATTTATTAAAGAATAATACTCGAAGTGAGAAATCAAATCAAAGCCTCAGGTGGGATTTGAACCCACGACCTAAGGTTTACGAAACCTTCGCTCTACCGAGCTGAGCTACAGAGGCAGTATTAACAAAAGAAATTTATTTTTACTGATATATAATTTAGATTCTAGTAACACAATTAAATCAAAACTTTTCTATTCTTATTGTATGAAAATATCAATTTCTGGAGCAAGAGGTATTTATGGCAAAGATCTTGATCTTCATGAAATTTATAGATTATCTTGTCTTTTTGGATCTTATCTTAAAAAATCTAAAAATAAAAAGATAAAATGTCTAGTTGCTTGCGATACTCGAGTTTCAGGTGACATCATAAAAAAAATTGTAAAATCAAGTTTAATGGAACAGGATATTGATGTTTATGATTTAAGTATAGCAGCTACTCCAATAGTATTTAGAGAGTCTAAAAAATTTGATGGATCTATCATTATAACAGCATCTCATAATCCTTTTGATTGGAATGGACTTAAATTCATAATTGATGGACGTGGAATATTTGAAAAAGAATTGTGTGAATTATTATCAACTCAAACAATGTTTCCAATTATGTCCTATGGAGTTTCTAGGAATTTCTTATCTAATTATGAAAATGATATACTAGAATTAATTCAAAGGTCAAAAGAATTGAATTCATACAATAACAAACGAATTGGAATAGATGCGGGAGGTGGTGCTGCATGTGGATATGCTAATAATATATTAAAGAATATTGGACATATTGTTTATGACGTTAATGGAAATAAAGGGATATTCTCTAGAGGTCCCGATCCTACAGTAGATGATTTATTACAATTGAAATCTATTGTAAAATCAAATGATCTTGATTACGGATTTGCATTTGATCTAGATGGAGATCGTTTAGTTGTTGTGAATAGGAACGGTGAAAAGTTAAATTCAGATATTACACTTTTACTGTGTATAGCAAATATGCTATATAATTTCCAGGGAAAAGAATTTGTAGCAAGTATAGATACAAGCCTATCTATTCAAAATTTTGTTAAAAACCATGGATGTTATTTAACTTATTCTAAGGTAGGTGAATCCAATGTTGTTCAAAAAATGATAGAAAAGAATGCTAATGCAGGAGGGGAGGGAAGTAGTGCAGGATTCATCATGCCTAATTTTAATATGTGTAGAGATGCCATATTAGCTAGTGTTCTAATCAGTACAATTAATAAACAGATATTAAAAGAATGTTTTGAAATATCCGATAATTTTTCCCAAATTAGAACTAAAATTCAAATTGATTCTAAATTACAAAAAACTATTTTGGAAAAGTTATATGACGAATTTAAAAAAGATTCAACAGAAATTAATACGCTAGATGGGATTAAAATAATTATAGATGAAAATTCTTGGATTTTATTTAGGATATCTAATACTGAACATGTTTTAAGAATATCGATAGAATCTACTAATAATGAAATTTATACTCTTTATAGAAATGTAAATGAAAGAATAATGAAATTACATGACCAAATTAAATGAGAAAGAAATTATAGATTTATTTTATTCTAACCTTTTAGAAAAAAATAAAACACAATTCCGAATAAGAGATGATGTATCAGTATTATCTTTCAAAGATCTAAAAAAAAATAAAGTAAGACCCTCAAATTCTTCTAATATAATTATAAAATGTGATATGTTAGTAGAAAGTACCGACGTCGTTAAACAAATGAAAATATGGCAAATAGCAAGAAAAAGTATTGTTTCTGCTGTTAGCGATATGTCTGCAAAAGGAATAAAACCACCGTATTTTTCGCTACTATCATTAGCAATTCCTAGCTCTTGGACAAAAAATAAAATAAAAAACCTAATTTTGGGATTCAAAAAAGCCTCTAAAGAATTTGGTATAGTTTATCTTGGAGGTGATACCAATGAATCTAAGGAACTAGTTATTGATTGTACTTTAATTGGTTTTTTGGATTCTACATCTAACAGTATTCCTTTGAGAAATAATGCTAAAGCTGGAGATATTGTAATAACGTCAGGAGAATTTGGTTATACATCGGCAGGATTAAAAATATTGCTTTTCAATTCAAAAGCAATACCTTCTTTTAAAAAACAAGCTATATCACGTATTCTACTTCCAAAACCTAATCAAAAATTTGGAACATTATTGGGAAAGTATTTTTCATCATCAATTGATTCTAGTGATGGATTAGGGATCTCTCTTTATGAATTGGCTAAGCAAAGTAAAGTTGATTTTTATATTGATGATATTCCAGTTCCTAGAGGTCTAATTGAATTTGCAAAAAATAATTCTCTAGACATTTATGATCTGATATTTAATGGTGGTGAAGAATACGAAATATTAGCTACGATCAATCCCTCAAATTTGCAAAAAGTAAATTTTCTTGCAAAGAAATTTCATTTACCAATGTTTGTAATAGGAAAAGCAATGATTGGAAGTGGTAATGTTTTTAGTAAATATGATAATAAATTTGAATTGTTTCATGGAAGAAAAATTGAAAAACGTAAAGATTATTTTCTAATAGAAAATAAAGGGTTTTTACATTTTTCATAATATATTAACAAAGTTTTAATATCCAAATTAAGTGAATTATAAGATTATGTCTGAAACTGAAGATGTTACTCAGTATAAATGGGGAGTAGCTCATATTTTTAGCAGTTATAATAATACTTTAGTTCATATTACCGATATTAGTGGTGCTGAAACAATATCGTTTAGTTCTGGAGGTAGACATGTAACTGCAGATAGATATGAATCATCACCTTATGCAGCAATGAAATCTGCCTTATCTGCAGCAGATACAGCAAAATCTAAAGGAATAAATGCACTTCATATTAGAGTGCGCGCAGTTGGAGGAGTAGGACCTAGAATACCCGGTCCAGGAGCTCAAGCTGCAATAAGAGCATTAGCTCGGGCAGGTTTTAGGATCGGAAGAATTGATGATGTTACTCCAGTTCCTCATGATACAACCAGAAAGCCTGGTGGCAGAAGAGGAAGAAGAGTGTAACATTACAATATTTTTTAATTTTTCGTAAGTAGAATATAACCAAGTATTAAAAATTTTATGAAAGTACTATTAAGAGATATAATTACAATAATAAATTACCCGATATTACTATCAATTTTTAATGATATAAAAATAAATTAAAAAAAATAAATATTTAATGAAATACATTATTTATTTACATTTTATCTTTTATTTTCTTCATCGTCAATCTCTTTATTCTGCTTAAGTTTCTCTGCAAATGACATATATTTTCCATGTTCTTCAATTTTGATAGTAGTATTTATTTTAATATTCATTCCTATTGTGCGAAATAACGATAATAATTCTCCTCCCGAAATTTTTCGGTTTATTTCTCCACTATTAATAAGTTCTACTATTCTGTTTATTATTGCTCTAGTTTCTGAGGGAAATTGAGATTCTGCTAAATTTAATACTTCATCTCCTCGATCATACAAATGTGATAGTAAGATCTCTCTTTCGGACGGCTCACGTTTTTTAATCTCTTTTTCTATGTTTTCTTTTTTCTGTTTCATCATACGTTGCATTATTTCTTGCATTTTCTTAGCTTTAAGAATTTCAATATCTGGATCTTCTCCCATTTAACCTTTAATCACTCCTATTGGAACTAACTTTGCTACTTTAGTTGCAATCCCCAATTTATCTGATACATTCACTACTGAATCTACATCTTTATAAGCTAAAGGTGTTTCCTCTACTATTCCATTTTTTGTTAATGCTTTTATATAGATCCCTTTTGAATCCAGGTCAGCTTTTACTTTTTCAATTGTATAACTTCTTTTAGCTGCACCTCTTGACATAGTTCTTCCTGCTCCATGTGCAGTTGATCCGAAACTTAAATCAAGAGATTTTTTATTTCCCACTAATATCCAACTTGCTGTTCCCATCGATCCGGGTATAATTACAGGTTGACCTATTTGTCGATATTTTTCTGGAACCTGTTCCATACCTGCTGGAAAAGCTCTGGTGGCACCTTTTCTATGAATTACTAAATCTCTCATTCCTTCTCCATCAACCTTATGACGTTCTACTTTGGCTATATTATGTGCTACATCATAAACCAATTTCATATCTAATCCTGTTTCTGAACTCGAAAATATTTTCTCGAATGTTTTTCTAGTAAAATGAGTAATTATTTGCCTATTGGACCATGCAAAATTCAAAGCTGAATACATCGCTTTTCTATAATTTTCTCCTTCAATTGAATTATTTGGAACACATGCTAGTTCTCTATCAATTAATTCAATATTATATTTTTTCAAGGATTTTTCGGAATAACGTAAATAATCACTACACACTTGGTGACCAAATCCTCTTGATCCGCAATGTATTAGTACTGTTATTTTACCTTTTTCTAATCCCATCACCTTTGCTGCATTTTCATCAAAAATTTCTTGGATTTGTTGAATTTCTAGAAAATGATTCCCTGAGCCTAAGCTCCCTAACTGAGGAGATCCTCTTTTTCTGGCCGTATCAGACACACTTTCTGGATTAGCTCCTATCATTCTCCCTTTCTCTTCGCATACTTCAGAATCTTGTTTATACCCATAACCATGTTCAATAGCCCAGTCGACTCCTTCGATCAATAATTCGTCTAATTCTGATCTAGTGAGTTTAATAGCTCCTTCACTACCTACACCTGATGGTATTGAATTAAATAATTCATTTACTAAATCTTTTAAATGAGGTTTAACTTGATTTACGTTAAGATTTGATCTAAGTAATCTTACTCCACAGTTAATATCATATCCTACACCTCCCGGACTAATAACCCCCTCTTCCATATCAGTAGCTGCTACTCCTCCAACCGGAAAACCATATCCTTCATGACCATCTGGCAATACAACTACATGTTTTCTTACACCAGGGAGTGTTGAAACATTGACAGCTTGATCTAATGTTCTATCTTCACTCATTTTTAAAATCAAGTTATCATCTGCATAAATCGTAACTGGTACATTCATTTTTTTAGAATCATCAACATTAATTTTAAACTCAAATTCATTTAATTTCTCAATAACATGATTTCCACGCTTGGTTATTATTTTATTCATTGTATTTGGTTATTTTTATTATTATTATAAGCCTTGCTTGACTATTAAAGAAATCTAAATTTTTATTTTTATTATATGAATATAATTAATAGTTGTGTATTTATATTATCTTCATTAACAATAAATAAATGAAATTCTATAATGTTTACTGGTATAATAGAATCTCTGTGTGAAATAAAATCTATTGACGAGATAAAAAAAGGTAATTCGAAGTATCCTGCTGAAATTAAATTTTCTATAGATATTGGGAATTTAAGTAAGGGGTTAAAGATTGGTCAAAGTATAGCAGTAAATGGAGTTTGTTTAACAATAACCAAATTAAATAATAATATTGCCGAATTTTCAGTAATTGGAGAAACAGTAAGAAAAACATGTCTAGATTCAATAAAGAAAGGCGAGAGAGTTAATATTGAACGAAGTATGAGAGCTTCAGACAGGTTTGATGGTCATTTTGTTCAAGGCCATATAGATTGTACAGGTATTATCTACGACAAAATAGTTTTTCCCACAGAAACAAAACTTATTATCAAAATCTCTGAAGAACTAAAAGAATCTTTCCAATATATAGTACGAAAGGGTTCAATTACAATTGATGGAATTAGCTTAACCGTTGTAGATATTGACAATAAAAACTTATTATCCATATCTTTAATTCCTCATACGTTAAAAAACACTACTTTAGGAATAAAATCAATAGGAGATAAAGTTAATATTGAATTTGATCTCATTGGTAAATATATTTCAAAACTTTTACCAAAAAATTAGTAATAACAAATTTTGTAGTAAGATATATAATTACTACTGTTTTTATAATGTGTGTTTGTCAACTGTAAAAGACGCTATAGATGCGCTCAGTCGAGGAAAATTTGTTCTTATTCATGATGATGACAGTAGAGAAAATGAAACTGATATGATAATCGCTGCAGAAAATATAACACCATATCATATAGCAACTATAAGAAATGATGCAGGGGGCCTATTGTGCCTAGCTATAGATGGTTATATTTCTACGAAGTTGGGATTATCATACATACATGATATTTTAAACTGTGTTTCTAATGATCATCCTTTATTTACCACTATGACAAATGGTCCTTCTCCATATGGAGACAAACCTTCATTCTCAATTTCTGTTAATCATAGAGATACTTATACCGGAATTACTGATTATGATCGTGCATTAACAATTTCCAAACTTGCATCAGTTTGCAAAAATATTGATAATGGTGGAGTATCAGAATTTATCAAGTGTTTTAGAACTCCAGGTCATGTTTCCCTATTGATCGCTGCAAAAGGTCTATTAAAAGAACGATTTGGTCATACAGAACTTGCTGTTTATTTGGCAAAGATTGCAGGTCTAACCCCAGCTGTTGTAATATGTGAAATGCTTGATTCTCATACTTTTAGATCTCTTTCTATTGATGAAGCATATAAATATGCAAAATTAAAAGATATTCCTTTATTAGAAGCTGATCAATTAAAGACATATTCGGTGATTTAAATTTCAATTGGTCAAAGTTCACTTAGCAATAGTTGTTTCTGAATTTAATCATGAAATTACTGATGTAATGTTAGAAGAAGCAAAAGTTCAAGCATCAAAGTTAAACTCGAATGTTAGTCATATTTGTTATGTTCCGGGAACGTTTGATATGCCTCTAATAATAAGTCATTTATTACAAAATAATACTATTGATGCTGTAATTACTTTAGGAGCAGTTATAAAAGGTGATACAAATCACGATATAATAATTGCTGAAACTACAGCAAGGTTGATATCGGATTTATCATTACAATATAAAAAACCAATTGCGCTAGGTATATCTGGACCCAACATGACTATTGAACAAGCATGGGAAAGAGCAAAAATAGTTCCGATACGTGCAGTAAATGCAGCTGTAAATATGGTAACTAGAATAAAAAAATTAAATGAAAGCCAATATAGTCAAAATAAGCCTACTATTATTATAAAATGAATATCCAGGTAACAATAATCAAAATAGAAGGTTATGGACCATGGACATTGGTCTTAGGTAGTGATAGAGAAGCAAAATTACAAATGCTCCAAGCTAAGATTTACCATGACTTGCAATATCTATTCTCCAAATATAATTGTCTGGTATTCTTCAATAGATTTGATGAATATTTTGTAATTACAAATACATTATCATTAGAAGATCATGTCTCAGTTATAAAAGAGATTTCTATAAAACATCCAAGCTTGTGTATATCTTTTACAATAGGAAATGGAAAGACCCCATTAGATGCAAATATCCAAGCTTATCAGGCAAGAAAAAATGAAAAATTTCTTGTTAAAAAGTTTCAAATTTATGGTGAAATAAATAATCTTTCAGAAACTTCCTCTTTAAATGACAAAAAAGTAAAAATACTTCATATTGATATAAATGATTCATCAGGCTTTGGAACTCATCTATCTCCTTATGAAACTACTATTAAGGTAATGAAATCTTATGTTCTTCTTATGGATAAATTTCTCGAAAAAAATTCATTAACTTTTTTCCTAGGAGGAGATAATTTTATGATAATTGCTGCGGATCTATTAGAAAAAGATGAAATTTCTACCTTATTAAATAGTATTTCTTATGAATTGGATATTAAATTTAATTGTGGCATAGGATTTGGAAGAACCTCTAGAGACTCAGCCAAAAATGCCACAGAGGCTCTCGATTTCATTAGAAAATTGCGTAAAAAAGGACAAAGCATTCCTATCTATGAGATCAAATGACTCTTATTATTAGAAATATTAGTCTATTATATGGAAAAGATTTAGTTTACATAAATAAAGGATTTATATGCATTAACAAAAATGGAATAATAATAGAAGCGGGAAGCGAAGATACATATTTTGATAAGTACAAATTTACTGATACAAAAGTTTATGATGGAACAGGATTTCTTGTTATACCCGGTTTTATAAATTCTCATACTCATATAGCAGATTCAATAGGAAAGGATATATCATTTAGTTCTACGTTTAATGAAATGATTCATCCTGTTTATGGAATTAAAAAGAAAATATTGAATAAAAGTACCAAAGAACATCTAAAATACTTTATACGAACTTCTGCCATTTCTATGATGATAAAAGGTACAATATCTTTTGTAGATTTTCGTGAAGGCGGTCCAGAAGGAATTGAATTATTAAAAGATTCTATAGGGCATCTACCTATAAAATCAGTAATTTTAGGTAGAGTAGAACAATATTTTGATTTAAAAAAAATATTGGAAATTAAAAAACAAACTAAAGAAAATATTGATGAGAAATTAGATAAATTACAAAAATTGTCTTTAGAATCTCTTTCAAGAGTATTAGAATTAAGTGATGGATTAGGACTAAGTGGGGCCAATGAAAATACGGATAATGCTCTTAAACAATATACACATAAAGTTAAAGAATTCAATAAAAATAATTATTTTCATCATAAAAAAAAAATAATTGCTATTCATGCCGCTGAATCCAAAAGTACTCTCAAATTCTCAAAATCACATACAGGAAAAACAGAAGTCGAGAGGATTATTAATTTTCTTAAACCAGATATACTGATCCATATGACACATGCTACTTTGGAAGATCTTACCCTTGCCCTACATAATAACATAGGCATAGTATTATGTCCAAGATCTAACGGAATTCTTGGAAATGGAATTCCTGATATTGTGACTATGGTAAAATTAGGATTTAAGATATCTATAGGTACTGATAATATAATGATTAATTCTCCTGATCTTTTACAAGAACTAGATTATTTATGGAAAGTAATTAAATCACATTCATCTAAATATTCAAATTACATTGACCCAAAAGAATTATTAAAAATGATTACTGTTAACCCAGGAGAAATATTTGGTTTAAATTCTGGATCAATCGATATTGGAAAATATGCTGATATTTTATTTATTGATAAGTATCATATAGATTTACAACCAATTCATAATATCTATTCTTCTATTATTCATAGACTTTCTTATGATGCAATAAAAGGTATCATGATCAATGGTAGGTTTATAAATGAAACTCCCTACTGATTTAAAAGTAATTATTAATTCTGCTATGACTTTAGATGGTAAAATCTCTTCTTATACTGGCAACTCACGTATCTCTTCTAAGAAAGATTTAGTACGCGTTCATAAATTACGTTCTAAAGTTGATGCAATTGTAGTGGGTATAAATACAGTTCTTATAGACAATCCTATGTTAACTGTTAGATTTATAAGAAATAATAGAAGTTGTCCGACTCGTATTATTATAGATAGTTACGGTAGAATACCATTAGATTCTAAAATTCTAAAAACGGCTGCTATAATTAAAACTATAATTGTTGTTACAAAACAGGCAAGTAAAGATACTATAGAAAAAATAAAGAAATTAGGAGCACATGTCATAATAGTTGGATCGAAATTAATAAGTTTAAAAAAACTTTTCAATATGCTATACAAAATGGGTTATAGAAAAATCCTTATCGAAGGAGGAGGAGAATTAAATTGGTCTTGTTTACATGATGGAATTGTAAATGAATTAATTATAACTATTGCGCCAATAGTTCTAGGTGGAAGAAATGCTATTACTCTTGTTGAAGGAAGAGGATATTCTACAATATCACAAGGGATAAAATTAAAGCTTACTAAAATTATTCAAAATAAAAATGATAATGAAATAACGCTTTATTATAATAACTAAATATTAATTATTTTTCTGTAGATATTTCAGATAGTATTTGATCAATTTTATATCTCAATGCTTCTTTTGTATAGTTATTGTCTACCATAGCAAGGTTTTCATTACAAGTAGGGCATTTAAAAAAAGATTCTATAGCTATATCAAATTTTATTCTTTGACATTCATTATTTCCACAATGATAAAATTCTGATGATTCTTCATATTCTAATCTTTTTTGTAATCTATCTAGAATTTTTTTTTTCTGATTATCTATGAAATTGTCAATTTGATCACTTTTTGCACGCCAACGATAAACAAACCAACCTTTTTTCTCATCTTTAACTCTAATTCCTGTGATTAACGCTTTTCCAAACATATCATATAATACTTTTCTAATAACATTAATTCTCATTCCTGTTGCACCAGCAATTTCCTCATCAGTTGCATCTTGAGTATTTAAAAGTGCTTTAGCAACCTTCTGGTATTCTTCTCCACCTATTAAATTGGATATTTTGGCAAAGGATTCTTCATTATCAATAGATGGCATAACAATAGTATATGTTGTGAGTCAGGTATTATATATTTACCGAAGTCTCTACTTTAATATTTTAAATTAACTATAATTTATTATAAATATGACTAAAGAAAATTGAGTTAAGTACTTTAATATGTATCAAAAGATGGAAATTAATTTTTCCTGAAATTTCGATTTGAAGATTTCTTATAGCTGTAGTTTTTTTTCTTACTGTTTTTATAATTATGTTTTGACCATTTGTTAAAGGGCTTATTTTTGTTTAAATAATTGTGTTTTTTAAACTCTTTTTGAATTTTAGGTATTGGGATGCCTATTTCCTCATTTAATTGGCGAACCTTATATTTAGTATATCTCAAAATCTTTTCAAAATCTGAAATTTTTTCAATTGTAACTAGAGATATAGCTTTTCCATCAGAATTTGCTCTTGCAGTTCTACCGATTCTATGAAAATAGGTTATAGGGTCCCTAGGGGTATCATAATTAATAACATATTTTATGGAAGGGATGTCTATTCCTCTTGCTGCAATATCTGTAGCCACTAAAATTTGTTCTTGCTCATTTCTAAACTTATGCATTGCATAATTTCTTTGTCTTTGAGATAAATCTCCATGTAATGCAGTTACTTTTAAGAGTTCTTTTTTTCTTAAGTTCATAGCTAGTTCTTCAGCCTTCTGTTTTGTAGAAGTAAAAATTACGATCTGATTATTATTGCTCTGTTTAATTAAATAACACAAGTGATTGTATTTTTCTTTTTCATTTGTAATTAAATACATTTGTTCTATGGTTTTTAATGTAATATCATTTTGATTTACTGTAATATGTATTGGGTTTTTCATATATCTTTTACTAATTTCTATTATCTCTGGAAGTATTGTTGCCGAAAAAAGACATAATTGTTTTTTATGTTTTACCTTTGATAATATATAATTAATATCTTCTATAAATCCCATATCTAACATTCGATCAGCCTCATCTAATATTACAAAATCTATTGTATCCAAGTATATTGTTTTTTGTCCTATATGGTCAATTAATCTCCCAGGAGTAGCAACAATAATGTGAATTCCTCTTTCAAGTCTAATAATTTGGTTTCTCATATTTTGTCCTCCATAAATAGCAGCTACTTTTGTTTCTGTGTATTTTGCAAGATTATTCATTTCCCTTGCTACTTGAATTGCTAATTCCCTTGTGGGAACTAATACTAAAGCTTGTGCATTTCTTGCGTTTTTCATTTTCATTAAAATAGGTAATGAATATGCAGCAGTTTTTCCAGTTCCAGTATGTGCTTGTCCAATTACATCTTTTCCCTCTAAGATAATAGGAATTGCTTTTTCTTGAATAGGAAAGGGTATTGTATATCCACTTTCTTTTATAGCTAGTAATAGTTTTTTATTTAGTCCCAGTTCATCGAATAGTCTTGTCATTAAATTTCACTAGTTTAATAAATAATCTTTTATCTTATCTAATCTAAATCTTTTGTGATTTATAAAAAAATTATGATGATATTATTAAGAAAATAAACTTATTTTAAAAATAATAATAAAATAAGAAGATAATACAAACACTAATACGACTGTTTTTGCGTTATTATGATGATATATTTAATGATGGCTGAAGACGAAGAATTAAAAGAAAAAAAGCTACGGGGCTCTGGAGGCTATGTTATTGCCAGAATTTCTGATTATGAACAAAAAAAAGGGAATCTGGGTGGGCCTGAATTATTTATAGCAGGAATTGGACGATTATCAAAAGATAGAATTTTAAAATATTATTGCAATAAATGTGAGAAAGATTATCCAACCTCCCCAGATTTAAAGTATGAAAATCCAAATGAAGATGTCGGTGAAGGAGTTGTTTTAATTGAAAAAGGTGAATACAAATGCTCAGTTTGTAATGCAGTTATTTCTCAATATCGCAAATTTAATAATGAAACCCCTTCTCCTAGTAAAACTAATTCTTTCGCTCAATCAAAGTCATCGGATGTCACTAAATCTGTAAATGATATTTCCGATTCATCACCTAAAAATAAAAGCGAATCTGAAAAATCTATACCACCCTCTAATACTTATGAAGAAAATACTTCTGATTCAATACAATCTGAGAGTATAGATACAAAATCTAGTAATATAACTATCGCTAAAGGAAAATATTTTCCTATTCAGTCAATTATTGGAATGCCAGTTTATGATCATGAAGCTATGCTAGTAGGAAATGTTCAAGAAATAGGACTTAGAAAATCGCTTAATGGTACAATACAAATTACATTAAAAATTGATAATCGCGATAAGACATCTGAAACTAATGGCAATGAATTATATAATGAAATTACTTGGTCTAATATTTCTAAAATTGGAGATATTGTTTTAATAAGTAGGGAACAAAAGAAAATACAACCATCTAATACTTCTCCTATAGATAAAAAAATATGTATTACATGTCAATACCATAATGAATCAGATGCTCTTTATTGTGAACAATGTGGTAAAAAACTAGAATAATATTTTTTTTTATTCCAACTTTATTATTAGCTCGTTTTATCTTTATGATTTTTTAATCCTATTCGAACATCTACTGCTCTTACACCATTACCTTTTTCTAATACAAGTAATGGGTTCATATCAAATTCTTCAATTTCTGGAAAATCAGTAACTAATTGTGATAGTCGTTGAATACTTTCTACTATTCCATCTATATCTGATTCCTTTTCTCCTCTTACTCCTTTTAATAGCTTGATAGTTTTTATAGATTCTACCATTTCTTTTGCTTGTTGTTCATCTATTGGAGCGATTCTAAATATGACATCTTTTAGAACTTCTACATATATTCCACCCAAACCAAACATTATTAATGGGCCAAATAATGGATCTCTTTTTGCACCTAAAATTGTCTCTTTTGCAGAACCTATCATTTCTTGAACTAAAACTCCTTTGATCTCTGCGTCTGATTTGTATTTTTTTACATTTAATAATATTTCATTAAATGCTTTTATAGCTTCTTGTTGATTTTTAATTCCAATCTTAACACCTCCAGCATCGGATTTATGAATGATCTGTGGAGAAACAATTTTCATAACTACTGGATAACCTATTTCTTCGGCTGCTCTTGCTGACTCTTCTTCATTTGTAGCCAGAAATTTTTTTGGAGTTGAAAATCCATATGCTTTTAATATTTCATAACCTTCTTCTTCAAGCAAATTAATTCTGTTAGATTTTATCACATTCTCTAAAACATCTCTTGCTTTTGTCTTATCTACCTCAAATTTTTTTGGAGGAGTATCTTCTTTTTCAATCCATCTACGGTGTCTAAACATTGCTTCTAATGTTCTAATTGCTGGTTCTGCATACATAAAATGAGGAATTCCTCCATCTGAAAGAATTTTTTTATTTTCTATTCCTTCCGCTAATCCCATTAAGGCCGCCAACATTGTTTTTCCAGAATCTTTGGATGTTTTTATTATTGTTTGTGCTAATTCATTATAATCTAATGTTGCAGAAGGTGTACACATAGTAACGACTGCGCTAACATTAGCATTAGATAAGACTTCATTTAGCACTTTTTCAAATCGATTAAAATCTGCATCTCCTACTATATCAACAGGGTTTCTAGCTGAACCATGAGGAGGTATGACTTTGGCTATTTCCGATTCTGATTGGGAAATATCTGCCATTTTTAATTCATATTTTGAACAAGCATCTGTAGAAATTATGGCTGGTCCACCTGCATTTGATACTATGACTACTCCACCATTTGAAGGCGGTATTGGTTGTTTCTCAAAAGCTGTAGATGTTTCAAATAATTCTTGCATGGTGTCTACTCTTATAACTCCTGATTGTTTAAACAAAGCATCATATGTTTCATCAGACCCCATCAAAGCACCGGTATGTGACATAGCAGCTTTTGCTCCTTCAGGTGTTCTTCCTGCTTTTAATACAAGAATAGGTTTCTTTTTTTCTTTAGTTATTCTTTTAGCTATTTGCATAAATCTTTTTCCATCATGAATATCCTCTAGATACATGACAATTACTTTTGTATCATCATCTTCTGAAAGTAGTTCTAATATATCATTTTCATCCATATCTACTTTATTTCCCATACTAATTACTTTTGAAAAGCCTATTCCTTGAGCTATAGCATCTTCAACAGTAGCAGCGCATATAGCACCACTTTGTGATACTAGAGCTATTCCTCCAACTTCTGGTGTAATTTTTAAAAATGTAGCATTCATCATACTGCTTTGAGATAAGCTCATTATTCCTAAACAATTTGGACCAATTATTCTTGTTCCGTATTGTCTACCAATATCTCCAATCTGCTTCTCAAGTTGAGCTCCAGATTCATCAACCTCTTTAAATCCTGCTGAAACTATTATTACTCCTTTGATTTTCTTTTTTCCTATTTCTTCCATTACTTGAGGAACAATCTTGTTTGGAGTGGCTATTACTGCCAAGTCAATACCTTCTGGTACATCTATAACGCTTTTAAAAGCATTGATTCCAAAGACAGTGGGATTAGATGGAGTAATAGGGTATATTTTTCCTTTATAACCATTAATAATATTTGAAAAGATAGCCTTTCCCACTCCTG
>OBLS010000142.1_pt1 | contig 21190 bp, 20 predicted proteins | sample 1519901 | NCBI WGS metagenome assembly OBLS01 (sample SAMEA3113585, study PRJEB22503) | soil metagenome | reverse complement strand
CCTATACCTGGCCAGAGCGGGCCCATACGGTGGCGCGGACCGCCACCGCCAGCTCGCCGAGCGGCTCGAAGGGCTTGTCTCCCAGGAACATGCCAAATGGACCGCCAGCCATTCAGATGCCCGCGCCGGCTCGCCTGATCGATAGTGCCACTTTCTTCTCATTCGGGGCTGTTCAGCAGGATTCATGATCGGTAGCGATGCTTGTTTGCGCCGCCTCGCGATCTGGTTTGAACCTGGGATGACGGCCCGAGCACAGACGTGGAAAGCGAGCGGCAATGCGCTGCCAACGCTTCTGCATGAACGCGATAATTGCCACCCGACGGCATGAGCGCGGCGGCGACCCCTGCAAGGCGAGCGGAGGCACAGCTAAAGCAGCCGATCCGCGCAAACCAGTCTGGCCACACGGCGTCGATCACAACCTCAGGTTGGACTACATTCGGGACGTACGACGTACTGGCCAAAGTAGCCCGAGCCGGATATAGGGCTTGTCCTTCCAGAGGTCGAGCCGGTTGAAGGCACGCTAGCCGCGAACAGCTGTCAATGATCACGGCCTGGTTGACAGCCTTGTCGCCTAGCGTGACACTGCCACGACCGTGACAGGACCCTTGAACTTGCGTCTCACCTTGTTGGGTAGATCCTGACTCAGCCAGCGGCCAGCGCCACCCGGGAGGGTGGACAAGATGATCTCGTCATATTTCCGCCGGGCGAGGGCGTCCTCGACGGCCTTGACGGGATTCGCGTTGCCAACCTCGCCATCCACTTCGGCACCCAGCTTCTGAAGTTGCTCGATACCGAACTCGACTCGCCCTCGAGCGTGGTCATAGTCAGCGTCTGCGGACCCGCGCGCCTCATCAGAAACCGGCATGTTGGTTATCCGGCGGGTCAGTGTCTCCATCGTGCTCTCGCGGTGGTTGTGGGCAGTGGCCGGGACGAGCAGAGTGAACTGGCACGGGCCTCTGGTCATCCGATCTCGGATGGACTGAAGAAGATCCCTGCTGCCGAGGGTCCGATTGGCCACGACGAGGATCCGAGACATGGCGATCACCTCCAGGTTGGTTTGGCAGCCGAACTTAATGCCCCGGAGCCGCCTGTGTCACTACTGGCCAATCGAAGAGTCGCTCAGTTGTCAGCCGCGCGATCCTTTACCAAGTCAGACCCTGCCGAGAGGGTCAGAAGCGGTGAAATCCCTGTGAAAGCCGCCAATGTTCCGCTGGTCACAGCCTCGGCGTCTGATACCCACCAGGTGGTCGGAATGCCTAAGTTCACTGGCAAGTGCCCACGATCAGCGGGGAGACCCGCGCTGAGATCCGGCAGTGGCTGGGCCGTGGCGAAGGCCGAAACTTCATCACATCTGACGTCGGAGTCAGCGGATTCACGGTCTCCAACATTGCCCGCGAATCCCCCACTCCTTGGGCGAGATGCATCGCCTCTCCAAACGGCTATCAGGACCCGTACACGCCCGCTCTAGAGGCAGTCTGTGATACGTGCTAGCGGGCCGGCTTCCCTGGCTCGCTCGGTGGCGCGGTTGGCCTCGATTGCATCTGGCTAGATATCAGGTTTCGAAGGTTCGAGCCCATCACGTGTGGTCTAGCGCCCCCCATTCTGCAACGCAGAACGGACGGCCGACTCGATGCCATGCTGCCACTGCTCGCCATGGCCGGGCAGCACGTGATCCACGCCGAGGGTGGCGAGCGATGCAACCGACTTGAGTGCCTGCCGGCTGTCGTGCGTGGCCGCTCTGGCAATGATTCGCGGGCCTCGAAAGCCTGTGTACGGGTCGAGCGTGACAAGCGCGTCTCCGGTGAGCAGTATCCGCCGATCGGCGAGCAGGAAAACGCACTCTCCGTCAGTGTGCCCGGGCGTGGCGATCACCTGGGGCCGGCCCGGAAGGTCCAGGACGGCATCAGGTTGAAGCTCGCGATCCGGTGTGAAACCCGAGACTCGCAGCGCCCCGGCCGCCACCATGCGCGTGAGCACCGGCACCGATCGCGGGTAGGCCAGCGGGTACAGCAACCGCGGTCGCTCGGGGCGATACCCGTACGGATGCGCCGCGAGCGGGAAGTCTCCAGGATGCACCCAGACCGGAACGCCGAATCGTTGCTGCACCGACGCGGCGAAGCCGAGATGGTCGAAATGTCCATGGGTGACGATCAAACCCCGTATGTCGTCCGTGGACCGTCGGAGCGAGTCCAGGCAGCGTTGTACCAAGTCCCACGTTGACGGATATGCAGCGTCGACCAAGGTCAAACCGTTGTCGCTCTCGATGACATAGCAGTTGGTGTCGCCGTGCACCACCGTATGCACGCCCTCGCAGACATCAAACATGATCATCGTTTCACCCATCGTCAGCCAGCAACTGAGGACTACCCAGCCGACCGGCTAGGACACGCGGTGCCAGCCCAGGCGGACTGCCCGGTCGGCGGAGCGGTCGCGCCACGTCCTGCCCACCGACGGTGGAAAGGGATCACCACCGCGCACGCAACGGGCGAGGGACAACGACAAGCGGAAGCTGATCTTGCTGCCAGACAGGTTCGGGTGCCAGCCGTCGTGTTCACCAGGAACACGACGGCTTGGCGAGTCCCATTGGTCAACCCGACACAAGGTGGTCCCGTCAGACCACTCGGCTCCGCCTCCCGAGCGCCAGCCCTAGACCCACCATCCCGATGGCCAGGACCAGGTGCAGGATGTCATCGGCTGAATTCACCGGTACGAAGTTCGCCGCCGACTCTTGGCCAACGATGATCCCGTAGAGGAACAAGACGAAATAGATCACGCCACCGAACACCAGGTAATTGCGGGCCTGCGCAGCCGTGCGAGCCATGACGAGCCCGGCGATACCAAAAAGCAGGTGAACGATGTTGTGCAGAATCGAGACCTGGAACACACCCAACAACTCGGCTTGCGAGTCATCGGTGGCGAACGCCAGTTCGTCGAAATTGGTGGTGACACCCGGGATGAACCCGAGCACACCAATAAGCAGGAAGACGATTCCCACGGCCGCAGCCGCCTTCTGCACCGGCGCGCTGTATCGAACGTCTCTTGCCGTCTGACTGGACATATATGTACTCCTCGGAACGTTGGTAAGGCCGCCATTATTTGACGGCGGCCAGACTTGCTTGGTGCCTTGATCAGCTCTTTTTCTTCATCAACTTCTTCAGCTTGCCCTCCTCCACAGCGATTGGGCGCTGTTGCTCACCGGCGTATGCACTTACTCCGACAAGAGCTCCAGTGAGGGCCGGCACGGCCCACTGCAGCAACTTGAGCTGAGTCTGGGCTGACGCCACCTCGGGTGGGGTGATCACGCTCGGCTCGGTGCCCGAAGAGACCGGTACGTCTGACTGCCGGGAGACCTTGCGTCCCAGCATGCGGCTGTAGGCGGTGACGCCGAGGGCCACCCCAGTGATGGCGGTCTTGAGGACTGACATCGACGCCACGCCCGACTGAGTGCCAAGTCGACTCTTGTTGCCGAGCAACTGGCCCACCGAGCCCACCAGATGCGTGCCGATGGCGACGGCGTTGACCGGCGTCCACGCGTCCCACCCCGCATTGGCCACCCGACCAGCGTCGCTGGCGTCAGTGGCTTGGCCCGCGGCACGGTTGAGCGCAACGGCATTGGCTAGCGTGCCACCGAACCAGGCGGCTAGGCCCAGATCGTGCAACAGCCTGGACGGGAAGTTTTCTACCATTCTGTACTCCTTGGATAGGGTCTGCTCGATCTTCGGCATTCTCCCCGGTACCCGATGCAGCCGGCATAAAACAGCCCACGGATCACTGCCGCAACGCGGCGGCAATCTTGGTGTGACCGCGGCGTTCGGCGTGCTCCAAGGCAGTAACACCGTCGCGGTCGGCCAGCGATCGATCAGCGCCCGCGTCGAGCAAGATTTCAACGATCTGTACGTAGCGTCTGGAGCCGTCGCCCAAGATCACCGCCTCCAGCAGCGCCGTCCAGCCGAGGTCATTCACGTGATTGAGGTTGGTTCGAGTCTTGGTCATCAGACGGACATAGTCGACGTGCCCGCGTTCGGCGGCCGGGATGATCGAGATCCCCCCGAACCTATTGCGCAACGTCAGGTCCGGGCCGGCAGCCAGCAGGACCTTCGCCATGGCGACGTTTCCCGTAACGCCAGTCACCAGCCACGGCGAGTCGTGACGATCGTCGAGAGCATCGGGATCGGCGCCCAGGGGCACCAGCAACCGAGCCACGGCCAATCGGTCGTGCGTCCCCGCGAGCAGCAGTGGCGTCCGGCGCCGGTCATCTCGGGCTTCGAGTTCCGCGCCATCCCGGATCGCGAGCGCTGCGCCGTCGGCGTCGCCGGATCTCGCCGCGGCCAGTAGGTCGGCGTTATCCGCTCGGGTGGCAGGCCTCAAGGCCCGGCGAATCGTGGTCTCGACGGTGCCAAAGCCACGCTCGCGGGCCATGACCAGCGGCGTGCGGCCGTCGCGCCGGGCTGCGATCCTCACATCAGCCCCGCCCGCCAGCAGCAATCTGACCGTATCCGCGTAGCTGGTGGTCTCCTTGCCCAGCCAGATCGCCTCGTGCAACGCGGTCCACCCAAGCCGGTTGACGTGGTTCACCTTGATCTTGGTCTGCAGCAGCCGGCCGACGATGTCAGCATGACCGCGTTCCGCAGCGCGGATGAGGGCCGTTCCGCGGTAACTGTCCAGGGAGCCGACATTCGCGCCCGAGTCCAGCGTCAACTCAAGTAGCTCCAGGTAGCCCTCGCTCGCAGCGATAAGGAAGGCGCTTTGTTCGCTCGCGTCCTTGGCGTTCACATCAGCACCAGCCTTGATCAGGGTCCGGGCTGCCGTGACGTTGTTTTTCCAAGCGGCGTCGATCAGGTCGCGGTTCAGCTGCGCTTTTCCTGCCGTCGACCTTTGATCGCTCCTCGGCCGATCGCTGGCCGATGCGGGAGTCGGGGACTTGACACTGTCCGATGACCGTGCCGGGGTGCCGTCAGGGGGTGTCGCGGGGTCGGTGGGCGAAGGAGCAGCGGCCGTGCACGCTGAGAGCAGACTGACGAGAACCGCGAGCGCCACTGTGCTGCTCAGCCGCCGTTGCGCCACGGCCGCACTGCTCAGCTGCCGTTGTGCCACGCTCAAGCGTCACTGGTCAAGCAAATCTCGCCCTGGCAGCCCCGCTCTTCGCCCGACGCCCACATTTCGCTACTGGCCACCACCCCACGTCGCGGCCCCTCCGAATCAGGCTAGTAGTTTGTCACGTCCCTTATGCGGCGGCAGCTTCCAGATCGGCGATGACGATCTTCTTCATGCTGAACAGCGCCTTGGAGACTCGCTCCGCCGTATCGGGATTGGAGCTACCGAGCAGCTCTGAGAGGCGGTCGGGAACGACCTGCCAGGACACGCCGAATTTGTCTTTGAGCCAGCCGCACGGACCTTCTTCGCCCCCCTCGCACAGGGTCTCCCAGTAGCGATCGACCTCAGCTTGATCGGTGCACGGGATCTGGAACGAGATTGCCTCGTTGAACGTGAAGTCTGAGCCACCGTTCAGAGCCACAAACTTCTGGCCATTCAACACAAAATCCACGGTCATCGTCTGCCCCTTGCGCTCCCCCTCCGGATAGGGCGTCACTCCCCCGATGCTCGAGTTGGGGAAGATCGACGTGTAGAAGTTCGCCGCCTCTTCACCCCGGGTGTCGAACCACAGGCATGTCGTGAACTCGTTCATCTTGGCTCCTCTCTCTTCGCAGGTGCGGCCGCGGCGGCCACCAAGGATGTAGACCCTCCCCAGCGACCGAACTCATCGCGGTGACCCGGGCGGGGGAATACCGCCACTAGATTGGCGGCGTGGCGCAGATCTCGATCGTCGAAGGTGACATTACCGACCAGGTGGTCGACGCTATCGTCAACGCGGCAAATTCCTCGTTGCTTGGCGGCGGTGGCGTCGATGGAGCCATTCACCGCCGCGGCGGACCGGAGATCCTGGCCCAGTGCCGAGCTCTGCGTGACGGCAAGTACGCCGACGGCTTGCCCCCCGGACAGGCCGTCGCGACGACTGCCGGCCGCCTTCACGCCCAGTGGGTGATCCACACGGTCGGGCCGGTCTACTCCACAGCTGAGGATCGGTCTGAGATCCTCGCGTCCTGTTACCGCTCATCGCTGCGAGTAGCCGATCACCTGGGTGCACGTTCCATCGCGTTTCCGGCGATCTCGGCCGGCATTTATCGTTGGCCGATCGATGACGCCGCCCGGATCGCCGTGGGCACGGTGAAGGCCGCCGACACAAACGTCGAGAACGTGCGGTTCGTGCTGTTCCGGCCCGACGCCTTTGCGGCATTCTCCAAACAGCTGTGATCTGAATCCGGGGAGGTTCAGGGGAGCGCCTCATGGTCCATGCGACCAACCGCAGGCACCCTGGTCCTGTGCGAACCCTGCTCAATGTCATCTGGTTCATCTTCAGCGGCTTTTGGCTCTGGCTGGCTTACACGCTGGCCGGCGTGCTCTGTTGCCTGCTGATCGTCACCATCCCGTGGGGCATTGCCTCGTTCCGCATGGCCAACTACGCTGCCTGGCCGTTCGGCCGTGAGGTGATCGAGAAGCCGACCGCAGGCATCTTTTCGCTGCTGGGCAACGTCATCTGGCTCTTGGTGGCCGGATGGTGGCTGGCGTTGACGCATATCGTCACCGGTCTCGCCCTCTGCCTGACGATCATCGGCATCCCGATGGCCATCGCAAACTTCAAGCTGATCTCGATCTCGTTGCTGCCGCTGGGCAAGCAGATCGTGCCCAAGGCCACGGCGTGGGCCGAGCCAGCCCAAGCCCGCTGAGTCGCTCTCAGCCGCGAGCTCGTACGAACGCCGCGATCGCCTGGTCGAGATCGTCCTGAGTATGTGCCGCCGACATCTGGGTTCGGATGCGAGCCTTACCCCGCGGCACCACCGGGAACGAGAACGCCCGAACGTAGATGCCATCGGTCAATAGCCGATCGGCCATCGCTGCCGCCTGCACCGCGTCGCCGATCATGATCGGCACGATCGGGTGGTCCGATTGAGGAATCTCGAACCGGTGCGCCGACATCTGGCTGCGGAAGTAGGCCGTATTCTCGCTCAGCCGAGCGAGCAGCTCGCCTGAGGATTCCAACAGATCAAGGGTCGCGATCGCCGCTGCGGCAATGGACGGCGCCAGAGAGTTGGAGAACAAGTACGGTCGGGACCGTTGGCGGAGCATCTCGACGATCTCGGCCCGGGCCGCGGTGTACCCCCCGCTGGCGCCGCCCAGTGCCTTTCCTAACGTGCCGGTGACGATGTCTATTCGATCTTGCACACCGAAAAGTTCCGGCGTCCCCGCACCCTTGTTCCCCATGAAGCCCACGGCGTGGGAGTCGTCCACCATCACCAACGCGTCATAGCGTTCCGCCAGCTCGACGATCTGGTCCAGCGGCGCAACGTAGCCGTCCATCGAGAAGACACCGTCGGTGGCGATCAGGCGGTACCGGGCTCCTGTGGAGTCGGCAAGCTGGACTTCAAGATCAGCCATGTCGCGGTTGCGGTAGCGCCTGCGCCCTGCCTTGCAAAGTCGGACACCATCGATGATGCTCGCATGGTTCAGTTCGTCGGAGATGATCACGTCCTCCGGGCCGAGCAGGGTCTCGAAGAGCCCACCGTTGGCGTCGAAGCACGAGGAGTACAAGATCGCGTCTTCAGTGCCGAGGAAACCGCTGAGCCGACGCTCCAGCTCCTTGTGCAGCTGAGTTGTGCCGCAAATGAACCGAACCGACGCCATCCCGAAGCCCCAGCGCTCCAACGCCTCCTGGGCGGCGTCGATCATCGCCGGATGGTCGGCGAGTCCGAGATAGTTGTTCGCGCAAAGATTGAGCACCTTGCGATCGCCGACGCCGATCGTCGCGGCCTGGGGCGTGGTGATCACAGCCTCGGCTTTGAAGAGACCGTCGGCCTTGAGCTGCTCCAGGTCACCCGCCAGCTGCTGCTGCATCGATCCGTACATGACTAGTCCTCCCAGGTCATGATCACTTTGCCGCACTGGCCGTCGCTGGCCGTAGCAAACGCCTGCTCGAAATCCGTGGCGGTATAGCGATGCGTGATCACTCCGGAGATGTCGAGCCCGCTTTGCACCAATACCGACATCGCGTACCAGGTCTCGTACATCTCGCGGCCATAGATGCCCTTGATGGTCAGCATGTTCAACACCACGGTCGAGAAGTCGATCGTGACTTCTGAGGAGGGAAGTCCGAGCATCGCGATGCGGCCACCGTGCGTCATGGAGGCGATCATGTCGCGGAGTGCATCCGGGCTACCCGACATCTCCAAGCCGACATCGAAGCCCTCCTGCATCCCCAGGGCGCGCTGCGCCTCGGCGAGCGTGGAGCGTTCGATATTGACTGGGAGGGTAGCCCCCAGGGATCCGGCCAGCGCCAGTCGCTGGTCGCTCCGGTCGGTGATCACGACGTGCCGGGCGCCCGCGTGCTTGCTCACCATGGCGGCCAGGATGCCGATTGGTCCTGCCCCGGTTACCAGCACGTCCTCACCGAGCATCGGGAAGGTGAGTGCGGTATGGACGGCGTTGCCAAAGGGATCGAAGATCGCCGCCACTTCGGCCGAGACCAAATCCCGGTGCACCCAGACGTTGCTGGCGGGCAGCGCCACGTACTCCGCGAAGGCGCCGTCCACGTGGACGCCGATGCTACGGGTGTTGATGCACAGATGCCTCCGTCCGGCCCGGCAGTTGCGACATCGACCGCAGACCAAATGGCCCTCCCCGCTGATCAGGTCGCCGACGGCCACATCGGTCACCGCCGACCCAACGTCGACCACCTCACCGGAGAATTCGTGACCGACCGTGATGGGTGGGTGCAGCGTCTTGCGTGCCCACGGATCCCAGCTCTCAATGTGAAGGTCGGTGCCGCAGATGCCGGTGGCCTTGACCTTGACAAGCACGTCACCGAGGCCGACTTCCGGAATCGGCACCTCTGTCAGCTCTAGCCCAGGTCCGGGCTTGGTCTTGACGAGCGCGCGCACTCCACCATCCTGCCCCGTTTGGACGCTGCGCGAGCGTTGGAAGGCCCGCCGAGACTGCAGGATTGGGTCTGCCTTGTGAAGAATGCCAAGGAGTCAGCTTGAGCGCCCCGTGCAGAGCGCGAACCCATAAGTGCCTATAAATGGTGAAGCTCAGGCCAAGTATGAGTTGGCCTGAGCTTCGGGGCCATCGCTCCGGGCTAGGCCCATTGCGATGACGTGCGTCCTTTATATGCCCGGCGCAGCGCACCCCGCAAGGGGTCTGCGGCAGCTTCTTTCAGTTTGCCGGTGTGTCTGGGACTTTTCGCGGCGTGTCGCAGAAGTCCCCTTGGCGTGTCGCTGCCGATGAGCACCAAGCACGCACGTAACACTGGTCTGGTAGCCCTGCCGGGTATGAGCTGGCAGGGCTCCTTCCTCACCAGCCGCGTCTAGGCATTCGTTCTTGAGCGCCATAGCGGCAGACTGGCATCGTGACCGTCAGTGTCTTCGAGCTTTTTCGGATCGGCATTGGGCCGTCCAGCTCACACACCGTCGGCCCGATGCGGGCGGCGAAGCGCTACGTCACAAACCTGGGGACCGACGACCTCTTGGACCACGTGACCCGAGTCCACGTGCAGCTGTTCGGCTCGCTGGGAGCGACCGGGTACGGGCACGGCAGCGCGAATGCCGTGCTCTGGGGCCTCGAAGGTGCCGATCCCGAGTCCGTGGACACCAGCACGGCTCCGCTGCGGGCCGCGGAGATCAGCCAGACCCGACGGATCCGCCTGGCAGGTCGCCGGGAGATTGCGTTCGACCCCGAAGCGGACGTGATCTTGCACCGGCGCCGTTCGCTCCCCTTCCATCCCAACGGCATGACGTTCACCGCCTACCTCAAAGACCAGGTGGTCAGCGAGCGGACCTACTACTCCATTGGCGGTGGGTTCGTCATCGACACAGATCCGTCTGGCGAGCCACGCGTGGTTCAGGACTCAACCGAGGTGCCCTACCCCTTCCGTACGGGTGCAGAACTGATGCAGTCCTGTGCAGAGACAGGGCTCCGGGTCAGCGACGTCATGCGCGCCAACGAGTGCGCCCGCCGCCCGGAGAAGGAGATCGACGCGGGGCTGCTGAAGATTTGGCACGTGATGAAGGAGTGCATCCACAGTGGGTGTACCACTCCGGGCGTACTGCCGGGGCGCCTGCGGGTGCGCCGCCGCGCCGCGGATCTCTATGCAACGTTGAGCGGCAGTGCTCTGAGGAGCTGGGAGGACGCGAACGGCGACCCGGGGAACCACGAAAGTGATCCGCTCGGCGCCCTCGATTGGGTGACGTTGTGGGCGCTGGCGGTCAACGAGGAGAACGCCTCCGGCGGCCGGGTGGTCACCGCACCTACGAACGGCGCCGCTGGAATCATCCCTTCTGTGCTCAACTATGCGGTGACGTTTGTGCCGAGGGTAGACGACGACGCGATCGTACGGTTCCTCCTCGTCGCTGGAGCGCTCGGTGCGATCTACCAGCAGACCGCCTCGATCTCCGGCGCCGAAGTGGGCTGCCAGGGTGAGGTTGGCACTGCCTGCTCGATGGCGGCCGGTGCGTTGGCGGAGATCTTGGGCGGGTCCCCCGACCAAGTGGAGAATGCCGCGGAGATCGGCATGGAGCATCACCTGGGCCTGACCTGCGATCCGGTCGGCGGTCTCGTCCAGATCCCCTGCATCGAACGCAATGCGGTCGGGTCCGTGCAGGCGATCACGGCGGCCCGTTTGGCCTTGCACGGCGACGGCACCCACAAGGTGAGCCTGGACAAGGTGATCAAGACCATGGTGGAGACCGGCGCCGATATGAAGATCAAGTACAAGGAGACCTCCCGCGGCGGCCTCGCCGTGAACATCGTGGAGTGCTGAGGTCGGCCGTGCTGTGGACAACGTCTAGGTCCGTGTAACCCTGTGCGGGTGAAACGCTCCGTCTCGATGCACATCGACCTGGGCCTCGCCGGGCCAAGCCGGCTGGTCTTCAGCGTGGCGGCGGCGTGTGGCGTATCGCTGGAAGAAGAGTCGTTGTCGGTAGGGGTCGACGGCGCCCAAGTGCAACCGACCGAAATCGCCGACGCACACGGCGGCCGGCTGCATTCGGTCTGGGCCGACGGACGCCGACTCACGCTCGACTACTCGGCTGTCGCCGCCGGCATCGCTGAGCCACCTCCGCTAAACGACATTGATCAGATCGTCTACCTCCGGCCGAGCCGCTACTGCGAGTCCGACAGTCTCGGCCCGACTGCCGTGAGCGAGTTCGCCGGCTTGGCTGGACGGGAACTACTCCACAGCGTCACTCGATGGGTGAACGAGAAGCTGGTGTATGTCACCGGCTCGAGCCTCCCCACCGACGGCGCTGTACGAACTCTGCTCGGCCGGCAGGGAGTGTGCCGGGATTTCGCCCACCTCTCGATAGCCATGTTGCGCGCACTGAACGTGCCGGCCCGACTGGCGGCCGTCTACGCCCCCGGCCTCAGCCCGATGGAGTTGCACGCCGTCGCTGAAGCCTTCGTCGACAACGCCTGGTGGGTGGTGGATGCCACCCAGCGAGCTCCGCGCCAGAGCCTGCTGCGGGTAGCCACCGGTCGCGATGCCGCGGATACGGCATTCATCACCAACTTCGGCCCACCCACCACGCTGAACGATCTTCAGGTCACCGCCGTCGTGGATCAGTTCGAACTCGACAGTCCGGACCTCCTCACCCAGCTGCGTTAGTCCGGGGCAGACCACAGATCCTTGCGTCAGCGGGTCCGGTCATGAAAGCCTGACGATGTAATTTCCACTACGGATCGTCGGGCACGTACCTGCCCGTGGAAAGGAAGTGTGGCGTGGCCACTGTCTCGTTCAGGGACGCAACTCGCGTCTATCCGGGTGCCGATCACCCATCCGTCGACAAACTCAACCTGGATATCGGCGACGGCGAATTCATGGTCCTCGTCGGACCGTCCGGCTGCGGGAAGTCCACCTCGCTCCGCATGCTCGCGGGCCTGGAGGAAATCAATGCCGGAGCGATATTCATCGGTGAGCGTGATGTCACCGACCTGCCGCCGAAGGACCGTGACATCGCCATGGTCTTCCAGAACTATGCCCTATACCCCCACATGACCGTGGGCGACAACATGGCGTTCGCGCTCAAGATGGCCGGCGTACCTAAAGGGGAGCGCGACACGCGGGTCAAGGAAGCCGCTCACCTGCTCGGCCTGGAGGACTTCCTCACTCGCAAGCCCAAGGCCCTGTCCGGTGGCCAACGGCAGCGGGTTGCTATGGGCCGTGCCATCGTCCGCTCACCGCAGGTGTTCCTGATGGACGAGCCGCTGTCCAACCTCGACGCCAAGCTTCGCGTCTCCACGCGTACCCAGATCGCGGCCCTGCAGACCCGGCTCGGTGTCACCACGGTGTACGTGACGCACGACCAGGTCGAGGCCATGACGATGGGCGACCGGGTTGCGGTCTTGAAGGACGGCATCCTGCAGCAGTGCGATACCCCGCTGAACCTCTACGACAAGCCGAACAACTTGTTCGTGGCAGGGTTCATCGGGTCGCCAGCGATGAACCTCATTGAAGGGGACGTCGCATCCGACGGCATCCACATCGGTGACTACATCGTGCCCGTCCCCCGCGACACGCTGGCGAAGGCGCCTGATGAGAAGCGGCTCATGCTGGGTATCCGGCCGGAAAACTTCGAGCTCGCCGGAGGCACTGAGGGCATTGGTATTGATGTCGCCGTCGTCGAGGAGCTGGGTGCTGACGCGTTCCTGTACGGGACGGTCACCGGGCTGAGCGATGAAGATCGGCTGACCGCGAACCAGATCACGGCCCGCATCTCGTCGCGTACGCCACCCGAGCGCGGTTCCACCGTACGCCTCGCTATCGACGCCGAGCACGTCCACGTCTTCTCCGAGAAGACGGGTCTGCGGATCTCTCCGGATCAGACCAGCCGCGCCTGAGCAAGCAATTCAGCCCTCCACATCTCGGTGTGGAGGGCTGAATGCTTTTGTTTGACAAGATAAGCGAGTGCCAAGGTTCTCCTCCGCCAAGCCGGACACGCGGCTGCTGACCCTGCCCTGGGCGACGCCGCTGGCGGAATGGCCCGAGGACATGCTGGTCGCGCTGCCACGAGGGATCTCCCGCCACGTGGTGCGTTTCGTGCGGGTCGGCAACGACGTCTACGCGATGAAGGAAGTGCTCGAGCATCTCGCCGTTCACGAGTATCGGCTGCTCCGTGACCTCACTCGCTTGGACACTCCCTCAGTGGAGGCGGTCGGCGTGGTCACCGACCGGCTGGACATCGACGGCGAGCCACTCGATCCCATCCTGGTCACCAATCACCTCGAGTTCTCGCTGCCGTACCGGGCCCTCTTCAGCCGCGGCGTCCGCCAGGACACGGTGAACCGGTTGGTCGATGCCATGGTGGTGCTCCTTTCGCGGCTCCATCTCATTGGCTTTTTGTGGGGCGACGTATCGCTGTCCAACACCTTGTTCCGCCGCGACGCCGGAGCCTTCGCCGCATATCTGGTGGACGCGGAGACCGGTGAGTTGCATGATCAACTCACCAACGGTCAGCGTGAGCACGACTTGGAGATCGCTCGCACCAACCTCTACGGAGAGTTCAGCGATCTGGAGGCTGGCGGGCTGCTCGATGCAGCACTCGACCCGCTCAAACTGGTGGAATCGATCGAAAATCGGTACCGCGAGCTGTGGGCGGAGCTTACCGGCGTCGAGGAATTCGACACGGGCGAGATGCACCGGATCGAAAGCCGCGTCCGCCGGCTCAACGCTTTGGGGTTCGACGTCGCGGAGCTGGACATCACCACCGATTTCGCTGGATCGAGCATCCGCATCCAACCCAAGGTCGTCGACGCAGGACATCATCAACGCCGCCTGATCCGGCTGACCGGTCTGGACACCGAGGAGAATCAAGCGCGACGGCTGCTCAACGACCTGGACTACTACCGGGCCCGGACTGACCAGCAGGGCGCCGACGAGGCGATCGTGGCGCACGAGTGGCTGACCGAGATGTTCGAGCCGGTCGTCCAGGCGGTGCCTAGCGAGCTGCAGGCCAAGTTGGAGCCTGCCGAGGTCTACCACGAGGTACTCGAACACCGCTGGTTCCTCAGCGAGCAGAGCGGGACGGAAGTGCCGATCCAGAAGGCGGCCGAGAGCTATATCAACAGCGTGCTACGGCGGCTGCCGGACGAGGAGGTAGCGCTGTCAGCACTGGCGTCCATGGGGCCCCTGGCCAACCCGTTCGACCCGTCCCAGGGGTTCACTGACGAGGAGTACGAAAAGCCGTACGACCCCTGGGAGGACGGCGAAGGGGCGCCGGGCGAGGTTGAGGAAGCACCCCAGACGGATTACCTCGACATCGCCGCCTTGCGCGCCAGGGCCAAGAAGTGAAGCTCAGGCGATGACCGACGCTGAGCCGTCGGCGGAGGAACCCGCCCGGAAACTCTTCGCCGCCTGGGAGCATTGGGACGCGCGCCTCCGCTGGCCGGATGCCGCACCAAGGCCTGAGCCTTGAATTCCCTTAGCGGGGCGGGAGGCGGAGGGCGCCGTCCAGGCGAATCACCTCACCGTTGAGCAGTGGGTTGGCGATGATGGACTGCACCAGCATCGCGTATTCCTCAGGCCGGCCAAGCCGCGGTGGATGCGGCACCTGCGCTTCCAAGATCGTTTTGGTATCACCCGGCAGGCCGGCCATCATGGGGGTTTCCATCACCCCGGGGGCGATGCTCATCACTCGGATCGCCGTGTCGGCCAAATCCCGGGCAGCGGTGAGCGTGAGCGAGACGATGCCGCCCTTGCTCGCCGCGTAGGCCGCCTGGCCGATCTGGCCGTCGTACGCGGCGACACTGGCGGTCATGATCACTAGGCCCCGATCCCCATCGAGCGGCTCGTTGTCGATCATGGCCGCAGCCCCGAGCCGAAGCATGTTGAAGGTGCCAACCAGATTGATATCGATCACTGCCCGAAAGTCGGCGAGCGGCAACACTCCACGCTTGCCGATCACCCGGCCCGGGGTCGCCACGCCGGCGCAGTTGACGACGACCCGGAGCCTGCCCAGGTCGGTCGCGGCGCTGACCGCCGTTTGGAGCTGTTCCTCGTTTCGTACGTCGGCCGGGACGAAGATCGCCGCGTCACCGAGGTCATTCGCCACTCGTGAGCCTGGCGAGCTGGCCAAATCGACGATCACTGCTCGCGCGCCGGCTGCCACCGCCGCTTCGGCCGTCGCCAGGCCGAGACCCGAGGCGCCGCCGGTGACCAGGACGACGTCGGTCTTGCTGAGCTTCACCGATCTCCTCGCAGCAGTTGACGGCTGATCACCAGCCGCTGGATCTGGTTGGTGCCTTCGAAGATCTGCGTCGCCTTGGCCTCACGCAGGTATCTCTCCACGGGATAGTCCCGCGTGTAGCCATAGCCACCGAGCACCTGGACGGCATCGGTGGTGACCCTCATCGCGGTGTCGGTGGCCAGCATCTTGGCAACGGCGGCGTCGCGGCTGAACGGACGGCCGGCATCCCGCTTCCGGGCGGCCAGCAGATAGGTGGCCCGAGCCGCGTCCACTGCCGCCGCCATCTCGGCGAGCAGGAACTGCATCCCTTGGAACTCCGCAATCCGGCGGCCGAACTGCATCCGCTCCTGCGCCCACGACACTGCGCAGTCGAGGGCGGCCTGGGCCAGCCCGGTAGCGCACGCCGAAATGCCGAGCCGACCGGAATCCAGCGCAGCCAGGGCGATCCTCATACCTTCGCCTTCTCCCCCGATCCGCCGGAGCTCCGAGACCGGAACCTGATCGAAGTACAACGCAGCCGTCGTTGACGCGGTCAGGCCCATTTTCCGCTCAGGTGCGCCGAAGCTGAGTCCGGGTGCATCGCCCGCGACAAGGAAGCAACTGATGCCACCGTGCCGATCCGCACTCGTCCGGGCGAACGTGGTGTAGAAGTCGGCGACGGAACCGTGCGTGATCCACGCCTTTGACCCTTCGAGCGCGTAGCCGTCGTCGGTGATCTTGGCGCGTGTGGTCATCCCGGCGATGTCTGAGCCGGCCTGCGTTTCGGAGAGCGCGTACGCCCCGAGCTGGTCGCCGGCAATCAGCGGAGCCAGCAAGGCGCGTTGCTGCTCCGGCGTCCCGAAGTCCTCGAGTGGCACCAACGACATCACGTGGACCGAGACCCCGATGCCGACGCTCATCCACACGGTGGCAATCTCCTCCAGCGCCTGCAGATAGACCTCGTACGGCTGCCCGGACCCGCCAAGCCACTCCGGAAAGGGCAGGCCGAGAACTCCTGCGGTACCCAGGGTGTCGAAGACGTCGCGGGGGAAGCGCCCGGCGGTCTCGTCGGCGGCGGCCCGCGGGGCGAGTTCCGCCTCCGCGATCTCGCGCACCAGCTCCACCAGCTCGGCGCCTTCGGCGGTGGGTAGCAGTCGATCGACGGCCATCGGTGCTCCTCAATCCGCCAGTCGGTGGCGCAACAGCACTCCACTGTGCGCAGAATCCATGCTGCCACCGACGGCCTACCCGCACGGAGGGGTTCGGAGTTGATCACGTCACCGCAATACGCTGTGCGGCATGGGCGAGGACTTGCATCAACTCGGCGAGGACCTGATCACCACCGCGGCCCGTGTCGTGCGCTGGGCGCCGAGACCCAGTCGGATCCGCTTGTCCTTCGCCGCGGCCAGAATTCTTGCCCGCATCAACGACAGCGGCCCGAGCCGGATCAGCGACCTCGCCGAGCAGGAACGTTCCTCCCAACCGACTATCACCAACCACGTCAAGCGCCTGGAACTCGCAGGTCTGGTCGAACGCTCACCGGACGCCCATGACGCTCGGGCCTGGCGTATTCGACTCACCGACAACGGCCGTCAGGAGCTCACCGAGATGCAGGCTGCGTTCGGGACCAGCCTCGAGCCGTACTTGGCCCAGATGTCGCAGCGCGATCGGAGAGCGCTGCAGAACGGTATTGATGCGTTACGACGGCTGATCGCGCTGGATAGGCTGCCTGAGTGAAAGCCGAGGTGGGCGCATTCCGGCTGTACGACACAGCCACGCGGTCTGTCCGCGCCTTTGTTCCGCTGGTCCCCGGTCAGGTGTCGATCTACCACTGCGGACTCACCGTGCAGTCCGGGCCGCACCTGGGGCACATTCGCAAAGAGGTGGTCTTTGACGTCTTGCGCCGTTGGCTCAGCTGGTGCGGCTACGAAGTCACCGTGATCGCCAATGTCACCGACATCGACGACAAGATCTTGATCAAGTCCGCTGAGGCGGGCGTCTCCTGGTTCGCCCACGCCTACCGTTTCGAGCGCGAACTGCATGACGCGTACGCTGCGCTCGGCTGCCTGCCGCCTACCTACGAGCCTCGCGCCACCGGACACGTGCCCGAGATGATCGAGATGATCACAGAATTGATCAAGCGCGGTCACGCCTACCCCGCCGACGACGGCTCGGGAGACGTGTACTTCGATGTGAAGTCCTGGCCCTCGTACGGCTCGTTGTCCCGTCAGAGGATCGAGGACATGGAGCCTGCTGAGGATGCCGATCCGCGCGGCAAGCATGACCCCCGTGACTTCGCCCTGTGGAAGGGCCACAAGGAATCCGAGCCGGAGACCGCGAGCTGGGACACACCCTGGGGGCGCGGCAGGCCCGGCTGGCACCTGGAATGCTCGGCCATGGCCGGCAAGTATCTCGGTGATGAGTTCGACATCCACGGCGGTGGGCTTGATCTTCGCTTTCCCCATCATGAGAACGAGCTCGCCCAGTCGACTGCCGCGGGCCGCGCCTTTGCTCGTTACTGGATGCATAACGCGCTGTTGACCGCCGCCGGGGAAAAGATGAGCAAGTCGCTCGGCAACGGTGCCCTGGTCTCCGAAGTGATCAAGCGGTTTCCAGCCCGGGCGGTGCGGCTCTATCTGCTCCAGCCGCACTACCGTTCCACGATCGAATACTCCGACGGCGCGCTCGCCGAATCCGTCGCGGCTCTGGAGCGGATCGACAACTTCGTTCGCCGCGCCTCCGACCTAGTCGGGGCAGCATCGGATCGAGTTCCGCAGGAGTTCATCGCGGCCATGAACGATGATCTTGGTACGCCAGCCGCGGTTGCGGTGCTGCACTCGGCGGTGCGAGACGGCAACCTCGCTCTCGATGCCGGTGACCAAGATCAGGTGGCCGCTCGACTGGGCGAGGTGAACGCCATGTTGTCGATCTTGGGGCTGGACGCAGCCGGTGAGGCCTGGCAACGGCGCGGCGACGATCAACGCCTGGTGGCGGTAGTGGACGGGTTGATTACCGAGCTGCTCAAGCAGCGCGCTGCTGCCCGGGAGCGCAAGGACTTCGCCAGCGCCGACGCCATCCGCGATTCGCTTGCCGAACTTGGCGTCGAGGTGTCGGATACGCCGCAAGGCCCGCGCTGGAAGGTTGGCTGATGCCCGGCAACAGCCAGCGCAAGGGTGCGGTTCGCCGCAAGGGAAAAGCCAACACAGCGGGTTCGGGCGGCCGGGTGCGGCGTGGATTGGAGGGCAAGGGTCCGACGCCCAAGGCTGAGGATCGGCCTTACCACCCGGCACACCGCGCTAAAAAGCGGGCGAAGGGGCGCCCCAATGTCTCCGGCTCTTCGACAGGCGCCGTCCCGAGCGCGCCGAAGGGCTCAGACGGGCCGCGGGGCGCCGGCTCCATCCGTGGGTCCCGCCCGTCGAAGACGGGAAGGCCCGGCTCGGGCGCTGAATGGGTCGCTGGCCGCAACCCGGTCCTGGAGGCGATGGAGGCCGAGATTCCTATCAAGGTCGGCTACCTCGCCGAAGGAGCCGAACGCGACGATCGGCTCCGCGACATTCTGCGGCTGGCGGCCGATCGCGGCACGCCCCTGCTCCAGGTGACCCGTGTCCAGTTGGATCGGCTGACCGGCGGCGCGGTACATCAGGGCGTAGCCCTGCACTTGAAAGCCTTTGACTATATGCACCCCGATGATCTGCTGGCTGCCACATCGGAGGTCACCGACCCCCTGATCGTGGCGCTTGACTCCATCACTGATCCTCGCAATCTTGGTGCGGTCGTCCGCTCCGCGGCCGCGTTCGGCGCCCAAGGTGTCCTGATTCCGGAACGACGCTCTGCCGGCATGACAGCGGCTGCATGGAAGACGTCCGCGGGTGCGGCGGCTCGGCTGCCGATCGCCCGGGCAACCAACCTGAATCGGACGCTGCGCTCGTACGCCGAGGCCGGCTTCACGCTCGTTGGGCTCGACTCCGAAGGCCAGATCGATATTGATGGGCTACCAGGAACGGACGGCCCTCTCGCACTGGTGGTGGGCAGTGAGGGCGCTGGATTGTCGAGGGTGGTGCGTGAAAGCTGCGACACGCTGGTGTCCATCCCGATCACGGGAGCAGTGGAGTCGTTGAACGCCGGGGTAGCCGCCGGCATCGCGCTGTACGAGATCAGAAAGCGCCGAGCCTAAGGGCGCCTGCCTGCACGGTTAGCTCACCGCCCGAAATCTTGCGGCCAGCTTAGGGCGCGATTAGCGCTAGATTGTTCTGAGCCGCGCCACGTTCAGGAGCCTTTTGTGACCGACACCCTCTCTCCCGTCGCCCCGGTGGACTACGCCGCGACCGCATCGGAGGCCTACCGGTCGGCTCTTGCCGTGATCGAGTCGGTCGAGCCGCGGATAGCCGATGCGACCCGTGCGGAGTTAGCCGACCAACGTTCGTCACTCAAATTGATCGCCTCAGAGAACTACGCCTCCCCCGCCGTGCTGCTGACCATGGGGAGCTGGCTCTCCGACAAGTACGCCGAGGGCACCATCGGGCACCGGTTCTACGCTGGCTGCCAGAACATCGACACGGTGGAATCCCTTGCGGCCGAGCATGCCCGGGAACTCTTCGGCGCGGAGTACGCCTACGCGCAGCCGCACTCCGGCATTGACGCCAACCTGGTGGCATTCTGGGCCGTCCTGGCCAACCGGGTCGAGATGCCGGAGCTGGCCACCCGAGGGGTCAAGGGAGTCAACGATCTGACCGAAGAACAGTGGGAGGATCTTCGGCACAAGTTCGGCAACCAACGAGCCCTGGGCATGTCCCTGGACGCCGGTGGCCACCTCACCCACGGCTTCCGGCCGAACATCTCCGGCAAGATGTTTCACCAGCGTTCGTACGGGACGAACCCGGAAACCGAGCTGCTGGACTACGACGCCGTGCGGGCGATTGCCCGCGAGTTCCGGCCGCTCATCTTGATCGCCGGTTATTCGGCTTATCCGCGACGGATCAACTTCGCCACCATGCGGGAGATTGCCGATGAGGTGGGCGCCACGCTGCTGGTCGACATGGCGCACTTCGCCGGACTGGTGGCCGGCAAGGTGTTCACCGGCGACGAAAACCCCGTGCCGCACGCACACCTCGTCACGACGACCACGCACAAGTCTTTGCGGGGACCGCGCGGTGGTTTGGTGCTGGCCACGAAGGAGTACGCAGACTCGGTCGATAGAGGCTGCCCGATGGTGCTGGGCGGTCCGCTGGGACACGTGATGGCCGCCAAGGCAGTCGCGCTCGCCGAGGCTAGGACGCCGGCGTTTCAGAGCTACGCCCAAGCCATCGCCGACAACGCCCATGCGTTGGCGGACGGGCTGCTGCGGCGAGGCGCTCGCCTGGTAACAGGTGGCACGGACAACCATCTGGTGCTGATCGACGTGTCGTCCTTCGGGCTGACCGGCCGTCAAGCCGAGTCAGCCCTGTTGGACGCCGGCATCGTGACCAACCGCAATGCCGTTCCGAGCGACCCGAACGGAGCCTGGTACACCTCCGGCGTAAGGATCGGCACCCCAGCGCTCACCACTCGGGGCTTCGGGGCCGACCAGTTCGACCGCGTCGCCGACTTGATCGTGAACGTGCTGAAGAACACCACGCCGGTGACCGCATCCAGCGGCCAGCCGGGCAAGGCGAAGTACACCCTCGCTGAGGGGGTGGCCGACGCCACCAAGGCAGCGTCCGCGGAGCTGCTGAACGCCTACCCGCTCTATCCCGGCCTGCAACTGTAGCGGCGGGCACGCTCCTGGAGACACCGGACATGGCCGCGGCAGCGCGGCGACACATCGCAGCGGCACGACCGGATGTGGTGCACGTGGCCGGCGCCCGCCTCGCTGCGGTCATCGACGCGCTGGGCTCGTGCCCGGCCGTGCTCGCGCCGCTCGACGCATGGCATCTGAACGCAGA
>OBLS010000141.1_pt1 | contig 21203 bp, 20 predicted proteins | sample 1519901 | NCBI WGS metagenome assembly OBLS01 (sample SAMEA3113585, study PRJEB22503) | soil metagenome | reverse complement strand
GGGTCGTCGGGCAGGGCGAGCCCGCCGGCGATCCACGCAGCCGCGAGCGTGAGGTATCCCTGGGAGGGCGGAGGCGTCGTCCAGACGTCGTGGTCCCACGCGGTGATCCGCAGCGGCGTGACCCAGTCGGCCTGCGGGCGCTCGAGGTCCTCGGGGGTGAACCATCCCTCGCCGAGCTTCACCAGCCCCTCGCCGAATCGGCCCTCGTAGAACGCCGCTCGACCTCCGGTGCGGATACCCTCGAGCGCCGCGGCCACGCCCGGGCGCCGAACCAGCGTGCCGGGGCGGAGGCGGCCGCCGGCCGCTTCCGCCGCCAAGCGGTAGTCGTCCGCACCGTCGACGCCGAGGATGTCGGCCGCCGTCGCCGCCAGCAGCGGCGAGGCGGGAAACCCGGTCGCCGCGTAGGCGGCGGCGGTGGCGAGGACATGCGCCAGGGGGAGCCGCCCGAAACGGCCGTGCAGCTCGATCAAGCCGTCGACGCAGCCGGGCACCGTGGCCGCGCGCACGTCGCCCTGTGGCGGCATGCGCTCGAGCCCGTCGGCCCGCAGCGGCGCGGCGTCCGCGCCCGAGCCGGCCCGGCCCGCGGCGCACAGGGCGGCAACCGGCTCTCCGGGTCGAGCGACAAGAGCGAAGAGGTCGCCGCCGAGCCCGCACTGGTGCTGGTTGGTGACGGCCAGCACCGCGCCGGCCGCGACCGCGGCGTCGGCGGCGGTGCCGCCCGCCCGCAGCGCATCGACCCCTGCGGACGACGCCAGGTGATCCGCGGCAGCCACCATGCCGTGGGGCGCCCGCACGGTGAGCCCGACGGTGGCGGCCGCCAGGTTGCCGGTGCCGCTCGTCGTCCTCTCGTCGTCGGCCGGCGCCATGCTGCGGAGGTTATTTCAGGGCTCGACCAGCGCACCGGCGTCCCGCCATGCGGCCTCGACGGCGTCGAGGCGGGGAGCGGCGGTGCGGCGCATCCGGGCGGCCACGCCGGTGACCAGGGCGTTGGCGAGGGCCAGGCTGCCCACGTGGCTGTCGAACGGCCCCGCGCCCTCGGCCGCCACGGTGAACGTCACCGCAGCCACCGCCGCCAGCGGCGAGAGCGGGCTGTCGGTGACCGCCACCAGGGAGGCGCCCGCCGCGACCGCCCGCGTCACGTGGTCGACGACCCAGCGCTCGTAGCGCCGCAGGTCGATCGCCACCACCACCGTGGCGCCGTCGGCCGTGGCCAGTTGGCGGGCCACGGCGACGTCGGAGCCGGTGACCTGAGCGACGTCCTGGCGCACCAGGGCCAGCGACGACGCCAACATCGCGCCCACGCCGGCCTCGGCGTCGCCGGCGACGATGCGCACCGCCCGGCGCCGCTCGGCCAGCAGGCCCGTCGCCTCGTCGAAGGCCTCGGGGGTCACCGCCTCGAGCGTGCGCTCCACGTTGTCGAGCTCCGCTCGCAACGTGCGGGAGACGACGTCGGATCCCCGCTCGGAGCGGATGCGCTCCACCGCCGGCCGTAGCTGCTGCCCGATCGCGGCCTGGACGGCGGCCTGGAGGCCCGAGTAGCCGGGATAACCGAGCCGGGTCGCCAGCCGCACGACCGACGCCCCGGACGTCCCCGCCCGCGCCGCCACCCGCGCCACCGTGCCGAAGGCGACCGCCTCGGGGTCACGCAACACCACGTCGGCGACGTGGCGCTCGGCCGGCGACAGCACGTCGCGCTGCTGCTCGATGCGGCTCGCGACCTCGCTCATGGCACGGATGATACGTTCTGTGCAGACACTGAAACGTCTGTTACAGCCAACGCAGCGAGGGAGGACCATGGACGCGACCACCACCGACACGTTCCGCTCCGTCAACCCGGCCCGCCCCGACGATGTGGTCGGCGAGTATCCCCTCCACGGCCCGGACGACGTCGACGCCGCGGTGGCCCGCGCCGCCGAGGCGCAGCGCGACTGGTCCGCGCTACCCGTCCCCGCCCGTGCGGAGATCATCGCCGCGGCCGGATCGGTCATCGCCCGCGACAAGGCGCCCATCACCGCGCTCGTGAGCCGCGAGGCCGGCAAGGTGCTGGTGGAGGCCGGTGGCGACGTGCAGGAGGCCGTCGACATGGCGCAGTTCGTCGCGGGCCAGGGCCGGTCCCCCTGGGGCGAGACCGTGCCGTCCGAGCTGGGCGACAAGCTGTGCTGGACCACCCGCCAGCCCGTCGGCGTGGTGGGGATGATCACGCCCTGGAACTTCCCGATCGCCATCCCCTCGTGGAAGATCTTCCCCGCCCTGCTGGCCGGCAACGGCGTGGTCATCAAGCCGTCGGAGCACGCCCCGGCCTGCTGCGAGGCCTTCGTCGCCGCCTGCGTCGAGGCCGGCGTCCCGTCCGATCTCCTGCAGGTCGTGCACGGGTTCGCCGAGCCGGCGGCGGCGCTGGCGGTCCACCCCGGCGTCCAGGCGGTCAGCTTCACCGGCTCGGTGCCGACCGGCCGCAAGGTGGCGGCCGCGGCGATGGAGACCGGGCCTCGACTCGTGTCGCTCGAGCTGGGCGGCAAGAACGCGATGATCGTGCGCGCCGACGCCGACCTCGACCTGGCGGTCGACGGGGCCATCTTCGGGGCGTTCGGCACCTCGGGCCAGCGGTGCACCTCGACATCGCGGCTGATCGTCCATCCGGACGTGGCCGGCGAGCTGGTCGACCGCGTGGTGAAGCGGGCCGGCGAGCTGCGGCTGGGTGATCCCCAGGACCCGGCCGTCGACGTCGGCCCGGTTATCACCGCGTCGTCTGCCGAGCGCATCGCCGGCATCGTCGCCACCGCGGTCGACGAGGGGGCCACGGTCGCCTGCGGCGGCGAGCCGGTCAGCGCCGACGGCTGCACCGGCGCGTTCTTCGCCCCCACGGTGCTCACCGGCGTACGCCCCGACCACCGCATCGCCCGCGAGGAGGCCTTCGGGCCGGTGTTGGCGGTGCTGGAGGCGGCCGATCTCGACGACGCGCTCGCCGTGGTCAACGGCGTGGAGTACGGGCTGTCCGCCGCCGTCTACACCCGGGACATCAACGCCGCGCTCCGGGCCGTCGACCGCATCGACACCGGCATCGTCTACGTCAACGCGCCGACGATCGGCGCCGAGATCCCCCTGCCGTTCGGCGGCACCAAGCACACGGGCAACGGCTTCCGCGAGGCCGGCGCCCGCGGCATCGAGCAGTTCAGCCAGCTCAAGACCGTCTACGTCGACTACTCGGGACGGCTGCAGAAGGCCCAGATCGACACGCACCCACTGCGGGAGGGCACGTGAGCACCGACACGACCGACGCCCCGGGCGTCGCCGCCGGCTCGGCCACCGCCAAGTGGCTGGCACGCGACCACGACGCCCTCGCCGGCGTGCTGCCGCGCTACTACGACGTGGTGGCCGAGCGGGGCGAGGGCTCGTGGCTCGTCGACGTGGAGGGCCGGCGCTTCCTCGACCTCGGCGCGGGCATCGCCGTCAACAGCACCGGGCATTGCCACCCCCGGGTCGTCGACGCGGTCGTCGACCAGGCCCGGACGCTGCTGCACACCTCGGTGGTCGTGCACCACACGCGCAACGTCGAGCTGGCCGAGCGCATCGCCGAGCTGTGCCCGTTCCTCGCCGAGCCGCAGGTGTTCCTCTGCAACTCAGGGGCCGAGGCGGTCGACGGCGCCCTCAAGCTCGCCCGCAAGCTCACGGGGCGGCCGGCGGTCATCGCCTTCCGTCGCGGGTTCCACGGCCGCACGCTCGCTGCCACGACGCTCACCACCGCCAAGGGCCGCTACCGCGAGGGCTACGAACCGCTGCTGCCGGGCGTCTACCACGCGCCCTACTGCGTGCCCCACGAGCACGCCACGCCCGAGGCCGCCGTCGACGCGGCTCTGGCCGAGCTCGACCGCATGCTCACGCTCCAGGCGCCCCCGGCCAACGTCGGGGCGATGGTCGTCGAGCCGGTGCTGGGCGAGGGCGGGTACGTGCCACCCCCGCGGGCCTGGCTCCAGGGACTGCGCGACCGCTGCACCGAGCACGGCATCCTGCTCGTGTTCGACGAGGTGCAGTGCGGCATGGGTCGCACGGGACGACCCTTCGCGGCCCAGGCCTACGGCGTGGCCCCCGACGTCGTGCTGTTCGCCAAGGGCATCGCCTCCGGCCTGCCGCTGGGCGGCATCGTGGCCGGCCGAGCGCTGATGGACCGCTGGCCGACCGGAGCTCACGGCTCGACCTTCGGCGGCAACCCCGTGGCCTGCGCGGCCGCCATCGCCACGCTCGACGTGCTCGCCGACGAGGGGTGCTACGACCGGGCGGACGAGCTCGGCGCCCGGGCCGTCGACCGGCTGGGGCGCGAGGTCGGGGGTCACCCCGACGTCCGCGACATCCGCGGGATCGGGCTGATGGTGGGGGTCGAGCTCGCCGACAAGGCGGTCACGGACGCGGTCTGCGCCCGCTGCCTCGCCGACGGCGTGATCGTGCTGGCCTGTGGGCCCGAGGAGAACGTCCTCCGGCTCGTTCCGCCCCTCACGATCACCGACGACGAGCTCGACCAGGGCCTCACGGTCCTCTGCGCAGCGATCACCGCGTCGGGCTGAGACCCGGCGATCGGCGTTCGGAGGCGGCGCGTCGCGGCTTTCGGACGCGGGACCCGCTGTCGGACTCAGAACGCCAGCAGCTCACGCAGCGCCGGGAGCAGCCGGCGGTCGGCCGACCACACCGACTCGAGCGTGGGCGCGAAGGGAATCGGCGCATCGAGGCCGCCGACCCGCTTGACCGGGGCGTCGAGGTGCATGAACGCCTCGTCGGCGATGGTGGCGGCGATCTCGCCGCCCACGCCACCGGTGAGCGCGGCCTCGTGGAGCACGAGCGCCCGCGACGTTCGTCGCACCGACTCGAGAACCAGCACGCGGTCCCAGGGGTGCAGCGACCGCAGATCGATCACCTCGACCTCGCCGGCCCCCTCGGCCGCGAGGACCTCGGCCGCGCCGACCGCCCAGCCGACGCCGGCGCCGTAGGTCACGACCGTGGCGTCGACACCGGGGCGGGCGACCCGTGCCCGGCCGATCGGCACCACGTGGTGGCCGGCCGGCACCGGGCCCTTCACGCTGCGGTAGAGCCGCTTGTGCTCGAGGACGAGCACGGGGTTGCCGTCGTCGAGCGCCGCGAGGAGAAGCCCCTTGGCGTCGGCGGCCGTGGCCGGTGAGACGACCTTCAGCCCGGGGACGTGACAGAACCACGCCTCGACGCCCTGCGAGTGGAACGGGCCGGCCCCGAGCCCGCCGCCGACCGGCAGACGCACGACGAGCGGCACCGCCGCGCCCCAGCGGTACCGGGTGGTGGCGACGTTGTTGACGAGCTGGTTGAAGGCGCAGGTCACGAAGTCGCCGAACTGCATCTCGACCACCGGGCGGAACCCGTCGAGAGCGAGACCGAGCGCGGCGCCGATCGCCCCCGACTCGATGATCGGCGTGTTGCGGACCCGCTCGGGCCCGAACTCGTCGACGAGGCCCGCGGTGGTCTTGAACACGCCCCCGTAGCCGGCGATGTCCTGGCCCATCAGCACCACGCGCTCGTCGGCGCGCAGCGCCACGCCCAGCGCCTCGCGCACGGCGTCGAGGTAGCGCATCTCGGGCTCGTCGGCGCCGTCCCCGCCGTGCCCCGGGGCGGCGGCCGGCGGGGTCGGGCCCGGGGCCGGTGGCAGCCGCCGGATCGGCGACGGCGGAGCCTGCACGCCGGCCAGCTCGTCGTCCTCGGTGGACGCCGGCGCCGGCGCGTCCAGCGCGGCCGCGACGAGGCGGTCGACCTCGGCGCGCAGCTCGGCCCGCAGCACGGCGCGGTCGGCCGCGGGCAGGGTGCCGCGGGCGTCGAGCCGCGCTTCGATCCGCTCGATGGGATCGCGGGTCACCCAGGCGGCGATCTGTTCGGCCGGCACGTAGTCGTTGCCCGACGCCTCTTCGTGGCCGCGCATGCGGAAGGTCTTGCACTCGAGGAGCGTCGGCCCCTTGCCCGCGCGCGCCCGCGCTGCGGCCCGCTCGACCGCCGCCCGCACGGCGAGGACGTCGTTGCCGTCGACCAGCTCGCCCGGCATGCCGTAACCGACCGCCCGGTCGACGAGGTCGACGCAGGCGTACTGGTCGCTGACCGGGGTCGACAGGCCCCACTGGTTGTTCTCGATGACGAACAGGACCGGCAGCTTCCACACGGCGGCCAGGTTCATCGCCTCGTGGACGTCGCCCTCGCTGCTGGCGCCGTCGCCGATGAGGACGGCCGCCACGCGGTCCTCGCCGCGCAGCCGGGCCGCCAGCGCCAACCCGTCGGCCACCGGCACCATGGCACCAAGGTGGCTGATCATGCCGACCACGTGGTGGTCGAGGTCGCCGAAGTGGAACGTGCGGTCACGCCCTCCCGTGAGTGGGCCGTCTCGCCCGAGGAGCTGGCGGAACAGGGTGGCGAGGTCGAGCTCGCGGCCGGTGAACACCGCCAGGTTGCGGTGGGCGGGCAACAGCCAATCGTCGTCTCGGAGCGCAGCGACGAGCCCGACAGAGACGGCCTCCTGCCCGATGCCCGAGAACCACTTGCTCAGGTCGCCGCGGCGAACGAGCGCCAGCATCTTCTCCTCGATGACCCGGGGCACCAGCAACGCGTGGTAGAGCGCGTGCAGCTCGCGGTCGTCGACCGTGTCGGTCAACTGCCCCGCAGCGTCGCCCGGACCGGCCGGGTCGGCTGGCATCGATGCCTCCAGCTCTGTCACGTGACCAGTGTCGCGCCCGGAGTGGACGCTGACCCTATGCCGCCCCGACCCAGTCGCCGCGCTCGGAGAGCACGGCCTTCAGCACGTCCGGGCGGTCGGTCATGATGCCGTCGACGCCGAGATCGAACAGGCGGTGCATCTCGGTGGCGTCGTTGATCGTCCACACGTGCACCGGCAGGTCTCGGCGGTGGGCGGCGGCGACGAACCGGGGGGTCGCCAGCGGCACGCCCTTGCTCCGCACGGGGATCTGGACGCACGCCGCCGTGAACCGGCCGGCGGGAAGCCCCCGCGACGCCGCGAGCAGCCGCCCGACCTGCCGGGGTCCCATCGACGTGCACACCCGGTCGCCGAGCTCGGCCCGGACGCGGGCGAGCCGCGTGTCGGAGAAGGCGCCGATGCACACACGGTCGACGGTTCCGGTGCGGCGGACGAGATCGATGAGCGGCTCGACGGCGGCGTCGTGCTTGGGGTCGATGTTGATGCGCACGTCGGGCCACGCGGTGAGCAGGTCCTCGAGCAGGGGGATCTGGTGGCGGTCGCGCACGCGCGCCGCCTTGACCTCTGCCCACGGCAGGCGGGCGATCAGGCCCGATCGGTCGGTGAGCCGGTCGAGGTGGTCGTCGTGGAACGCCACCAGCACGCCATCGGACGTGGCGTGGGCATCGGTCTCGAGGTAGCGGTAGCCCAGCGCGACCGCCGCCTCGAACGACGCCATGGTGTTCTCTCCGGCGACGCCGTCGAAATGGGCGCCCTGGTGGGCGAAGGCGAGGGGACCGGGCCAATCGAGGAACGGGAAGCGGGCCATAGACGGCGGGCACGGTAGCCGGTGCCTCGTGGGAACCGGCCACCGCAGCCGGGTAGGGAGCGGGTAGAACGAATCACGTCGGGACCCCCGATCGGGAGGGAAGCGCATGACCGAGATGACCCCGGTGCCGATCGGTGGCGAGCGTGTCACCACCGACGACGCCCTGGTGGTGGCCTCGCCGTACGACGGGTCGGAGGTCGGGCGGGTGCCCTCGTGCGACGCCGGCCACGTCGACCGAGCGGTGGCCGCCGCCCGCCTGCGCCTGGCCGAGCAGCTCCCCGCCCACGAGCGGGCGGCGATCCTCGACCGGGCGGCCGTCCTGCTGGCCGAGCGGCAGGACGACTTCGCCCGCACCATCGCGCAGGAGGCCGCCAAGCCGATCCGCACGGCGCGCATCGAGGCGGGACGGGCGGTCGAGACGTTCCGGTTCAGCGCCGCCGAGGCGCGCACGCTCGCGGGCGACGTGGTCCCGGTCGAGGCGAGTGCGCCCGGCGAGGGGAAGCTCGGGGTCACGCTGCGCGTCCCCGTCGGGGTGGTCGGCGCCATCAGCCCGTTCAACTTCCCGCTCAACCTCGTGAGCCACAAGGTCGGACCCGCGATCGCGGCCGGCTGTCCTGTCGTGCTCAAGCCCGCCAGCCAGACCCCGCTGTCGGCAATCGCCCTGGCCACGCTGTTGATCGACGAGTGCGGCCTGCCGCCGGGATGGCTCAACGTGGTGACCGGCGGCGGCGCCGCGGTCGGCGACCCGCTGGTGATGCACCGCGACGTGGCGATGATCACGTTCACCGGCTCGCCCGAGGTGGGCTGGGGGATCCGCGAGCGGGCCGCCCGCAAGAAGGTGAGCCTCGAGCTCGGCAACAACAGCCCCGTCATCATCGAGCCCGACGGCGACTGGCGGGGCGCCGCGGCGAAGCTCAAGGTGGCCGGCTTCAGCCACGCCGGCCAGTCCTGCATCTCGGCCCAGCGGCTCTACGTGCACCGATCGATCCACGACGACTTCGTGGCGGCGCTCGCCGACGAGGTGGCCACGCTGGTCGTCGGCCCGCCGCTCGACGAGGCTACCGAGGTGTCCGCGCTGATCTCCTCGGGCGATACCGAGCGGGTGAAGGGCTGGATCGACGACGCCGTCGCCGCCGGCGCCAAGGTGGTCGTCGGCGGCGAGGTCGGCGACGATGGCGTGCTGGCTCCCACCGTGCTCACCGGCGTCACCCCGGACATGAAGGTGTGCTCGACGGAGGTGTTCGGGCCCGTCGTCGGGGTCGCTTCCTACGACGAGCTCGACGAGGCGATCGCGCTGGCCAACGACACCCGCTACGGGCTGCAGGCCGCCATCTTCACCGCCCGGCTCGACGCCGCGCTCGCCGCCGCCCGCCGGCTCGACTTCGGCGGCGTGATGATCAACGAGGTGCCGACCTGGCGCGCGGACCAGCAGCCCTACGGCGGCGTGCGCGACAGCGGCAATACCCGCGAGGGCCCGCACTACACCGTGCGCGAGATGACCGAGCACCGCCTCGTGGTCGTCCAGGCGTAGGACCGTCGCGCACCACCGGGCCCGGAACACCCACCGGCACGTAGTCTGCAGGCGGTGGAGGCAGGGGACGAGCCCACGGAGCCAGCGCGGTCGTGGACCGTCGCCGAGGCCAACGCCGCGCTCCCCTGGGTGAGCGAGGTCGTGGCCCGGGCCCAGGAGCTGTGGGACGAGTTCCGCAACCGGGCCGCCAAGCGGGCCCACCTCGTGCGGCAGAACGGGCACGGGCTCGTGCCGGCCGACCCGGCGCCCATTCGGGCGTGCATCGACGAGTTGGCGGCCGAGGGCATCGTGCTGCGCGACATCGAGCGCGGGCTCATCGACTTCCCGGCGCGGGCCGCGAGCGGGCGGTGGTACTGGCTGTGCTGGCTGGCAGGCGAGGACGCCGTCGAGTGGTGGCACTGGCCGGAGGACGGGTTCGACGGCCGCACCCCCCTGCACGACCCTCCGGAGTGACAGATCGTCGCGCCTGCGGCCGCGGAGTCAGATGATGCGGCTCTCGTGGCCCTTCCAGTACTCGTCCTTGAGCAGCCGTTTGTAGAGCTTCCCCGTGGGGTGGCGGGGCAGCTCGGCGCGGAAGTCGACCGACCGCGGGCACTTCACGTCGGCCAGATGCTGCCGGCAGTAGGCGATGAGCTCGCGCTCGAGCGCGGGCCCGGCATGGTCCATCGAGATCGGCTCGACGACCGCCTTGACCTCCTCGCCGAACTCGTCGTTGGGCACGCCGAGCACGGCGACGTCGGCCACCTTGGGGTGGACGGCCAGCACGTTCTCGGCCTCCTGCGGGTACACGTTCACGCCGCCGGTGATGATCATGTAGGCCTTGCGGTCGGTGAGGTAGAGGTACCCGTCGGCGTCGAGGTACCCCACGTCGCCGAGCGTGGTCCAGCCCCGCCCCCGCGGGTCGCGGGCGGCGGCAGTCTTCTCGGGGTCGTTGTGGTAGGCGAACTCGGCGCCGCCGCCGAAGTAGATGGTGCCCGGCTCGCCGGGTGGCAGCTCGGCGCCCTGCTCGTCGACGATGTGTACCTCGCCCACCAGCGACTTTCCGACCGTGCCCTTGTGGGCGAGCCAGTCGTCGCTGTTGCAGTAGACGAACCCGTTGCCTTCTGTGCCGGCGTAGTACTCGTGCAGGATCGGCCCCCACCACTCGATCATCTGCTCCTTCACCGCCACCGGGCAGGGTGCGGCGGCATGGATGGCCACCTGGAGCGAGGAGAGGTCGTGGCGCCGCCGCACGTCGTCGGGAAGCTTGAGCATGCGGATGAACATCGTCGGTACCCACTGGCTGTGGGTCACCCGATGCCGCTCGATCAGCGCGAGCGCGTCGGCGGCGTCGAAGTGCTCCATGACCACGGCCGTGGCCCCCAGCCGGTGCACCGCCATCGTGAAGCGCAGCGGCGCGGCGTGGTACAGCGGGGCGGGGGAGAGGTAGACGCTGTCGGCCGTCGCCCCGTAGAGCGCGGCCATCGCCAGGTAGACGGCCTCGGGGGTGCCCAACGGCGTCACGGGCCGCGGCACGTCGACGCCTTTGGGTCGGCCGGTCGTGCCCGACGAATACAGCATGTCGCGGCCCTCGACCCGGTCCTCCGGCAGCGGCGTGGCCGGCTGACCGGCGACGGCGTCGTCCCAGGCCGCGTACCCCTCGACCTGCCCATCGAGCATGAAGCGGGCGACGCCCTCCGACAGCACCTCCGACAGCTCCGCGGCCTGGTCCGCCTTGTGGGCCGAGACAACGAACGCTCGCGCCCCGCAGTCGTCGATGATGTAGGCCATCTCATCGGTCGTGAGCCGCGAGCTCATCGCCGTGTAGCACAGGCCGGCGTAGTGGGCGCCCCACGCGAGGGCGAAGAAGCGCGGGTGGTTCTCGAGGCAGAAGGCCACGTGGTCGCCCGGGCGCAGGCCGAGCGACCGGAACAGGTGCGACACCTGGTTGGCCTCGGCGTCGAGCTCCGCGTAGGTGATCACCTGGCCGCTCGCGCCCATGATGATCGCGGGCTTGTCAGGCGTGGTCTCTGCGTGCGCACCGGGGAACATGGCGGGGGACGGTAGCGGCCGCGCCCCGATATGTGACGCCGGACACGTCCGCGGCAGCCGATTCGCCGACGACGCCGGTAGCGTCGATCCGGTGGACATCACCGACCGGTTCGCCGAACTGGTGCGCGGCCCGGAGGAGCGATGCCGGCTCGACGTGGGGGCCCTGCTCATCGCCGCCCATGCCCGCCGTGACCTGGATGTCGACGCCGAGCTCGACCGCCTCGACGAGCTCGCTGCCGGCTGCCCGAAGCCCGACCTCGAGTCGTTGACCGCGCATCTGTTCAGCGACCTGCGGTTCCGCGGCGACACCGACGACTACAACAACCCCCGCAACTCGCTGCTCGACGTGGTGCTCGAGCGGCGGATGGGCATCCCCATCACGCTGTCGCTCGTCACGATCGAGGTCGGACGACGAGCCGGCGTGCCGCTCCAGGGCGTGGGCATGCCCGGCCACTTCCTCGTGCGCGACGCGCTCGACGACGACGTGTTCGTCGACCCGTTCCACCGCATCCAGCTCGATCGGGCCGGGTGCGAGGCGCTCTTCACCCGGCTGCACGGCGACAAGGCCCGCTTCGACCCGCGGTTCCTCGAGCCCGTGGGGCCGAGGGCCGTCATGGCCCGGATGCTCACCAACCTGCAGCGATCGTTCGTGGGCATCGGCGACCGGGCGGGCGCGCTGTGGGCCCAGTGCCTGCGGGTGCTCGTGCCGGGGGCCACGGTGAGCGACCGCCGCCAGCTCGCGGCCATGCTCGCCGCCAACGGCCGCTTCGATGCCGCCGCGCTCGAGCTCGACGCCATCGCCGACGAGGGCATGGGTGGCGACCGCGACCGCATCGCCGCGTCGGCGATGCGGGCCAAGCTCAACTGACGGTGGCGTGCGGCGTCGGCACGACGTGCCGGCGGCTCCCGGCTGCCACGCCCCGCCGGCGACAGCCGTCAGTGCTCGACCAAGGGGACGTCGGCGACCCGGAGGTGGGCGGTCTCGTTGAGGGTGGCCAGTGACCGTTGGCCCGACGAGGCGACGAGCACCCGGGTGATGCTCGTGTACGCGGGCAGGAACACCATGCGTGGGCCCAGGCCGAGCACGGCCGCCACGACCACGTTGACCACGCCGCCGTGGCATACGAGGACGATCCGCTGGGACGGGTGGGCCGCCGCCAACCGGTCGACCCCGTCGATCACCCGCCCCTGGAATCCGGCGATGTCGTCGGGCAGCTCCATCCACCGGGGATCGCCGGCGGCCTTGAGCTCCTCGATCGGGATGTAGGCCATGGCGTCGGCGTCGTACTCCGCGAGTGCCGGCTCGGGCACGGGGTCGACACCGAGGGCGATGGCCAGCGGTGCCGCGGTCTCCAGTGCCCGGCGGAGCGGGCTCGTGTAGATGGCGTCGATGGCCTCGGGGGCGAGCCAGGCCGCCAGCGCGTCGGCCTGGCGCCGCCCGAGCGGCGACAGGCCCGGGTCGGCCGGGCCGTCGATCGATTCGGCCCGGAGCGGACGAGCGTGGCGGACGAGGAGCAGCTCCATAGGGGAGAACCCTGCACACTAGGCCGCACTGCGCGAATGTTGGGTGGCCGACCGGCCGCCCCCGGCGTCGCCGCCGATCCCGTGGAGCCTCCCCATGCGCCGCACCAAGATCGTCGCCACGCTCGGACCGGCGTCCGATCCGCCCGAGCTCATCGCCGCGCTGCTCGACGCCGGCGTCGACGTCGTGCGGCTGGGGCTGGCCCACGGCTCGGCCGACGAGCACCGCCTCCGCATCGGGCTGGTCCGGGACATCGCCGAACAGCAGGGCCGGCAGGTGGGGGTTCTCGCCGACCTGCCGGGGCCCAAGGTCCGCACCGGCACGTTCCCCGAGGGAGGAGCGGTCCTGGCCGAGGGCACCGAGGTCACGCTCGTGGCCGGCGACGGCGACCAGGCGAGCACTGGCGAGCACATCGTCATCGACGAGAGCCACCTGCTCGAGATCGTGGCCCCGGGCGATCCCGTGGTGTTGGGCGACGGCACGGTCACGGTCGAGGTGGTCGGAGTCGAGGGCGACACGGTGCGCTCGGTGGTGCGCGGCGGCGGGCGCCTCCAGGGCCGGCCCGGGGCACACCTGCCGTCCGACCGGTGGCTGCCGCCGGTGCCCACCGACGACGACCTGCGGCTGGTCGACGAGGTCGCCAAGCTTGCCGACTGGGTGGCCGTCTCGTTCGTGCGCCAGCCCGGCGAGCTGCTCCGGGTGCGTGAGGCGCTCGGTCCCGACGGGCCCCGGCTCATGGCCAAGATCGAGACGCGGGCCGCCGTCGACCGCCTCGACGACCTGCTGGCCGTGGCCGACGGCGTGATGGTGGCCCGCGGTGACCTCGGCATCGACTTCCCGATCGAGGACGTCCCCCATCTGCAGAAGCGCATCATCCGCGCGAGCGGCGCCCGGGGCCTGCCGGTGATCACCGCCACGCAGATGCTGGAGTCGATGGTCACGGCCCCCTCGCCGACGCGGGCCGAGGCGTCCGACGTGGCCAACGCCGTGGTGGACGGCACCGATGCCCTGATGCTCTCCGCCGAGACCGCCATCGGCCACGATCCCGCCCTGGCGGTGCGGACCATGGCCAGCATCGCGGCGCGCACCGAACAGTTCGACGACCAGCACGGCTCCTACGAACAGGGGCTGGTGCAGCGGCGGGCGCCCTCGACCAACGCCGTCACGGTCGCCATGGCCCACGCCGCCCTGCGCGCCGCATCGGAGCTGCCGCTGGCTGCGATCGTGTGCTGCACGCGCTCCGGTCCGACCGCCCGCGCCATGGCTGCGCTGCGCCCCCCGTGCCGGCTGATCGGCGCCAGCCCGTCGCCCCGGACGGCCCGCCAGCTCGCCCTGTCGTGGGGCGTCGAGCCGCTGGTGGTCGACGAGTACGAGACCACCGACGAGATGGTGTGGTGCGTGGTCGAGGCGACGGTCCAGCACGGCCTGGTGCGCCACGGCGAGTCGATCGCCGTGCTCGCCGGTGCGCCGACGTCGGCCACGGGCACCACCGACGTGCTCCGCGTCGTCTCCGTCACGTGAACGTGCCGGCAGATGCCGACGCGAACGTGACTCTTTGGGCGCAGGAGGTCGGGGAGGGGCCGCTGGTGGTGCTCGTCCACGGGGCGATGGACCGGTCCGGGAGCATGCTGCGGGTGCGGCGAGCCCTGCAGGACGAATGCCGCGTGCTCCGCTACGACCGCCGCGGTTACGGACGCTCGCTCCCCGCCGGCCCGGCCGTCTCGTTCGAGCAGCAGGTCGACGACCTCGCCGGTCTGGTCGCCGGCCGCCCGGCGGTGCTGGCCGGCCACAGTCTCGGCGGCGTGATCTGCCTGGCGCTGGCCGAGCGGGAGCCTGGACTGGTGCGGTCGGTGCTGGCGTATGAGGCACCCATGATGTGGGCGTCGTGGTGGCCGCGTGACTCACCGGCGAACCAGGTGTTGAACCGCCGGGCCGACGGCCGCGCGGCTGGCCGCGGCGATCTGGCTGACGATGGCGGCGGCGATGGCGGCGGTAACGCCGGTGAGTGGTTCCTGCGACGCATGATCGGCGACGACCGCTGGGAGCGGCTGCCCGCCTTCGTCCGGGCCGAGCGGCGAGCGGAGGGTGCGGCGCTCGTGGCCGAGCTGCGCTCGGTCCACCCGCCGGCGCCGCCGCCGTACACGCCCGAGCGGTTGCCGGTCCCCGTCCTCGCCGCCTGCGGTTCCGAGACGGGCGCCCACCATCGGCGCGCCGCCGACGAGCTGGCGCGCCGGGCGCCCCAGGGCCAGCTCCGGCTGATCCAGGGCGCCGGCCACGGGGCCCACCTGTCGCACCCGGAGGCCTTCGCCGACCTCGTGCGCGACACGCTCAGGCTGGCGGTCGATGCCCGGTAGCCTCGCCCCGATGGCGGGTCTGCGTGGGCTGCTGAACCGCAACCGCATCCGCGAGCGCACGCCCGGGCGGCGTCCCGGGCCGGTCGCCTTCGTGCTCTCGGGTGGCGGGAACCTGGGTGCGCTCCAGGTCGGCATGCTCCGGGCGCTGCTCGAGCACGACATCACGCCCGACCTCATCCTCGGCTGCTCGGTCGGGGCGATAAACGGGGCCGCGCTGGCCGAGACGCCGACGGTCGCCGGCGCCCTCCGCATGGAATGGCTGTGGCGCTCGCTCGACGGCAAGGACCTCATGCCCGCCGGCTGGCTGCCCAACACCGTCGCCATCGCCCGGCGGGGAGAGGCCATCCACGACAACCTGGGCCTGCGCCGCCACCTCGAGCAGTCGCTGCAGGCGCGCACGTTCGAGGAGCTGGCGGTGCCGTTCCAGTGCGTGGCCACCGACGTGGTGGGCGTCCGCGAGGTGTGGTTCCGGTCGGGGCCGCTGATCGACCCGATCCTCGCCTCGGCGGCGCTGCCGGCCGTCTACCCCGCCGTCGAGATCGACGGCGTGCGCTACCTCGACGGTGCCATCGTCGACGACGTGCCGATGACCCGGGCGGTCGAGCTAGGGGCCCGCACGCTCTACGTGCTGCAGGTGGGCATGTTCTCGCGGCCCCGGCCCGAGCCCCGGCGGCCGCTCGATGTGGCCATCCAGTCCTACTGGATCGCCCGACACCACCGCTTCAAGCGCGAGCTGGCGGCGATGCCGCCGGAGATCGAACTGCACCTCCTCCCGACGGGTCAGACGCCGCACATGCGCTACAACGACTTCACGCGCACCTCGGAGCTGATGTCCCGGGCCTACGAGGCGTCGAGCGCCTACCTGGCTGGCCGGCACAATGGGCGCAATGACTGACCAGCCCGTGAACCTCAGCGCGTCCGGACCACCCGAGACCGTCCTCGACGACGAGCCGTCCGACGCCGTCGCCGCGCTCGCGGACGCTCTCGCCCGACCCGAGGCGCAGCGGCGTGCCGCCGTGGCCGCCGTCGTGTCCCGCTGGCCCCGCTTCCTCGACGGCTGGGCCCAGCTCGGCGGCCTCGGACGCGACGACGTCGAGCGCTACGCCTGTTACCGCGTCGGCTACCACCGGGGACTCGACCGGCTGCGGGCGAGCGGGTGGCGTGGCTCGGGGTTCGTGCGCTGGGAACACCCCCAGAACCGCGGGTTCCTGCGGGCGCTCGACGGGCTGCGTGCGGCGGCGGAGGCGATCGGCGAGGCCGACGAGGCCGAGCGCTGCGCGCTGTTCCTGCGCCAGCTCGACCCCGACTGGCCGCCGACGGGCTGACGCCCGTCGGCCATCGTCGGCGGTTGCCGGCCGTCAGTCGCGCGGCAGCACCGGCACGCAGCCCGGCCCGTCGCCGAGCGCGCCCGCGATCCGGTGCAGCACCGCGGCCGTGGGCTGGATCGTCACCGTGCCCGCACCGTCGCCGCCGGCAGCACCCACCTCGGCCGTGCCGTCGACGATCAGGCTGTACTCGCCGCCCGCACCCGGGGACCAGAGCAGCGTCACCATCGGATGGGCCGTGGCGTTGGCCCTCGACGTGCGCCCGACCTCGACCGCCAGCTCGTCGCCCTGCGGCCGGAGGACCGCCGACACCACATGCGGCGTCCCTTGGGGCGACACCGTCACCAGGAACGCCTGGCGACCGAAGCTGTCGATCTGATCCCGGAGGGCCTCTAGCCCGACGCGCACGCTCATGGTCCGACGATACGCCCGCGGCGGTGTTGCGCTTGCCGCCAAGGCTCGGGGAACGGCCGCGAGCCGTTGGCCTGGACGGATGGCGGGCATCTCCCCGCCCGACGCGCTCGCACGGTATGTGCCGGCATCGCTGCCGCACCAACCCTGAGCCGAGCCACGCGGCGTGACAACGCGGTCGCCGGTCACCGGCTGCACGACAGGCCAGGCGAGGCCGGCAACGAGGCGTAGTCTCGTCGGCCATGGCAGCTCCCGGGGGCACCGGACCGATCGGACCCTTCCCGCCCGGCGTCGACACGCCTGAGGCGCAGGAGGAGTACGACAAGCTGCGCCGGCGGGTGCTGTGGTCGCTGCCCTACGGGCTCTACGTCGTGGGCAGCCGGGCGGGCGAGCGCCGCAATCTCATGACCCTGAACTGGGCGACGCAGGTGAGCTTCGATCCCAAGCTCGTGGGCATCGGCGTCGAGAAGGGGGCCGTGACCCATCAGCTCATCGGGGCGGGCGGCAGCTTCGCGCTGAGCACGGTCGCCCGCGACGACCGGGCCATCGTGCGCAGGTTCACCAAACCCGTCGAGCACGACGCCGACGCCCGCACGCTCAACGGGTTCGCCTACCACGACGGTCCCACCGGCGCGCCCGTGCTCGACGAGGCGCCGGCCTGGATCGACTGCTCGGTGCGCCAGTCCGTCGACTGCGGGGACCACACGTTCTTCATCGGCGAGGTGATCGGCTGCGGCTTTCAGCAGGCGGAGGACACCCCGGTGCTCCGCATGGAGGACACCCGCATGAGCTACGGGGGTTGACCGTGGACGCCGACGCGACACCGCCGGCACCGGCCTTCCCGGCCCACGGGCGCCCCGTCGACGAGCTGATCGCCGAGCTTCGGGCCGGCCGGGGCCACGACGCCGACTGGCGGCGGGGCCGCACGTTCAGCCTCGTGTACAACGCCGCCGACCCCGAGCTCGAGCGGCTCCAGGAGGCGGTTGCCACCGAGTACCTGCACGAGAACTACCTCAACCCCTTCGCCTTCCCGAGCCTGCTCCGCATGGAGCGCGAGGTCGTCGCCATGGGCGCCGACCTGCTGCACGGCAACCCCCGCGGCGGCAAGCTCACGAGCGGCGGCACCGAGAGCCTGTTCCTCGCCGTGCAGGTGGCCCGCGACCACGCGCGGCAGCGCCGCCGCATCGCCGAGCCCACGATCGTGCTGCCGTCGACCGCGCACCCGGCGTTCGCCAAGGCGTGCCACTACCTCGACGTCGAGGAGATCCGGGTGCCGGTCCGGGCCGACGGCCGGGCCGACGTGGCCGCCACGGAGGCGAGGCTCGACGAGCGCACGGGCCTCGTGGTGGGCTCGGCCCCCTGCTACCCCTATGGCATCGTCGACCCGATCCCCGAGCTGGCAACCGTCGCCGCCGAGGCAGGTGCGCTGTGCCACGTCGACGCCTGCCTCGGCGGCTGGCTCCTGCCGTTCCTGGAGCGCCTGGACGAGCCCATCCCACCCTGGGACTTCCGGGTCGAGGGCGTGACGTCCGTCTCCGCCGACGTCCACAAGTACGGCTGGTGCTTCAAGGGCGCGTCGCTGTTGCTCCACCGTGACGACGACAACCTGGCGCTCCAGTACTTCCTGTTCGACGGCTGGCCCGGCGGGCTCTACGGGTCGGCCACCACGGCGGGAACACGCCCGGCGGCACCGATCGCCGCCGCCTGGGCCACGGTCACCCACCTGGGCCTCGACGGCTACCTGCGCCTGGCCGACCGGGTGCGCACGGCCGCCCGGAACATGCGCGCCGGCATCGAGGCCATCGACGGGTTGCACGTCACCGGCGACCCGGTGCCGGGGATCATGGAGATCGCCGCCGACGACCCCGCCGACCCCGACGGCCGTGGCGCCTCGGTCGACCTCGCGGCGGTGGCCGACGTGATGGACGACCGGGGCTGGCACCTCGACCGCCAGCAGGGCGGGCTGCACGCCATCCTGTCGCCGTCGCACGTGGACGCGACCGATCAGTTCCTCGCCGACCTCGCCGACGCGGTCTCCAACCACGGCGAGAGCCGGGGCGTCGAGGCCCGCTACGGCGGGGTGGGCTGACGGCGGCCGGCCCCCTCTTCAGCGGCGCCGTGCTCTGCGGCGGGCGCAGCCGCCGGATGGGGCGCGACAAGGCGCTCATCCGCATCGACGGTGTCCCCATGGTCGTGCGGGTTGCCGACGCGCTGCGCGCCGCCGGGGCGACCGACGTCTTAGCGGTCGGCCGCGAACCGGCGGCCCTGTCCGAGCTGGGTCTGGCCACGGTGCCCGACGACCGGCCGGGCGACGGTCCCGTCGCCGGCATCACCGCTGCGCTGGCCCACGCCGCCGAGGAGATCGTGCTCGTCGCCGGCTGCGACCTGTTGGCGCCGACCGCGGCGGCGATGGCGACGACCGTCGCCGAACTGGCCGCCGCTCCGGCGGCCTCGGTGGCCGTCCCCCGAAGTGACGGACGGCGGCAGTGGGCCCACGCCGCCTGGCGGCGATCGGCAGGGCCCACCCTCACCGCCGCTCTCGAGGCGGGCGAACGAGCGGTCGGGCACGCGGTCGCGATCGGCCGCCTGATCGCCGTCGACGTGGAGGGGATCGACCCCTCGTTCCTGGCGGACGCCGACACGCCCGACGATCTGCCGGGGGGCTGATGCGCTCGGACCACGGCCGCTAGCCTGCGACGACATGGAGGTCCCCGAGATCGACGTCACCGAGCTGGTCAAGCGCCGGGCGGAGGGCGCCCCGGTCATCGACGTGCGCGAGCCCGACGAGTACACGGCCGCCCACGTGCCCGGGGCGGTGCTCGTGCCGCTGGCCACCGTGCCCGAGCGGCTCGACGCCGTGCCCGGCGACGGCCCCGTGTACGTGATCTGCGCCAAGGGCAGCCGCAGCCACCGCGCCGCCGAGTTCTACCGGGCGCAGGGCATCGACGCCGTCAACGTCGCCGGGGGCACCACGGCCTGGATCGAGGCCGGCGAGCCCACGTCCACCGGGATGGAGCCGTAACGGCTCCATCCGATCCTGCCCGTTTTCGCTGGATCGACGACCAGCGGGACCTCGACGCCTTCATCGAGGCGTCGGCCTCTGCGGCCACCTACGCCCTCGACACCGAGTTTCACCGCGAGCGCACCTACTACGCCCAGCTGGCCCTGTTGCAGCTCGCCTGTGGCGACGACGTCGTTGTCGTCGATCCGCTGGCGGTCGACGTGGCCCCGCTGCGAACGCTGCTCGACGGCCCCGGAGCGTGCCTCATGCACGCCGCCAGCCAGGACCTCGAGATCCTCGAACGCGTCTGCGGCGTCGTCCCGCGCCGGCTGGTCGACACGCAGGTGGCGGCCGGTTTCGTCGGCCTGGGTGCGCCGGGGCTCGGGGTGCTGCTACAGCGCCGCCTCGGCGTCAACCTGCCCAAGGCCGACAGGCTCACCGACTGGCTCCACCGGCCCCTGAGCGACGACGCCCGCATGTACGCGGCGGCCGACGTGTCGTACCTCGACGCCTTGTGGGAGTCCCTGCGCACCGAGCTCGACGACCGCGGCCGACTCGGCTGGGCGCTCGACGAGTGCGACCAGCTGAGGCACCGTCACGGCGAGCGCCTCGACCCCGACCAGGCGTGGTGGCGCATCAAGGAGGCCCGTCGCCTCCGGGGACGGGCCCGCGGCGTGGCGCAGTCGGTGGCGTCGTGGCGCGAGTCCCGGGCCCGGCTGGTCGACCGCCCGGTGCGGCACGTGCTGCCCGACCTCGCCCTCGTGGCGATCGCCGAGCGCCCGCCGCGCGCCCGGGGCGACCTCAACCGGGTGCGGGGGCTCGACGGCCGCCACCTCAAGGGCGGCGCCGGCGACGAGCTGATGGTGGCCGTGAAGGCGGGCGTCGAGTTGTCAGAGGACGAGCTCCAGGTGCCGCCCCGCGAGGGCGTGGATGGCATGTTCCGGCCGGCCGTCACGCTGGCGTCGGCCTGGGTCAGCCAGCTGTCGCACGATGCCGACCTCGACGCCTCCCTGGTGGCGACCCGGGCCGACATCGAGTCGCTGGTCCGCGGCGACAGATCGTCGCGCCTGTTGACGGGATGGCGCGCGGAGGTGGCCGGAGAGCCGGTCAGGCGCCTGCTCGAGGGCGACGCCGCCCTCGCGTTCGACGGCGAGGGGTCGCTGGTGCTCGAGGCCCGTTCCCACCTCCCGCCGCCGCCGGCCGGACGCTGAGGTCGATGACATAGTCGACCGTCGCGGTCGGTCAAGGCCTCGACCTCGGCAGCGACCGCGCGTGTGACCAGGCTCAGGCGGATTCGACGAGGACCGCCCGGTCCGCCCCCAGCGTGCCGGCGAACGGCTCGCCCTCGCCCTGGCCGTCGCTGGCCACCACCACGGTGCCCGCGATGTCGAGCGAGGCGTCGGCACCCATGTTGACGGCGACGACCCGCGCGCCGTCGTCGGCCCAGCGCCGCCACGCCACCACGCCGTCGGGTGCCTCGATCATCTCGAGATCGCCGGTCCGCAGCGCCG
>OBLS010000140.1_pt1 | contig 21207 bp, 23 predicted proteins | sample 1519901 | NCBI WGS metagenome assembly OBLS01 (sample SAMEA3113585, study PRJEB22503) | soil metagenome | reverse complement strand
GCTTGACGGCGCGGGACGATGCCACACGAGCTGCGAAAGCAAGGCGTCCTGAGAGGGACTGCGCTGGCGGTCTTCCTCGCGCTCGTGCACACCGTCAACGATGCGATCACCGCAATCCTCGGTGCCCTGCTGCCGACCCTCCAGGAGCGCTTCGACACCGGCCCGACCGTGCTCGCACTGATCGTCGCGGTCTACTGGGTTAGTTCGTCCGTGACGCAGCCTCTGTTCGGGTCGCTCGCCGAGGACGTAGGCCTGCGGCTGATCGGCGCGCTGGGAGTCGTGTTCGCAGCGATCTTCCTCAGTCTGCTCGGCGTCGCCCCGGCACTGTGGGTGGTGTTCGTACTACTCGTGATCGGGGGGATGGGGTCGGCCGCCCTCCATCCCGTCGGCACCACCATCGCGGGAAAATCAGGCGGGCGGAACCGAACACTCGGCGTCGGCTTCTTCACAGCCGGCGGGATGCTCGGATTCGCTCTCGGGCCTCTCCTAATCCTCTACATCGTCGGCCGCCACGGAACCGACGCGACCGCTTGGCTGATGCTGCCTGGGCTCGCCCTTGGCGCCGCGGTCTTTTTCCTTCTTCCCCAATGGGAGCCGCATGGTCGCCGGCCATTGAGAGAGCTCTTCGACTGGCGCCTCGTGCGCGGACCGGTTGGCCTCCTCGCGCTTGCCGGCAGCTTCGCATCCGTCGCCTTCGTGACGTTCACAAGCTCTGTACCGCTGTGGCTTGTACGCGATCACGGCTACGACGCGACGGCCTCGACGATCGGCTGGACACTTGCCGCGTTCTCCCTTGCCGCCGGCGGCGGATCATTACTCGGCGGGTTGCTTGCCCCACGGCTGGGTAGACGGACGACGATCGTCGGCTCGCTTCTCGCGGCCGCGATCCCCCTGGTGGGCGTAGTCGCGGCAGAGCCGGGCAGCCCCGTCTTCTTCCTCGCGATCGTCGCGGCGGGCACGCTCATCTACACCTCCAGCCCCGTCAAGGTGATCGTGGCTCAGGACCTCGCGCCACATGCACCCGCCGCGGCATCAGGCATGATCCTCGGCGTAACCGCCGGAGTCGCGGGCGCGCTCTACATCGCACTCGGCCGCTTCCAGGAAACGGTTGGTCTCGAGGCGGGGGTTGTCCTCGGCTTTCTCATGGTCATTCCCGCAGCGCTGATCGCGCTGAGCGTCTTCGCCCGCCACCCGGAAGTCGCGCGCTAGGCATACCGCCGCATGTGCGGCCGTGCATCGAGAGCGTCGGTTTGCGCTTTAGCCCAAAGCGCGCGGCGGACCGGCGATGACGACCAGCCGGCGGGAGTTCTTGCCGGCGGGGAGTGGCCGCGCAGCGACTCCGAGCTGTTTCGCGAGCCGCTGGCCGATCGCCTCGCCGCCGGGCGGGAAGTAGACCGCCGTCTCCGGATAGTCGAAGCGGTTTGCGCGGGCGACACGCTTGATCTGGTACGCCATCGACCCAATGCGGTCGGCGACGCGTCGCGTGTAGTTGATGTCGCCGCCGCCATTCAGGACGACGACCGAGATTTTCCAAGGGGCCGGCAGGTTCTGGGTGGCGACGGCGTCATTACCGCCCGCGCTCCGGAGCACCTCCGGCAGTGTGAACACCGCTGCGACGGCGAGCGCGGTCGCAACCATTCCGACGAGCACGGCGAGCCGGTTGCTGCTGGTGGACTCGAGGAGAGGGAGTCCAGCGAGACGACGGGCCTCGCGCCGCGAGATGTCGAGGGCGGTCGCGTAGAGAAGTAGGGCGAGCGTCGCCTTTTCGCTCGGACCGAAGCGGTAGAGGCGGCCGTCCTCGATCCAGCCGACTTCCTCCGGCGTCAGGCCGGCGCGCTTGGCCGCCTGCTCGACCGTCAGCTGCCGCTGCACCCGCGCGCGGGCGAGCGGAGACGGCTCCGTGTGCTGCTGTTCGAGCGCTGCGGCTTCCACAAGGGCGTTCATTCGCTCAAGTCCTCTCGCAACCTACCGGGAACCTCATCGGCAAAATCAACGTCTCCTGGAGAGCCCAGATCGTCGCACGGGACGAGCACGGGTTCCAGAGCCCGCGCTCCCTCGTCGGGGACTTGCCCCCACACCGCGCGATCGAGCACCACGGGGTGACCGCGGTCGCCTCGGTACGAGGCAGCGACTACTTCGCCGGCACCTGCGCGCCAGGCCTCGACGACGCGGTCGACGGCCGCCGGCGAGAGGTCGGGGCCGTCGGCGAGGACCACGACGGCCGCCTCGGCTTCTCCCGGCAGCGCTCGCAGCCCGCAGCGCAGCGACGCCCCTGGGCCCCGCTCCCAGTCGGCGCACTCGACGACAGTTGGCTCGACGTCGAGCGGGTACGCGCCGGCGACCACAACAATCTCGTCGACGGAGCTCGGCCCCAGCGCGTCGAGCACGGGCGCGAGGAGGAGGTGCTGCTTCGGGCCGCCGTACCGGCTCCCCGCTCCGGCGGCGAGCACGACAGCGGCGACCATCTACCTACAACCCTGCAGCCGCCGCCAGAGTGCGGCGACCTTGGCGACGTAGGTGAGCACCTCTGCGCTCGGCGCGCCGCCGGCTCGCGCGACCGCCGTCGGCCCCGCGTTATACGCGGCGAGCGCCAAATCGGTCGAGTGGAAGCGATCGAGCATCATCCGCAGGTAGCGGGCAGCGGCGAGGACGTTCGAGGGCGGACGCCGCAGGCTCGACTCGACCTGCGCGACCGCGGTGAGCAGTGCCAGCGGCAACTCCGTGTCCCGCGCGGCGCGCTCGAACGACCGACGAGAGCGCTCTGGGAGAGGGCAGAGCCGAGCGGCGGCCGGAGTCGCCTTAGGAACACGATTCACGGCAGCCTTCTCCTCGGTGCCCGCGGCGGCGACGGCTGCCGCGAGCCACGCGCCCGTAGCGGCAACGAGGAGCAGCCCGAAGAGGCGAAGCCACATGAATCGGCAGCTTAGAGGCCGGAAACCGTCGCCTGCTCGATCACGATCTCCTCGGTCGGCGTCTGCGTCTGAAGGTCCCCGAGCTTCCCGATTTTCGCGACCACGGCCATGCCCTCGACGACCTTGCCGATCGGTGCGTAGTCCGGCGGGAGCGTGACGTTGCTACCTGTCACCACGAAGAATTGGCTGCCGCCGGTGCCGGGTGGGTCGAGCTCGGTCTTCGCCATCGCAACGACTCCTTTCCGGTATTGCGTGTCGGCAGGCGGAGGATCGATCGTCGTATACCCGGGACCTCCGTCCGGAGTCTTCGTCGACTGGCCGGCCTGGATAACGAAGCCCGGAACGATCCGGTGGAACACGACGCCGTCGAAGAACGCGTTCTCCGCCAGCTGCATCATCGACCCGCCGTTGCACGGGGCCAGCTCCTCGTCGATCTCCACGGTGAAGCTGCCGTGCGTCGTCTCGAACTCGATCTTGTAATTGCCGCCGTCCTCGAGCGGCTTGACGTCCGAGGCGCGCTCCTCGTCGACGACGACGACCTCGCACGACGCGCTCGACTCACCGCCGCAGCCGGCGAGCAGCGCAACGCCCACCAGCAGGGCGACCCACCTCAAGCGACCGCCTCCGAGGCCCTCCGCACAAGCGTCTTGGCGATCTCGACCTTGTACGCAGTCCCCGGCAGCGGCGTCGCCTGCTCGAGCGCGTCGTCGCTGTCGAGCAGCCATGGAGTCGGCGCGACGCCTGCGAGCGCCAGTCGCGTCCCGGTCTCGTACCGAGCCGCCGCAACGCCCACGATTGCGAACGCGTAGCGGCGGCGGTCCATTGCTTTCAGGTACGTCGAGGCCAGCGGCGCGTCGTACTCGAGCTCGAGAATCAGCTCGCGCGGTTCGAGCGTCGTCGTCCTGCGGTCATCCTCACTCGGCCCTCGATAGAGCTCCGCCAGCGAGATCCGGCGGCGATCGGTCACGACCGTCGCAGCGAGGGCGAGCAGCGCCGCGGCTGGATCGGAGGGATGGGCGGAGGCGCAGAAGTCGTTCGCGAAGATCGCGTGCTCGCGATGCTCTCCCTCTCGCGCGAAGCAGCGATCGCCGCCGTGGAGTCGGCAAGGAAAACGGAGACGCCAGTACCAGCAGCGCGTCGCCTGTAAGAGGTTGCCGGCGATCGTCCCCATTGCGCGGAGCTGCGGCGACGCGGCGAGCGAACAGGCTTCCTGTAGCGCCGCCGGGATCTGAGGATCGACCTCGAGCTCGGCGAGCGTCGTTCCAGCACCGATCCAGCCGTCGCGGACGCCCTTCGGTACGACGCGCGAGATCTCGACGAGAGTGTCCGGCGCGATGATTCCCTCGCGCATCAGCGGAACGACTTCGGTCCCGCCCGCGAGCGCGACCCCGCCGTTGCCGAGCGCCGTAGTCGCCGCCTCGACGGAGTCAGCCCGCAGGAGCTCCAACGCGCTCCGATCTGCGCTCGCGTGCCTCCCGGAGCGCGCGCAACATCTCTTCCCGCGTGATCGGCAGCGAGCGGACGTCTGCGCCGGTCGCGTCGCGGATCGCGTTGGCGATCGCCGCCGAGGTCGGGACGATCGGCGGCTCGCCCAGCCCCTTCGAGCCCAGGTTCGTCAGGTGCTCGTCGGGAACGTCGATCAGCTCGGTGACGATCTCGGGGAGGTCGGCGATCGTGGGCATCCGATACGAGTCGAGCGTCTGGGTTAGGACGGTTCCCGTGTTGGGGTCGAGCAGCCGCTGCTCCGAGAGCGTGTGGCCGAGCCCCTGGATGATCCCGCCTTCCACTTGGCTCGACGCGCCGAGGGGGTTGATCACGCGGCCGACGTCATGGATTGCGGCTATCCGCTCCACACGCACCTCGCCGGTTTCGACGTCGACGGCGACCTGGGCGACCTGGACGCCGAAGGTGAGGACGCGCATCCCGGTCGGATTCGGGCCGCGAGAGCCCTTGCCGAGGATCTGCGCCGACTCCAGCAGCCCCGTGACCTCGTCGAGCGACCAGGAGCCGCCGTCGCTGGAGACGATCCTCCCGCCGCGAAGCGAGAGCAGCCGCTGCTCGACCTCGAAACGCTGCGCCGCGATCTCGAGGATCTGCCGCGCCGCGTCGGCCGCCGCCGCGCGCACGGCGGGCCCCAGCGACGGGACGGTCGACGAGCCTGCCGAGATCGTCGCATACGGCCCGCGTGCCGAGTCGCCGAGCGAGACGTCGAGACTCTCGACCGGCAGGCCGAGCTCCTCGGCGGCGATCTGGGCCATCGCCGTCGCCGTGCCGGTGCCGATGTCCTGCATCGCCGTGATCACCACCGCCCGAGCATCGGCTCCGATCCGGACCCACGCGTACGACGGGGGGCCGCCGCCGCCGTACCAGATCTGGCTCGCCATCCCGACACCGCGCTGCCAAGGCCCCTCGGAGCGGGCGCGAACCTCCTCCCGCCGATCCCAGTGCGGTTGTGCGCGGCGGTAGCACTCGAGCAGGTTCTTGGACGAGAACGGACGCCCGTCGACGGCGTCGTGGTCCGAGTGGTTGCGCCGACGGAACTCGAGCGGGTCGAGGCCGAGCTTCGCGGCGAGCTCGTCGATCAGACACTCGAGCCCGAACGTGCCTTCGACGAAGCCGGGGGCCCGGAAAGCCTTCATGGGGCCCGTGGTGAGCTTCGCGCCGTACTCCGCGATGCTCACGTTCTCGCAGCCGTAGAGCATCTCCATCGGCCCGCCGGTGGACGAAAGCCAGCCGTCCCACCCAGTGGCATTGACGAACTCGCCTTCGAGCGCGGTCAGCGTTCCGTCCGAGCGCGCGCCTGCGCGCAGGCGTTGGATCGTGGCGTTGCGGTTGCCGGAGTCGAGGTTCTCGGCACGGCGGGTGAGGGCACACTTGACCGGGCGACCGGTCTCGCGGGCGAGATCGGCGGCGATGAAGGTGTAGTCGCCGGGCCCGTTCTTGGAGCCGAAGCCGCCGCCCATGAAGCGGCAGACGACGCGGACGTGATCCGGTGGTAGCCCGTAATGGTCCGCGACGTCCTCCCGGACGCCCCAGATGTACTGCGTGGAGATGTAGACCGTCAGGCGATCGCCGGCTTCCCACTCACAGACCGCCTGATGGGTCTCCATCGAGTTGTGGAGGACGGTCTGCGTGCGGTACTCGGCCTCGACGATGACGTCGGCCTCGGCGAAGCCGCGCTCGACGTCGCCTCGTTCCTCAGTCCGCCGCCCGATGAGCTCCGTGAGCACGACCGCCTCGTCGGGATCGAGCCGTGGCTCCAGCACGTCCCACTCGACCCGGATCTGTGCGGCGGCGGCACGTGCCTCCTCGAGCGTCTCGGCCGCCACCGCGGCCACGGCTTGGCCGTGGTAGCCGATCTCTTCGGTGAGCGGGCCGAGCACCGCCCGGACGCCGGGAACGTTGCGCGCGGGCTCGAGGTCGAGACCCTTCACACGCGCGTGCGCGTGAGGGCTCCGCAGAACGGCCGCGTGCAGCATTGCGGGGAGCTGGATGTCCGCGGTGTACCGCGCCTCCCCGCGGGCCCGCTGGAGCCCGTCGAGCCGCTGCGCGGGCCGGCCGACGGTCTCGAGCGGACCTTCGGGCCACTGCTTGAGCGTGTCCTCCTCGACGACGATCCACTGCTCGGTGTAGCGGCCCTCGACCTCCTTCTCGGTTCGGATCAGCCGCGCCACACCGTCTCCTCTAGCCACGGCCGGTGCCAGGCACCGGACGTGGCTCGAACAGTCAGTCCCGCCACGAGGCGATCGCCTCCTCGATCTTGGGATAGGTGCCGCAGCGGCAGATGTTCCCGGCCATCCCATGGCGGATCTCCTCGCTGCTCGGCGAGGGATTGGCGGCGACGAGCGCTGCGGCGGACACGATCTGGCCCGGCGTGCAGAAACCGCACTGCGTCGCGTCGGCGCGGACGAAAGCCTCGATCAGTGGGTGGTCCCGGAGCCCTTCGATCGTCGTCACCTCGCGCTCGCGGACCGTGTGGACGAGCGTCAGGCAGGAGAGGACCGGGATTCCATCGAGCTGGACGGTGCAGGCGCCGCAATGGCCCTCGTTGCAGGCGATCTTCGTGCCGGTCAAGCCGAGCTCGTCGCGCAGGGCCTCGGCGAGCGACGTGTCCGCCGGCGCGTCGAGCGCGTGTCGCTGTCCGTTGACAGAGAGCTCAAGCACCGGGCGTCACCGCGATGATGTCCGCGAGATGGACGAGCGCGAAGGTCGCGCGGCTCATCGCCCGCCGCTCGCCCTCGTCTTCGATCTCCGGAAGAGTTCGCCAGAGATCCTGTGCGGTGGCGAGGAGCTGGCGGATCTGCTCGAGCTCCTGCGGATACCCGTCGCGCTCGTAGCAAGCGTTCAGCGCCAGCCCGAGCACGCCGATCGTGTCCTGCTGGCGCGTCCAAAGGAGCGGCGTCGCCATCGAGAGGTACTGGTGGATCCGCGCCAGCGCCATCGACTGCGAGAATTCGTCCGTTCCGCTGGGCGTCGAGGGCTCGAGCGGCTCCTCTCCCGCTGCGATTCGGTTGGCGTTGCCGGCAAGCATGTCGCGGAGCTGCTTCTCGTCCAGGCCCGCGGTGAGCGCCGTCCGGAGCCCGATCAGGAGCGACTGCGGCTGGCGCCCGTACGGGTAGTCGGAGGCGTAGAGGATCTGCTCCGGCGGCACCTGGTGAAAGAAGTCGAGGAGATCGACCGGGCTCCAGACAGAGGTGTCGAAGAAGACGCCCTTCCGCCCGGCCAGTCGCCCGGCGAGCGCCGCCAGGTCCGCGATCCCGGCGTGCGCGATGATCAGCTGGGCGTCCGGGTACTCGTGGACGAGTCGCGAGAGGTCGTCGGCGATCGGCGGGAGCCCGCGTCCGCCGTGGATCAGGATCGGCACTCGGCGCTCGGCGGCCAGCGCGAACACCGGTGCCAGCCGCTCGTCGTTCAGGAGAAAGCGCTGCGCCCGCGGGTGCAGCTTGATCCCCCGGGCCCCGCGGTCGAGGCAGCGGATCGCCTCCTCGATGGGCGACGCGTTCATGTCGAGCCGGACGAATGGGATCAATCGTCCACCGGAGCGCTCCGCGGACTCCAGCGTCCGGTCGTTCGGCGCCCGGAACGCCGGCTCCCGGTCGGGCTCGTCCATGCAGAACATGAACGCCCGTGAAACGCTGTAGGTGTCCATGACCCGCTCGAGCTCCTCGTATTGGCCGCTGAAGCCGTCGATGTCGTTGCCGAGGTGGACGTGGGCATCGAAGATCTCGGCGCCTTCAGGCAGCAGGCGCCTGAGTTCGTCGTCGTAGCTCGCAAGCAGTTGCTGGGCGCGCGAAAGCGGCTCGTCCACGAAGAATCAGTCTATGCGGCGCGGGGCGGCCGGACGGCCGCCCCGTCGCCTACCGGATCAACAGTGAAGCCTCGGGTTCCACTGCGAGAACATGCCGCTCGGGTTGTGCGCCCAGATCCAGACGTGCAGGTCGTAGTGCCGCGGCATGAACGGGTTGTGGCCCTCCATCGGCCCATCGAAGGGGACGCCGAACAACGACGGTCGGTCGCCCGTCGTACTGAGGTTCTGGTCTGCGTCCGCCTTCCAGTATTCGAGGCCGATGAGGCGAAGCTCGCCGTTCTCGCCCCGGACGTACAGGAGGATCTCGGGGCGCAACGGATCAATAGCGTCATCAGCTAGGAGCGGTGGGTTGATGGCATGAATGCCCATCGTCCCGGCCGGCGATGCCACACACGGCTCGCCGACGACGGTGTAGCCGTCCGCCTCTGCACGCGCGAACGAGTGGTACTTCGCCGTCGCGGCCCGAGCCTTGGCCAGCTCGGCGTTCACCGACGGTGAACCGGCCCCGGCAACGGCGGTCAGCGCCACTGCCGCCGCGCCGACCACGCCCACGCCGAGGAGGACTCGAATGAAACCCTTCATGAAATCTCCCTTCCGCAGTGTTCCTCGCTACGAATCTACGACTCGAACCGCTCGATTTCTAGGGAGGCGGAGCGCGTCGATAGGATCGGCGCCATGAGTGACGTCCTGATCTTCGCCGACTCGATGCACGACGCGGCGATGCGCCACGAGGTGCCGGTTCCGGTTCCGGACCCCTTCCTCTACCTCGAGCGCAACGGCGAGCGGCACGCCGTCGTCACGTCGTTCGAGGTCTCGAGACTCGAGCCGGTAGGCATCCAGGCCCATCCCTTCGAGGAGTTCGGCTACGACGAACTATTGGCGCAGGGTCTCCCGAGGCACGAGGTCGTGACGCGGACGCTCGAGACTGCGGTCGAGCAGCTTGGCGTCAAGGTCGCGGTCGTTCCATCGACTTTTCCGTTGGGGCTTGCCGACCGGCTGCGCGCCAAGGGCATCGAGCTGAAGCCCGACAGAGAGTTCTTCTCCGAGCGCCGCCGAGTCAAGAACGCGACCGAGCTCGACGGCATCCGCAAGGCCCAGCGCGGCACCGAGGCGGCGATGGCCGCGGCCCGCGAGCTCCTCCGGGCCGCCGTGCCGGCCAACGGCACGCTGACGCTCGACGGCGAGCCGCTGACGTCCGAGCGGATCAAGGCTCGCATCATCGAGGTCTTCAACGAGCACGACCTCGTCTCCGACGAGATGATCGTCGCCCACGGAGGGCAGGCCGCTTCAGGCCACGACATGGGCTCCGGGCCGATCGCGCCCGGCGAGCCCCTCGTGATCGACCTCTTCCCGCGTGACCGGGAGACCGGTTGCTACGCGGACATGACGCGGACATTCGTCGTCGGCGAGGTTCCAGAGGAGCTCGCGGAGTACCACCGGCTCGTTCACGAGGCGCTGAAGCGGTCGCTGGATGCGGTGAAGGCCGGAGCCGAGGGCCGCGAGGTCTACGGGCTCGTCTGCGAACTCTTCCACGAGGCCGGCTACCCCACCCAGCTGTCGAAGGAGCCGGGCGAGGTGCTCTCGAGCGGGTTCTTCCATGGACTTGGCCACGGCGTCGGGCTCGAGGTTCACGAGCCGCCGTGGCTCTCGCGCGATCCGAGCCGGCTGGTCGCGGGCGACGTGATCACGCTCGAGCCGGGGCTCTACCGCGAAGGCTTCGGCGGCGTGCGGCTCGAGGATCTCGTCCTCGTCACCGACGACGGCGCCGAGAACCTCACCGACTTTCCTTACGATCTCACGCCGTGACTGAGACGCAGCCGGCTGCGATCGAGACGATGTTCCTCGAGGAGCGGCGCTACCCGCCGCCGCCGGATTTCGCGGCCCAGGCGAACGCACAGCAGGATCTCTACGAGCTCGACTTCGAGGAGCTCTGGGCGAAGGAAGCCGAGCGCGTCACCTGGTTCGAGCCGTGGACGACGCTGCTCGAGTGGGAGCCTCCCTACGCCAAGTGGTACGTCGGCGGCAAGCTCAACGTCTGCTTCAACTGCGTCGACCGCCACGTCGAGGCCGGCAGGGGCGGCAAGGTTGCCTACTACTGGGAAGGCGAGCCCGAGGACGACCGGCGCGAGCTCACGTTCGCCGACCTCCAGAGCGAGGTCGTCCGCTTTGCCAACGCGCTGAGAGAGCTCGGCGTGAGGAAGGGGACGCCCGTCGGGATCTACATGGGAATGATTCCCGAGCTGCCGATTGCGATGCTGGCCTGCGCTCGGCTGGGGGCGCCACACACCGTCGTGTTCGGCGGGTTCTCCGCGGAGTCGCTCTCCGGCCGCCTGCACGACATGGAGTGCGAGCTGCTGATCACACAGGACGAGGCCTGGCGGCGCGGCACGACTGTTCCGCTCAAGCGAAACGCCGACGAGGCGCTTGAATCGTCACCGACCGTGCGGCAGTGCATCGTCCTGCGGCGGACCGGGGGCGACGTCCCTATGCAAGACGGGCGTGACCTGTGGTGGCACGACCTCGTCGAGACTCAGTCCGAGGATCCCCACTCCTGCCCGCCCGAGCCGATGGACTCGGAGGATCTGCTCTACCTGCTCTACACCAGCGGAACGACGGCGAAGCCGAAGGGCATCGCGCACACCACGGCCGGCTATCTCGTCGGCGTCGCGGCGACGCACCACTTCATCTTCGACGTCAAGCCCGATTCCGTGTACTGGTGCGCGGCCGATGTCGGTTGGGTTACCGGGCACAGCTACATCGTCTACGGCCCGCTCGCCAACGGCACGACCGGAGTGATGTACGAGGGGACGCCCGACTACCCGGACAAGGATCGCTGGTGGGCGATCATCGATCGGTACAAGGTCGACATCCTCTACACGGCGCCGACGGCGATCCGCAGCCACATGAAGTGGGGCCCAGAGCACGCCGCCAAGCACGATCTCTCGTCGATTCGACTGCTCGGCACCGTCGGCGAGCCGATCAACCCGGAGGCCTGGGTCTGGTACCGGGAGCACATCGGCGGCGACCGGGTGCCCGTCGTGGACACCTGGTGGCAGACCGAGACGGGGATGATCCTGATCACGCCCCTGCCCGGCCTGACGACGCTCAAGCCCGGCTCGGCGACGAAGCCGTTCCCGGGCGTCGACGCTGCTGTCTTCGACGAGCAAGGGAACGAGGTCGGCCCCGGCGGCGGCGGCTACCTCGTGCTGCGGAAGCCCTGGCCGGCGATGCTCCGCGGGATCTACAAGGATCACGACCGCTACGTCGAGACCTACTGGTCGAAGTACCCCGGCGTCTACTTCGCCGGCGACGGCGCCCGGATCGACGAGGACGGCGACTTCTGGCTGCTCGGACGTGTGGACGACGTGATGAACGTCTCGGGCCACCGGATCTCGACGATCGAGGTCGAGAGCGCTCTCGTGGATCATCCGTCGGTGGCCGAGGCGGCTGTCTGCGGGCGCATGGATTCCCAGACCGGCCAGGCGATCGTCGCGTTCGTCACGCTGAAGGGCGGCGAGGAGGGGACGCCGGATCGGCTCGTGGAGCTTCGCGACCACGTCGGCAAGAAGATCGGGCCGATCGCCAAGCCGGCCAACATCGTCTTCACGCCGGAGCTGCCGAAGACTCGCAGCGGCAAGATCATGCGCCGGCTGCTCCGAGACGTCGCCGAGAAACGGCCGCTCGGCGACACGACGACGCTCGCGGATCCGACGGTGGTCGAGGAAATTCGCGACCGCGGCGCCACGGGCACGGGCGACGAGTGAATCACCGGCGCCTGGGCGTCGAGTTGTTCAACTCAGTCTGGCGCCTGATGGAGTCGCGCGAGGACGACGAACGGATGCTCCACGCGGCACACGCGTCCGCCTATCACTGGAGCGAGGCGCCGGAGGGCGAGCCGAAGAACCGTGTACGAAGCGAGTGGCAGGTGTCCCGTGTCTACGCCGTGCTCGGCCGGGCCGAACCCGCCCTGCATCACGCGGAGCGCTGCCGTGAGATCTGCGAGGAACACCGGGAGAATTTGGAGGAGTGGGACTTGCCGTTTGCCTACGAAGCGCTTGCGCGTGCCCATGCGGTGGCCGGTAACGGCGACGAGTCGGCTCAGTGCAGGCAGAAAGCCCACGAGCTCGGCGAGCGGATCGCCGACCCCGAAGATCGCGAGCACCTGGAAGAGGCGCTGGCGACGCTCTGATGACCGTCCTCGAGACGATCGGAAACACACCGCTCGTCCGTCTTCACCGGCTTGCACCGCAGGGCGGCGCGGAGCTGTGGGTGAAGCTCGAGTACCTCAATCCGACCGGCTCGATGAAGGACCGGATGGCGCTCGCGATGATCGAGGGCGCAGAGCAGGACGGGCTGATCGGACCCGGCACGACCGTCGTCGAGTACACGGGCGGTAGCACCGGCCCGGCCCTCGCACTCGTCTGCCGGGCGAAGGGCTATGTCGCCAAGATCGTGATTTCCGAGTGTTTCAGCGAAGAGCGCATGCAGCTGATGCGGGCGCTCGGCGCCGAGCTCGAGGTGATCCCTGCAGTCGTGGAGCGCGGGCGAGTCACGGCGCAGGACATCGAGAACATGGTCGAGCGGGCCGGCGAGCTCGCCGGCGAGCCCGGCACGTATGCCACCGACCAATTCAACAACCCATACGTCGTTCCAGGCCATCGGGACACGTTGGGACGCGAGATCTGGGAGCAGACGGAGGGACGGGTGACGGCGTTCTGCCATGGGATCGGCACCGCGGGGTCGTTGATGGGCGTCTCCGAGGCGCTGAGGTCGGCGAACGACGACCTCCGCGTCGTAGGCTTGGAACCGGCGGGTTCAGCCGCGATCAGCGGCGGCCCGCGCGGGTCGTTTGCGATGCAGGGCTGGACGGGGATCGTCCCGCCGCACTGGGATCCAGAGCGCGTGGACGACGTCTGGACGATCAGCGACGCGGACGCGTTGGAGATGACCCGTCGGCTGGCAGAGGAAGAGGGCATCTTCGCCGGCATCTCGACGGGTGCGAACGTCGTGGGCGCGCGGCGACTGGCGGAGGACCTCGGTCCGGACGCGGTCGTCGCCACCCTCGCCGTCGACAGCGGCTTCAAGTACATGACCGGACCCCCGTACGCCGGCTGAAGACAGCTAACCGGCGAGGAGCTTCTCGAAGCGCTCGGCGTCGTCGAAGGGGCCGATCAGCGCGAGATTCAGCCCGTTGCCGCCGACGACGTCGGCCGCGACGCGCTGCACGTCCGCCACGGTCACCTTGTCGATCTCGCGCAGGATCTCTTCCGGCTCCGCGGCCCGATTCTCGAGCACCTCGCGGCGCAGGCCGAACATGATCATCCCGTGCGGGCTCTCCGTCTGAAGGACGAAGCGGCCCTTTGCAACATTCTTGGCCTTCTCGAGCTCGTCCTCGGGGACTGGCTCCTCGGCGATCTTCCTCAGCTCTCGGGCGATCGTCTCGACGGCGTCGTCGATCCGGTTGATGTCTACACCGCCCTGCGCGTAGAGGGTTCCCGCATCGCTGTAGGAATGGTTCGTCGCGAAGACGTAGTAGGCGAGACCGCGGCGCTCTCGCACCTCCGTGAAGAGGCGCGACGACATGCCTGTTCCCAGGACCGTTCCGACCAGCTGGAGGGCATAGCGGTCGGGATGCTCGAGCGGATAACTGGGGACGCCCATGCAGATGTGCGCCTGGTCGGACTGCTTGGTGTGCAACTTGACGCGCGGCCCGGAACCGTTCACCGGCTCGAGCGGCGACGGCCCGCCCGGATCGCCGGTCTCCACCTTGCCGAGGAGCGCCTCGAGCTCGTCGCGCACATCCTCGGAGAAATTGCCGGCGATGCCGACGACCATGCGCGGCGCGCGGTACCACTTCTCGATGTACTCGAGGAACGTCTCGCGCGTCGCCGCCCGCACGGTCTCCTTGCGCCCGATGATGTCCCAGCCGAGCGGCTGGTCGTTCCAGAGCAGCTCGTGGTAGACGCCGGCGATGTAGTCGCGCGGCGTGTCGAAGTACATGTTCATCTCCTCGACGATCACGCCCTTCTCGCGCTCGATTTCCTCCGGGTCGAACTTGGAGTGCCGCAGCATGTCGACGAGGACGTCGAACGCGTGCTGCCGGTGCTCGGCCGCACACTTGACGTAGTACCCGGTGTACTCCTTGCCCGTGAACGCGTTGAACTCCGCGCCGATTCGGTCGAGCTCGTGGCCGATCTGCTGCGCGGTCGGTCGTCGCTCGGTGCCCTTGAAGAACATGTGCTCGGCGAAGTGCGCGATCCCGCTCGTCTCCGGCGTCTCGTAGCGCGAGCCGGCGGCGAGCATGATGAAGCAGGCGACCGACTGCACCTGCGGCATCGGCGCAGACAGGAGCCTCACGCCGTTCGAGAGGGTCTGGCGCTCGAAGACGCTCATACGGGAACGCCCTCCAGCCGCTCGCGCCAGTCGGACGAGAGCTCCTTCGAGCGGCCGGTCGTGTAGTCGTAGGCGACGAGCACGAACTTGCCCTCCGCGGCGAGCCGGCCGTCGACGTGCACCTCCTGCTCGAGGACGAAGCTCTTCGTCCCGATCCGCTCAACGCGGTTACCGACCTCGACCTGCTCCCCGAGCTCGATCGGCGAACGGAAGTCGACCTCGGCGCGGGCGAGGATCAGTCCCTCGAGCGGGTTCTGGCCCAGCCCGAGCGACCTGAAGTACGCGAGCCGCGCCGACTCCATATAGGTGAGAAACACGGCGTGGTTGACATGGCCCATGCCGTCGAGGTCGCGAAAACGTACCGATTCGCGATGCACGAAGTCGAAGCCGTCCACCGGCCGGATGGTATAGAGCCCTCGATGGCCGGCGAGAAGACAAAAGCGGCGATGGCGGCGCAGCCGGATTGGCTGCGGCGCGTGCCGACCGAAGAGCAATTCCCGAACGGCAGGCTGCTGTTCACCGGTTGCGGGACCTCGTTCCATGCAGCCCAGACGGGCGGCGACGCCGTGCAGGCGCTCGACCTCATGATCCAGCCGGAACGTGAGGCGGACCTGCTCGTGGCGATCAGCCACGAGGGCACGACGCGGATCACGCTGGAAGCCGTTCGCGCCTGGCGTGGACCGACCTGGCTGATCACGGGCGCGCCCGAGAGCCCGCTGGCGGCCGAGTGCGACCACGTCCTCGTCGTCACCCCGGAGATCGAGCAGAGCTGGTGCCACACGGCAAGCTACACGGCGGCGGTCGCGGCGATCGCGGCTCTTGGCGGCGAGGACATCGCGTGGCTGCCGGACGCAGTAGCCGCGGCCCTAGAGCAGGACGTCGGCGAGCCGCCGCCGGGTCGCGTGCTCGTCGCCGGCGCGGGCGCCGCCTGGCCGACGGCCGAGGAAGGCGTGCTGAAGCTGCGGGAGGGCGCACACCTGCCCGCGGAGGCGCACCACACCGAGCAGCTCCTCCACGGCCACCTGGCCGCGATCGACGAGACGGTTCGGGCATATGTGCTCGACGGCCGGCGCTCGGCCGACGCAGTTCGCGCGCTCGAGGTCCTCGGCTGTGAGACGACGCTCGTACCGACGGTCCATCCGGCCGTCGACATCGTGTTCTTCCAGCTGCTGATGCTCGCCGCCGCCGAGGCGCGCGGCGTCGACCCCGATCCCATCCGCACCGACGACGAGCGCTGGAAGCGCGCCCGAGCTGCGTACGACTAGCGGTCCTCGACGCGGATCACAAAGCGCAGCGCCTGCCAGCGCTCGTCGATTGCGGCGCTCTTGTTGTCGACGAGCCCGGCGTCGAGACCGACCCGCTGTACGGTCTGGAAATCGAGATCGGTCTCGATCTTCGACGCCTTCTTCGGCCAGGCGACCCAGAGCCCGTCCGCCGGGCCCATCGTCCGGCGTAGCTTGGCGAAGCGGCGCTCGAGCTCGCGCCGACTCGTCGTGAAAAAGACGAGGACGTCCACGCCGGGCTTCGCGCCGAGCTTCTGCGACAGCGGCGTCGCGGAGTAGTCCTTAGAAGTCGCCGCCACCGCCGAAATCTCCGCCCCCGCCGAAATCGCCGCCGCCGCCGAAATCGCCGCCGCCGGAGTCGATCGGGGCGGCCTCGGCCGCGTCCGGAGAGAACGCCGAGCCGAGCAACAGGCCACCCGTTGCAGCACCAAAGAACCCAAGGGCCCAGGGCTGGTAGTGGCTCGGCGCGTCCCAGAACGGACGGCGCTGCCCGTCCACCAGCACCTGGCGCGTCTCCGGCTCTTCACCCGTCTCGATTCGGGTCGCGTCGGCGGCGCAGGCCGGAACGAGCGTCCAGCCTCCGTAGGGCGATTCCCAGGAGACGTCGCGAACGGACGGACCGTGGCGCGGATCGAAGAAGCACGGCGGTCTGCGCTCGGGGACAGGCCTGCCGGCGAGCAACGCCTTGGCGGCCTCCATCTCGAACCGGCTCTCGGCGAGCGCGGAGGTCACACGCGAGATGTCGCCGGGCGAGCGGGCGCGGTCGAAGGCATCGTCGGCCCTCTGGTAGGCCTCGATCGCTTTTGTGTAGGCGTCTTTCGCCGGCGGATGTCGCTCGACCGCGACGTCGAGCTCGGTGACGTCGTCCGCGAGCGCCACCAGGTCTTCCTTCGCCATCGCCTTGACCTCGGCGAGCTCGCGTTCGCGTTGTTGCCGGCGGCGGGCGGCGCGGATTCCGAGCAGGGCAGCAATTCCGCCGCCGACGACAAGCAACCAGTAGGGAAAGCCGCCGCCGGATTCGTCTTCGGTTGCAACCGGCTCCGCCTGGGCCCGGCGCGACTCGCCGACGCGCCGAACGAAGTCCGAGAGCACCGCGGCGACGCCTTCGTCGCGGTGGGCCTGGAACGCCGCGGTCGCCAAGTCCCCCGCCGGGATGTCCCTGTTGACGGCCCTGAACTGGTTCCCGACGACGACCGCGTGCACGGCCGGCGCATTGGTCGTGATGATCCGGCGGTTCAGTTCGACCACGACGCCCGTCGCCGTCCCGTCGACCTCGTCTCGTGCCGCGGGTGGCAGGATGGCGATGTAGAGCGGTCCCTGCGCCTGCTGCTCGATCTCGCGCTCGAGGCGCCGAGCCTCGGCCGGCGTCAGCAGCCTGGCGTCCGGATGCACGTAGACAGATCTACCGCGGGCTGAATTGGCCGCGAGGTCGATGATCGGCGTCTGGGCGGCGGCTGGCGCGGCAAACGCGAGCGCGGCAAGGGCGACTGCGGTCAGCTTCGGCGCCATGTCTCAATCAGCTCACGCTCCCGCTCCGGCTTCAAGCCCGCGTCGTCGGTCGTCTCGGCGAGTTCGAGCGTTCCCTGGATGGTGTCGTCCAGCGGGCGGAACGTCAGTTCGGCTGCGAGGGCTCGTGACACGTCTGCGTGCATCATCCCGACGGACTCAGGATTGTGGAGCCACAGCGGCAGATCCATCCACTGGCCGACGCCCTGCTCGGCGAGCCAATCGCCGTCGATCCAGACCGGTTGCCCGTCGGAGCCCGTAACGCGGACGCAGGACTCGACGAGCTCGGCCCAGCGGAGACCCGGGTGCGTCGCGTTGAACGTGCCCGTCTCGTGCCGCTCGCAGAGGCCGACCATCCACGCGCCGAGGTCGCGCGCGTCAACGAACTGCACTTGCTCTTCCGGTCGCCCCGGAACGATGAACTCGCCGCCGCAGGCGATCCGATGGGGCCAGTACGTGAATCGTCCGGTCGGGTCGTGTGGGCCGACGATCAGTCCGGGACGGACGATTATGGCCCGCTCGCCGTAGACGTCGGTGACTACGTCCTCGCAGAGCGCCTTCAGCCCGCCGTAGTTCTCGTAGCTCGAGAGCAGTTCGTCGTCCGGCTGGCCCTTCGCGAGGCGCGCGCGCTCGGAATCCTCAGTTGGCCCTTCGCTGAAGCCGGCATATACCGAGACGCTCGAGACGAACAGATAGCGCTCGACTGAGTTCTGCAACGCCTCGGCTGAGCGCCGAACGACGGCCGGGACATAACCCGAGGTGTCGATGACGGCGGTCCAGTCGCCGTCGGGAATCGGATCCAGGGCGCGATCGCCGCGCAGCTTCTCGGCCTCCGGGAAAAGGTCCGGGTTCGTCCGGCCGCGGTTGAAGAGCGTGACCTCGTGACCGCGCTCGAGCGCCGACTCGACGACCGCTCGTCCGAGGAATTGGGTGCCGCCGAGAACGAAGAGTTTCACGGTCCGGTGAACGCTCGTAAAGATTGTTTGAAAGAGCTTCTCTGACGCGGGGTCGCGCCGATAGCTTGCCTGTGACTTTCATGTTCGACCCACTCGTCATCCTTCTGTTCTTCGCCGCCGCCTGGGTGCTCGCGCGCGCCAGCGCGTGGGTGGCTCTCAAGGTGCTGGTCTGGAACGACCGCCGAGTCGCCGAGACCGACCTGACACAGGCGGGGAGGATGAGGCGGCTGAAGCGCCGCGAGACCCAGGTGTCGATCATCCGCGCTGCAATCACCTACCTCGGGTTCGTCACCGCGGCGGTGCTTTCCGCCGGACAGGTGATCGGCGGCGTCGACCGGCTGACCGCGCTGGCCGGCGCCTCGTTCCTGCTGATCCTCGTCGGCTTCGCGGTCCAGCGCGTGTTGATGGACATCATCGCGGGGCTGGCGATGTTCATCGAGCGCTGGTACTCGGTCGGCGACACGATCCAGATCCCGATGCACGAGCTCCAGGGAATCGTCGAGGACTTCTCGCTGCGCCATACGAGGCTGCGCACACTCGACGGCGAGGTCATCCACATTCACAACTCTCAGATCCCTTCGGTCCGGGTACTGCCGGGCGGCGTCAAGGAGCTCCAGCTCGAGGTCTTCGTCACCGACCGCGAGCGCGGAATGGAGATGATCGAGTCCGTTGTCGGGATCCTTCCCGAGGGCCCGACGACCTTCATCCGCCGGCCGCAGATCGATCGGGTGGACGAGCTCAGCGAGACGCTCGTGCGGATCAGCGCCCGGGCCGCGGTCGCCCCCGGACGCGAATGGCTCGTCGACGGCTTCTTCGCCGATCTCATCCGCGAGCGGGCCGAGCCCGGAGTCATCGCCCACGGACCGGTGACCCTCTCGGTCGACGAGTCGGCGGCCAGGAGCTACTCGCGCGCGAGCGCCGCGACTCGGCGCCCGAGCGAGTGGTGGCCGTCGGTCTCTAAAGCGCTCTAGCAGCGCGCCAGAACGTCAGCGTAGAACCTTAGGTACTTGTTCACGTGCTCCCGCCAGTAGCGGGTGCCGTGCTCACCAGGCCAGATCTTCGGACGAACGCCGATCTCGGCGCTGAGGGGGACCATCGCGAGCCGTCGCCAACACGATCCTCCTCACAAGACCGAGAGTTCCTCCAAGAGCCGATCGACCTCTCCAACGGTGTTGTAGTGGACGATCCCGACTCGGACAGCGCCGTCCTCGAGGCCGAGGCGCCGCATCACCTCGACGGCGTAGTAGTCGCCGTGCCAGACGAAGATGCCCCGTCGGCCGAGGTCGCCGGCCGCCTCCTCGGGACGCTTCCCCTTCACGGTGAGCGCGAAGGTCGGAACGCGACCTTCCATCGTCGGCGATCCGTAGAGCCGGACATTCGCCGGCAGCCCGTCCAGGAATCGCTGTCCGAGCTCTCGCTCGTGCGCCATCATCACATGCCAGCCGAGCGACTCGAGGTACTCGACGGCGGCGACGAACCCGGCGAGGAGCTCGTGCTGCATCGTTCCGGTTTCGTAGCCCGGCGCCGGCCGCACCTTGTACGGACTCCAGCGCTCGAGCAGCTCCTGCCGGACGAACGCGACGCCCAGGTGCGGCCCGTAGAACTTGTACGGCGAGCAGAGGAGGACGTCGGCGCCGACCGCTTTCACGTCGATCGGCCCGTGCGGCGCGTAGTGAACGGCGTCGACCCAGGCCAGCGCGCCCGCATCGTGAGCGACGCGGCAGATCCGCTCGGCGTCGACGAGCGTGCCGAGGGCGTTCGAAGCCCAGGGGAAGGCGACAACGCGCGTTCGCTCCGAGAGCTGCTCCTCCAGGTCGGAGAGGTCGATATCCGCGAACCGGACGACGAGTCCGAGATCGTCCGCCAGCTCGAGCCAGGGCGCGACGTTCGCGTCGTGGTCGAGCCGCGTGACGACGATCTCGTCGCCGGGACGCAGCTCCCGACCCACGGTCCGGCTGAGATTGAAGTTGAGGTTGGTCATGCTCGGACCGAAGATCGCCTCTGCGGGTGCGCAGCCCAGGAAGCGGGCCGCCGCCGCCCGCGACGCCCCGATCAGCTCGTCGGTGCGGCGGCTGGTCTCGAAAGCGCCACCCCTGTTGGCGTTCGAGTGGCGCAGGTAGTCAGCGATCGCAGCGATCACCTCGTCCGGCACCTGCGTCCCCGCCGGCCCGTCGAAGAACGCGAACGGGCGCTGCAGGGCGGAGAAGCGGGCCCGGACCGCCTCGACATCCAGGAGGGACGTGCTCACAGATCCCGGCCGTTGACGCGCCACTTGTAGCGCGGCGCCGGCCGGAGTGAAGCGCCGACGAAGCAACCCCACTCGGCGCTCTCGAGTAACGGTTTGAGGTCGGCGTCCGCCAGCTCGCTTTCGAGCTCGACCTCCATGCGGCACTCGAGGTTCGTGAAGCCGTAGCGGTCGTCCTCGTCGCGGCGCGTGACCGTGCCGGAGGCGAACGCGGACCCGTGCGCCTCGACGCCCTTCTGACGAGCGAAATACGCGACGCTCGAGAGGGAGCAACGGGCGAGCGCCGCGAGCAGCAGATGCTCGGCGCTGACCTCCTCGCGCAGGTCGATCGGCTTGCCGTCCGCCGAGAGCTCCCCTTCGTCGTTGAGGGTGACCCAGTATTCGAAATGTTTTGCGCGCACGGTCACCGTCCGGTGTGCAATTTACGGTCACATCGTGCGGTTGCGGGTTTTGAGTGAAGCCGAGTGTTACGCCCGCTGCTACGGCGACTTCGCCGACACCGTTCATCTGGTCGCCTTCGAGCTCGCTCGGCCGCGATTCGAGAGCACGTTGAGCGGCGAGGACATCCGGCGCCTGTTTGAGTTGCGTCTCGATGCCCGCGACC
>OBLS010000139.1_pt1 | contig 21217 bp, 21 predicted proteins | sample 1519901 | NCBI WGS metagenome assembly OBLS01 (sample SAMEA3113585, study PRJEB22503) | soil metagenome | reverse complement strand
GAGCACGAGCACCTCGGGATCGAGCTCCTCGAGGACGAACTCGAGGTGCTCTTCCCTGCCGATCCGCGGGGCCAGCTCCCAGTGCTCGGAGAGGTCGGCACGGATCTGCTCCAGCCACTCCCGATCCTCGCCGTCGACGTCGACGATGCAGGCGTCCGCCGCGTCCGGTGCCGGCCGCTCCGGGTCATGGACGACCAGGATCGGAAGCTCCGTCACGGCACGGACGGCTGCGAGGTTGTCCGCGGCCGAGACGAGCACGCCTTCGGCGCCGGCAACTTCCGCGTCGCGCGCCGCATCGGCGCTGTCGACGCCGACGATGACGGAGATCCCGTCGCCCTCGGAGATCGCCTGGCTGAGTCGACGCTTCGTCATGTCCTCGGAGTCACGTCCGGCATCTTCACCGTTTCGGCGCTTTCCCGTCACACATCCGTGCGCGCGGCAGCACTACGATCGCATCGGGGAGGAGGCGGGGGCAACCTGATCTAGATACGAAGGGCCGGCTCAGACGCCGATCGGGTGCCAGACCGTCTTCAGCTCCAGGAACGCTGCGATCTCGTACGGGCTCTGCCGGTCAGCCCGCCCTCGGACGACCCGCTTGACGTTCTCGGCCGCGAGGCGCTCGAGCTCCGGGATCTCACCGTCGGCGCCGGCGACATCGATCGCGTTCACGTCCATGTGGCCGGCAAGCCACGGCGCGAGCTCCGCCTTGAACCCGGTGAGGATGTTGACCACCCCGCCTGGAACGTCGGACGTCGCCAGCGCCTCTGCGAGCTCGATCGCCGCGAGCGGCGAGCTTTCCGACGCGAGGACGACGGCCGTGTTCCCGCCGACGATCACGGGCGCCAACCGGCCGACGAGCCCGTCGAGCGCCGGCTCGTCCGGCGCGACGATCCCGACCACGCCCGTCGGCTCCGGAATCGTGAAGTTGAAGTACGGGGCCGCGACCGGGTTCGAGGTGCCGAGGACCTGCGCATATTTGTCGGCCCAGCCCGCGTACCAGACCCAGCGATCGACAGCCGTCTCGACCTCCTTGCGGCCGGAGCTGAGCTCGGCGAGCTCCTCCTTGCGCGACTCCATCATCTCGGCGATGCGATACAGCACCTGCCCACGGTTGTAGGCAGTCATCCCGCGCCACTTTCCGAACGCGCCGCGCGCCGCCCGCACCGCGTCACGAACGTCCTTCCGCGACGCGCGCGCCACGTTCTGCCCCTGGGCCTCGTACGTCCGCCCGGACTCCGACCGGGGGAAGTCGCCGCCGACGAAGAGCTTGTAGGTCTTGCGAACCGGAAGCCGCGTCACCCGCGAACCTCCGAGTCCTCGAGGTCGAGGTACGGCTCGAGCCCGTGGAGGCCGCCTTCCCGGCCGAATCCGGACTCCTTGTAGCCGCCGAACGGTGAGGTCGGATCGAAGCGGTTGTAGGTGTTCGCCCAGACGACGCCGGCCTCGAGCCGACTCGCCATCGAGAGGATCCGTGAGCCCTTTTCCGTCCACACGCCGGCTGACAGCCCGTAGGGGGTGTTGTTCGCTTTCTCGACCGCCTCGTCGGGAGTCCGGAAGGTCAGCACCGAGAGGACGGGGCCGAAGATCTCCTCCTGCGCGATCCGGTAGCTCTGCGCCACGTTGGTGAACACGGTCGGCACGAACCACCAGCCCTTCTCAGGGAGGCGGCACGGCGGCTGGTAGATGTCGGCGCCCTCCTCTTCGCCGCTCCGAACGAGCTCCTCGATCTTCTCGAGCTGCTGTTTCGAATTGATGGCCCCCACGTCGGTGTTCTTGTCGAGCGGATCGCCGACCCGAAGCGTCGTCAGCCGCCGCTTGAGCTTCTCGATCACCGGCTCGTAGATCGACTCCTGGACGAGCAGGCGCGAGCCCGCGCAGCACACGTGGCCCTGGTTGAAGTAGATCCCGTTGACGATCCCCTCGACGGCCTGGTCGAGCGCGGCGTCGTCGAAGATGATGTTCGCGGCCTTGCCGCCCAGCTCGAGCGTCAGGCGCTTGCCGGTACCTGCGAGCTCGCGCTGGATCGCCTTCCCCACCTCCGTCGAGCCCGTGAAGGCGATCTTGTCGACATCTGGATGCTTGACGAGCTCGGCGCCGGCGCGGCCGTCGCCCGTGATGATGTTGACGACGCCGGGCGGCAGCTCGGCCTGGCGAAGCACGTCGGCGAACAGCAGCGCCGAGAGCGGGGTCGTCTCGGCGGGCTTGAGGATGACCGTGTTTCCGGCGGCCAACGCGGGCGCGATCTTCCACGCGAGCATGAGCAGCGGGAAGTTCCACGGGATGATCTGGCCGGCAACTCCAACTGGACGCGGGCGGCGATGCGGGAACGCGTACTCGAGCTTGTCGGCCCAGCCGGCGTAGTAGAAGAAGTGCGCTGCCGCCAGCGGAAGGTCGACGTCGCGGGATTCCTTGATCGGCTTCCCGCCGTTCAGGGACTCCAGCACCGCGAACTCGCGCGAGCGCTCCTGCAGGATGCGCGCGATCCGGAAGAGGTACTTCGCCCGCTCCGCCGGCGAGATTGTCGACCAGCCGTTGTCGTAGGCGTCGCGGGCGGCCTGCACGGCCAGATCGACGTCCTCGGGACCGGCCTGGCCGACCTCCGCGAGCACCTCCTCGGACGCCGGGCTGACGGTCGGAAAGTACTCGCCCGACTTCGGCTCGACGAGCTCACCGCCGATGTAGAGGCCGTAGCGCTCCTCGAGCGTGACGATGTCGCGCGCCTCCGGAGCAGGCGCGTAGTCCCAGCCGGAGGGAACCGGCGCGCGATCCTGTCGGCGCTCGAGGTCAGTCAATCGTGAAGTAGTCCGGGCTCTGGTAATTGCCGGTCTTTTCCTTCCGGATCTGCATGAGGACGTCGTTGAGCAGCGTCGAGGCGCCGAGCCGGTAGAGATCTGGCGTCAGCCACTCGACCCCGAGTGTCTCGTGGAGCTGGACGAGGTATTGCACCGCCTGTTTCGCCTGGCGGATGCCGCCCGCGGGCTTCATGCCGACCTTCCTTCCCGTCTCCTCGTGGACGTCGCGGATCGCCTCGAGCATGACCAGCGTGACCGGCAGGGTCGCGGCCTGTGGCAGCTTCCCCGTCGAGGTCTTGATGAAGTCGGCGCCCGCGGCCATCGCGAGCAGCGAGGCGCGGCGGACGTTGTCGTAGGTCCCGAGCTCGCCGACCTCGAGGATCACCTTCAAGTGGGCGTCTCCGCAGGCCTCCTTGACCTGGACGACCTCGTCGTACACCTTGGCATAGCGGCCGGAGAGGAACGCGCCGCGGTCGATCACCATGTCGACCTCGTCGGCACCCATGTCGACGACCTCGCGAACCTCGGTCACCTTCACGGCCGTCGGGCTCTGGCCCGATGGAAACGCCGTTGCGACCGACGCCACCTTGACGCTCGATCCGCGCACTCGATCGACCGCCGCGGGGACCAGATTCGGGTAGACGCAGACTGCTGCGACGGACGGAACGCTGGCATCCGAGGGATCGGGTCGGATCGCCTTCGACGTCAGTGCGGCGATCTTCCCGGGCGTGTCCTGGCCCTCGAGGGTGGTGAGGTCCATCATGCGGACGGCAAGGTCAAGGGCGAACAGCTTCGCCTCGCGCTTGATCGATCGGCGGGCGAGTGACGCAGCACGTTCCTCCACCGCAACCTGGTCGATCGAGCCGATCCGCGGGAGCCGCGGCTCGAGCGGAAGCTCGAAGCCGGACGGAAGCGCGGGCGCCTTGGCCATCGGTTGAGTGTAGCCCTCGTCCGCTGAGCCAACGGCTGCGCGAATAGATTCCCCCGGCTGTGAAACGGCGTCTGCTCTCGCTGCTGAACCGGCTCGGCCTGCTGCTCCCGGCGTACCGCGCGTACGAGGCGCTCCGTGCGGTGCGCGGCCGCGGCGGGTCGGCCGACGACGGGCTGCCGCTGCCACCCGCGCGACTTCGGCTGATGGTCGCCGGGGTTCCCGGCGCCGAGTGGTTTCTCGCCGGCGGAAGGGCGGCGGCGCAGTCGATCCGGGACGCCGTCCCTGAGCCGCTCGAGTCGATGGGCTCGATCCTGGATTTCGGCTGCGGGTGCGGCCGGGTCGTCCGCTGGTGGCGGGAACTCCCCGCCGAGATCCACGGATCCGACTTCAACCCGACGCTCGTCCGCTGGTGCCGCGAGAACCTCCCCTTCGGCGCGTTCCAGGTCAACGGGCCCGAGCCACCGCTTCGGTACGCCGACGATTCGTTCGACCTCGTCTACGCGCTCTCGGTCCTCACCCACCTGCCCGTCGAAATCCAGCGCCGCTGGCTCGACGAGCTTGCACGTGTCGCGCGAGCCTGGGTGCTCGTGAGCATTCACGGCGAGGCATACCGCGTCCGGCTCACGGAGGAAGAGCTGCACCGCTTCGACGGAGGCGAGGTCGTTGTCCGCTGGGGCGAAGTCGCGGGGACGAACCTCTGTACGGCGTTCCATCCGCGGAGCGCATTCGAGAGGCTCGTCGAGCCTCGCTTCGAGCTGGTGTCGTACGTGCCGGAGGGCGCGAAGGGCAATCGGCCCCAGGATCTCGCGCTCTTGCGGGTCAGGTGAGCGGTGCCGCGCGGAGCGCTCCTGGCGCCGCGCCTGGGGCCACCCCGGGCCACCACCCGCGATCGATCCTAGTCCGGAAGATCGCGCGTGTCTGTGACCGAAGCGAGATGAAAGCGCGCCGGCCTCAAAGGCCGAGCCGCTCGAGCATCCGCTCATCCCGTCGCCACTTCGGCCGCACCTTGACGACGAGCTCCAGGAACACGGGCTGCCCGAGCAGCGCCTCGATCTCCGGGCGCGCACGCGTCCCGATCTCGCGCACCATCGCGCCACCCTTGCCAACGAGGATCTGCTTCTGCGAGTCAGTCTCGACGTAGACCGCGACTCGGACGACCTTGCCCTCGATCTCCTCCACCTCCGCCGTGACCGAGTGAGGCACCTCGTCCCGGGTCAGCTGAATCGCCTTCTCGCGCACGAGCTCGGCGATCTGCTCCTCGACCGAGAGATCCGTGCGCTGATCGGGCGGAAAGTAGGCAGGGCCATCGGGCAATAGCGCGACCAACTCGTCCCGAAGCCCCTCCACGCCGTCCCCGGTCTTGGCACTCACCGGATGCAGCGCATGGAAGTCGCCAAGCTGCGATGCGGTCTGCATCTGAGACGCAATGTGGCCCGGCTTGAGCCGATCAACCTTGTTGACGGCAATCACCACCGGCACGCCGAGCTCGAAGACCCGCTTGGCGATGAAGCGGTCGCCGGAGCCGATCCGGTCCCGCGCATCGAGGACGAAGAGCACCGCGTCGACGTCCTCGAAGGAGGAGTCGACGGTCCGCTGCATGTGCTCCGTCAGGGGGTCGCGAGGTCGCTGGAACCCGGGGAGATCTGCGAGCACGAGCTGAGAATCGGGACCGTTGGCAACGCCGAAGATGCGCCGGCGCGTGGTCTGGGGCTTGTCCGAGGTAATCGCCACCTTCCCACCCGCCAGGGCGTTCACGAGCGTGGACTTGCCCACGTTCGGCCGCCCTGCGACGGCGACAAAACCCGACTTCACAGTTCGAACGTGTCGGGCAGGAGCTCCGCCGGGGTCGTCACGACGACACCGCCGCCGGCCTGCCGGTAGATCACGCGCTCGATTCCGAACTCGTGGAACCACTGTCGGCAGCCTCCGCAGGGCGAGGCGTTCACGGCCAGCGCCTCGATCTCGCCGGGACGCACGCCGGCCGATGCCGCTGCGGCCAATGCGGTCTTCTCGCCGCAGATGCCCAGGGGATACGCCGCGTTCTCGACATTGACGCCTTCGAAGATCCGACCGTCGCGGGTCCGAACCGCGGCTCCAACGTGGAATTCCGAGTAGGGCGCGTACGCGTTGGCCGCGGCGGCGTCCGCCCGCTCGAGCAATTCGCGGTCCCCGTCCGTCACGACCAGAAGAGCTGGAAGAGAACGAGCGTCACGAGCGCGCCGAGCACGCCGCCGGAGACGACCTCGACGAAGGAGTGGATGCCGGCTTCGACCCGAGTCTGCGCCACGAGCAACGCCATGATGAATGTCAGCGTGGAGATCAGGAACCAGTGCGTCGAGTCGCCCAGGATGTACGTCGCGGCCATCCACCCCGCGAAGGCGATCGCCGAGTGGCCCGACGGCAGGCCGCCTCGAAGGGGCCGCCCCCGCCCGGTGTAGGCCTTCGCGCCGATCACGAGGATCACCGTCAGGACGAGTGCGATGAGCGTGATCCCCGTCGGCGCGTCCCGCAGCCGATCGATGGCTCGGGAGCTCGGGTCCGTGATGCGGTCGACGAAGACCAGGTAGCCGACGGCGAGGGCGTTGATCGTCGCGATCAGAACCGCGCCCGCGGCGATGTCCTTCGCCAGCTTGGCCAGCGGGTCGAAAGACGTCGTCGCGACGTCGATCCCGGCCTCGAGCGCGGAGTTGATCATCTCCGCGATCAGCACGAACGAGATCGCCATCAACAGGATCACGAGCTCGAGGCGGCTGACCCCGACGATCAGCGCCCCGATCAGCACCCCGGCCGCGATCATGAAGTGGATCCGCATGTTCCGCTGGGTGCGGAGCACGTGGATGATCCCCTCGAACGCGAAGTTGAAGCTCTGGAGGACGGAGGGGCTGCGGCCGACGTTCACGCGCGAAGCACCTCCTCCCGCGCCTCCATCTCGTCGCCGTGGTCGTAGCCGAGGAGATGGAGGAGACCGTGGACGAGCGGCTCGCGCCAGTCCTCGCCGACGACCTCGGGACACACGATGACGTCGCCGAGCTGGCGCGGCACGCCGGTAGGCAGCCGCTCGCGGCCGTCGATCGGAAACGACAGCACGTCGGGGGTCTCGTCGATCCCGAGGTGCTCGCGTTTCAGCGCCCTCGCCTCTTCACCGTCCACGAACGCGAGCCCGAGCTCGCCATCGGCGATTCCTTCCGCCTCGAGCACCCGAAGCACGAGCCGGACGGCCTCGTGCTCGTTCACGGTGACCCCGCTCCGGTTCGCGACCTCGACTTCGACCACGGGGCTACCTCCGCCGTGCGGTACCGGTTTCCTCCGCGTGTGACTTGTAGGCCTCGACGATGCGCTGCACGAGCTTGTGGCGCACGACGTCTTCGTGGCCGAACTGGATGAACGCGATCCCGTCGATCGTTCCGAGGATGTCGTGCACCTGGATCAGCCCGGAGGCCTGCTCCTTTGGCAGGTCGACTTGGGTCACATCGCCGGTTACGACGATCTTCGACCCGAAACCCAGCCGCGTCAGGAACATCTGCATCTGCTCGGGGCTCGTGTTCTGCGCCTCGTCGAGGATGATGAACGAGTCGTTGAGCGTGCGACCGCGCATGAACGCAAGCGGCGCGACCTCGACGATCCCACGTTCCATGTACGAGTTGAGCTTGTCCGCCTCGAGCATGTCGTAGAGCGCGTCGTAGAGCGGTCGGAGATACGGGTCGACCTTTGCGAGCAGGTCGCCGGGCAGGAAGCCGAGCCGCTCGCCGGCTTCGACCGCGGGTCTGGTGAGGATGATCCGGCTCACCTGCCGCTCTTGAAGCGCGGCGACGGCGAGAGCCATCGCGAGGTACGTCTTGCCGGTACCGGCAGGCCCGACGCCGAAGGTGAGCGTGTGGTCGCGAATTGCGTCCACGTACCGCTTCTGCATCACCGTCTTCGGGGCGATCCGCTTGCCTCGATGGCGCCAGACGACGTCCTCGAACACCTCGCGCACGTCCTCCCCCTGGTCCATGGCGCCGAGCACGGCGTCCACGGTGGACGGACCGATTTCGTGCCCACCCTCCACCAGCTCCACGATCTCGTCGATCACCGTCCGAACCTGCCCGACCCGGTCGTCCTCCCCCTCGATCGTCAGCTGATTGCCGCGAAGGTGGATCGCGACGCGCAAACGGTCGCGGAGATGCTCGAGGACGCCGTCGCCGATCGAGGCCAGCTCGGCAGCGACTGTGTTGGGAACAGACAGGGTTTCCTGCACCGCTCTCAGTGTAGGTTCGATGTATGCCCGACCCGCTCGAGCGGCGCGACGAGGAGGCTGACGCGCTCACCTTCGCGGTCGATGAGGCGAGGCGCTACCTGGCGGAAATCGACGAGGCATCGGTGCTGGCCTCCCGCGAGCAACGCTTCGGCGGCCGGCTTCCCGAAGACGGGGACGGCGCGCTGGTCGCGCTCCGAGAGCTCGTCTCCGGCAGCGATGTGGCGACGCGCTCCTCCGGCCCGCGCTTCTTCCATTTCGTCACCGGTGGGACGACCCCGGCAGCCCTGGCCGCGGACTGGCTGACCTCGCTGCTCGACCAGAACGCCTTCTCGGCCGTGAGCTCCCCACTCGGCGCGCAGCTGGAGGACGTCGCGGTGCGCTGGCTGCTCGACTTGTTCGACCTTCCTGAGCACTGGGGTGGGGTGCTCACCAGCGGCGCCACGATGGCGAACTTCGTCGGCCTTGCGTGCGGCCGCCGCTGGTGGGCGCAGGAGCACGGCGTCGACGTCGACGAGCGAGGCTTCGCAGGTCTCCCCGCCGTCCCCGTCATCTCGACGCCGTACCTCCACGCGAGCGCCCGAAAGGCGCTCGGGATGGTGGGCCTGGGCCGCGAGTCGCCCACGATCGTCGACGCCGACGACCTCGAGGGCGAGCTCGCTGCGCTGAACCGCGCTCCCGCGATCGTGATCGCGAACGCGGGTGACGTGAACACGGGCGACTTCGACCCGATCGCGCGGATGGCGGATCTCGCGGACAAGCATCGCGCCTGGCTTCACGTGGACGGGGCCTTCGGGCTCTTCGCGAGACTGACTCCCGAGGCCAGCGAGCTCGCCGAGGGAATCGAGCGCGCGGACTCGGTGATCGCCGACGGGCACAAGTGGTTGAACGTCCCCTACGACTGCGGATTTGCCTTCGTTCGCGACAGCGCCTTGCTGAGGGAGCCCTTCCGGCTGACGGCGGCCTACCTCCCGAGTGACGAGACGCCGAGCCCCGAGGCCTCTCGCCGGGCCCGGTCGCTTGCGGTCTGGGCCACATTGCGCGCGTACGGACGGAACGGGCACCGAGCTATGGTCGAGCGCCACCTCGCGCTCGCCCGGCGGCTCGGCCGGCGTGTGGAGGACGAGCCGGAGCTCGAACTGCTCGCGCCGGTACGCCTCAACATCGTCTGCTTCCGGCACAAGCCCGCCGGGATGGACGCCGAGGAGCTGGACGCCCACAATCTCGGCCTCGGCGAGGACGTGCTCGCGGACGGGCGCGTCTTCTTCGGAACGACCCGCTACGAGGAGGCCGTCGCCTTCCGGCCGGCGATCGTGAACTGGCGGACGACGGAAAAGGACGTCGATCTGATCGCGGACGTGCTCCTCGAACTCGGGACACGTCGGTTGCAGACGCGCTGACTCTGGACTGATCGTTTTGCTTTCGCAGCAGTTCGGTTTCACATTCGCGCGCCCGTTCTCACTACGATCGCCTTGGGGAGGAGGCTGGGTGCGCCTAGAAAAACGGCGGCGGACTCGCCGCCCGGCCCTTACGCAAGCTTCTCGCGCACCAACTGGCTGACCGCCGAGCCGTCGGCTCGGCCGGCGACCTGGGGCATCACGTCGGCCATGACCCGGCCGAGGTCGGACAGGCTGGTCGCGCCGTTCTCCGCAATGGCGTCGTCGACGATCTCCTCGAGCTCGTCCTCCCCGAGCGGCTCGGGCATGAACTCCTCGAGCACCTCCAGCTCGAAGTCCTCCGCGTCCGCCTGCTCTTCCCGGCCGGCCGTGCGAAAGGCCTCCTCCGCCTCGACGCGCTTCTTGCGCTCGCGCTGAAGGACCTGGAGTTCTTCCTGGTCGTTGAGCGGACGCTGAAGCTCCTTCTCGGCCGACTGAAGGCTGCTCAGGATCAAGCGCAAGGCGTCGCGGCGGTCGTTGTCACGGTCGCGCATCGCGTCCTTGAGCTCGTTCTGAATCCGCGTGATCAGGCTCATGCGGGCAAGCCTCGCATGCGGCCGCCGAGGATGTGCCAGTGAAGGTGGAACACCGTCTGGCCGGCGCCAGGCCCGACGTTGACCACGACCCTGTAGTCGTCGACACCTGCGACCTTCGCGGTCTCGGCGACAAACTCCAGCATCCGTTTCGCCTCGTCGGGCGGAAAAGCGCCGACGTCACGAAAGGTGTCAACGTGGCGCTCCGGCAGCACGAGGAGGTGGGTGTCGGCCTGCGGGTTGATGTCGCGGATCGCGACGAACCCGTCACCTGCGTGGACGTGGTCGCCCTCGCGGACGAGGTTGCAGAAGAGACAGTCTGCGTTAGGCAGCGAGGATCCCCTCCTCGGTGACCGCCCCGCCGCGAACTGGCACGAGGCGGCCGACGGGCGCGGCCGAGTCGACGAGCCACGGCGAGTAGTCGTCGCCGTACCCTCGCCCCGGCCGGTCGACGAGCACGAGGTCGTCGCAGCCCACCTTCGTCCGCCACCGCGCCTGACACGCCTCGTCCGAGAGCGTCCGCAGGCGCACACTCCGCGCCTTCTTCACCTGCGGTGGAACGGTGTCCTTCGTCGCCGTCTCCGTGCCGGGCCTGGGCGAGTAGGGAAAGACGTGGAGCTTCGTGAGGCCCGCGCGCCCGACGACGTCGACGGTCTGCTCGAATGCCGCCTCGTCCTCGGCGGGGAAACCGACGATGACGTCGGCGGTCAGGTTGAAGTCGTCGAGGCCAGCAAGCCGACGGAGGTAAGTCGCCGCCGTGTATCGGCGGCCCATCGCGCGCAGGACCCGATCGTCGCCGGACTGGAGCGGCACGTGGAGGTGGCGCGCCGCCGTGGGCGTCTCCCGAAGCGCTGCGATCAGATCGTCGTTCACGTGGTTGATCTCGATCGACGAGAGGCGAAGCCGCTCGAGGCCGGGAACCGCGCCCGCCTCGCGGATGAGCCGTGCCAGCGTGAAGCCGGCGTCCCGGTCCCGGAAGCATCCGAGGTTGATCCCCGTCAGAACGACCTCGCGATGGCCCTGCCGAACACGCTTCTCGATCTCGGCGAGCACGGCCGGGGCCCGGCGGCTACGCGAGGCGCCGCGTACGAGCGGGATCACGCAGAAGGCGCAACTGAAGCTGCAGCCGTCCTGCACCTTCACGAACGCGCGGACTCGATCGAGGCGTGCGTCCGCCTGCACGCAGCCGATCGCCCCCACGTCCCGGGCAACCGCGTCCGCGGCCTCCTCGCTTTGGTTGGCGACGACGACGACGTTCGCGGGAAGGCCCTCCACCGCCTCGCCCCCGAGGTTCGCCGAGCAGCCGGTCACGTACACGCGCTGGTGGGTGCGCGCTGCCCGGGAGGCGGCCTGGCGGGATTTCGACACAGCCTCGTGGGTGACGCAGCACGTGTTCACGACCGCAACATCCGCCCCCTCAGCGCGCTCCTCATGGCCGTCCGCGATCAGGCGCTCGCGTAACGCCTGGGCGTCCGAGTGGGACACCTTGCAGCCGAGGAACCGGACCGAGAAGGTGGCCATTCCGGCCGAGAATCTACTCGCGCACGAACCGATCGGCCGCCCACCCGCCGTCGATTCGGCGCTCCCGGTGCGCGTACCGGGCCGGCTCGGGCGTGCGCGTGTGGAAGTACCCGGCGGTCACGAGCGTGCGGACGTCGACCGCCGCACCGACCGCCTGCACCGAGGAGAGGTCGATGTTCGCGAAGCCGACATCGGCGCTCGGCAGCCTGCCGCTGAGGCCGTCGCCGAGCAGCACGTCCACCTCGACGCCGTTCGCCTCGACGTTTCTCCGCGCTGCCTCGACGGCGGCGTCGTCGTGGTCGACCGCAGTAATCGGGCCGAAGCCAAGCTTCGCCGCGGCAATCGAGAGCACACCCGAGCCGCACCCGACGTCGACGAGGCTGCCCGGCTCGAGCGAAAGGAGGAAGTCGAGGCAGAGGCGCGTCGTCGGGTGCGAGCCTGTCCCGAATGCGCGGCCGGGGTCGATCACGACCGCGATCGCATCCGCTGAGGGCTCCTCCCAAGGCGGGCCTACCCAAAGCGGTCCGATCCAGATCGGCCGGTGGAACTCGCGCCACCGCTCCTCCCAGCCGGGTTCGACGAAAGACGACGAAACCTCCGAGAAGAGCCTCCTCAGCCGCGCTTCGCCCTCGGCGTCCGTGTAGACCACGAGCTCGCCCTCCGCCTCTTCGAAACCCTCGGGGTGACTGTCGAGCAGCAGTGCCCTCGCTTGCTCGACCGTCTCGGCCGGCACCGCGAGCGCGACCCGCCGAAGCTCGCTCAGCGGAACGCGCTCTTCAGCTTCTCGAAGAACCCATCGTCGCGTCGGTACGTCTCGTCTCCCGACAATCGATCGATCGTCTCGAGGAGCTCTCGCTGCTCGTCGGTCAGCTGATGGGGGATCACGACGTTCACGAGCACACGCTGGTCGCCGCGCCCGAAGCCCTGGAGCACCGGCATGCCTCGACCGCGAAGCACCCGTACCTCGCCGGGCTGCGTGCCGGGGCCGAACTCGAGCTCCTCGTCGCCGTCCAACGTCGGAACGGAAACGCGGGCGCCGAGCGCCGCCTGCGTCATCGTCAGGCGCACTTGGGAGAAGACGTCGTCGCCCTCTCTGACAAACCGCGGGTCCGGCAGGACGCGCACGCGGACGTAGACATCGCCCGCCCGGCCGCCGGCAAGGCCGGAATGGCCCTCGCCGGAAAGGCGAATCCTCTGACCGTCGTGGATCCCCGGCGGGATCGTCACCTCGAGCCGGCGCTCCTCGACGACCTGGCCGGCGCCGCCGCAGCGCTCGCACGGATGCTCGACCAGCTGCCCTCGGCCCCGGCACTGCGGGCAACCCTGCGTCCGGATGAACTCGCCGAAGGCGCTACGCGAGACGTGTTGGATCCGGCCGGCCCCGTCGCACGTCGGACAGGTCGTGACTGCGGTTCCTGGCTCCATTCCCTGGCCGGAGCAGCGCGAGCATGTGACCGCAACGTCGAACGGCACGTCTCGTGTCACTCCCCTCGCCGCCTCTTCGAGCACGATGCCGACCTCGGCGGCGACGTCGGCTCCGCGCCCGCGTGCCGCCGCGAAGAGGTCATCGCCGAAGAACGCCGAGAAGATGTCGGCGAGATTCCCGAAATCGAACTGGGTCGGGTTGAAGCCGCCGCTCCGGAGGCCCGCGTGCCCGTACCGGTCGTAGAGCTCGCGCGTCTCCGCGTTCGAAAGCACCTCGTACGCCTCGACGACCTCCTTGAAGCGCTCGTCCGCGTCCGGTGCGTCGGAGACGTCGGGGTGCACCTGCCGCGCGAGACCGCGAAAGGCCTTCTTGATCTCGGCCTGGTCCGCATCGCGGCGCAGGCCGAGGACGTCGTAGTAGTCGCGCTGTGCGGTCGCCATCCTCGCCTGAGCCTAGCCCGACTAGTTGTCGGCGTAGATCTCCTCGACGAACCGGGAGAGCTCGCGTGCGGCTCCGCGGACCGAGTGAAGCGCGGTCTCGTAGTCCATTCGGAGCGGGCCGAGGAGGCTCACGGCGCCGAGCCGACGGTGGGCAAGCCCGTACGTCGCGCCGACGAGCGATGCGCGCTGAAGCGCGGGGTGCGGAAGATCGACGCCGAGCCGGACGAACGGGCCCCGCGTCCCGAGCGCCTCGCCGAGGATCTGGAGGACGACCGCCCGGTGCTCGAGCGCCTCGAGCAGCCCACGATACGCCTCGAGGTCCTCCCCCCGGACATCGCCGAGGACCATCGCCGTCCCGCCGACGAAGAGCCGCTGTTCCTCCGATCCCGCGGCATGGCTGAACGCGGGCCTGAAGAGTTCGAGGAACGCACGCTCCCGCTCGGTTAGCCCCGGTTCGGCGAACACCTGCCTGAGCGCGTGCGAGCCCGGCGCGAGGCCGACCGTCCGCTCGTTCAGGTACTCGCCCGCCCAGCTGACGAGGCCCTGGTCGACCGGCTCATCGAGTGCGAACACCCGCTTCGTCACGCCTCCCGTCGAGGTGATCACCACTGTTGCCATCACGTGCGGCTGGAGCTCGAGCACCTCGACGTGCCTGACCGTCGCAGCCTCGAGCGGCGGCGCCGAGACGAGTGCCAACAGCCGCGTCATCTGAGCCAGTGCCTCGGTCGTCGCCTGGAGCGCACTCTCGACCTCGGCACCCGGCCCGCTCAGGTCCAGCGGCACCGACGCCGGGCGAGGCTCGAGTCGCTCGAGGAGGCCCTCGACGAAGAGCCGGTAGCCGGTCTCGGTCGGGACCCGGCCCGCGGACGTGTGCGGGTGCGTGAGCAGCCCGCGCCGCTCGAGCTCCGCGAGCTCCCCGCGCACCGTCGACGGCGAGACGCGAAGCCCCGCCCGCTCGACCAGGTGCTTGGAGCCGACGGGCTCCCCGGTGGCGATGTACTCCTCGACGAGGCGCCGGAGGATCTCCCGCTGACGATCTGTGAGCGTCGGCACAGCCATGCTGTTTGCAGGAATTTTAGTCGGCGACAGTCGACGCTCAGGCGAGCAGCTCGGCAGTCACACCGCCGCCGAGCAGCCGTCCGCGCGGGGTCAGCGTGAGAGCCTCGCCCCCGGCGGCAGGGCCACGAGCCACCAGCTCGAGCCGCTCGAGACGAGTGAGCGCGGCACCGTCGAGCACGGGGGCGAGCCCATCGAGCGGCAGCGGCTCGTCCAGTCGAAGCCCGAGCATCACGCGCTCCTGCAGCCGGACATCGGCCGAGAGCTCCTCGATGTCCCGCGGTGGAGTGTCGCCCTGCGCCAGCGCGGCGGTGTAGGTCGGCAGCCGCGGCGTATTCCGCCAGCGTCGTCCCCGCACGGTCGAGACGGCACCCACCCCGACTCCGAGGTAGTCGTGCCCGAGCCAGTACCCGAGGTTGTGCTGTGAGCGCAGGTCCCTGGCGCCCGATCCCTCGGACGGCCGGCAGAAGTTCGCGGTCTCGTACCAGCGGTAGCCGGCTTCGCTCAACCGGGCCACGACCTGCTCGAAGTAGCCTTCGAGCGCGACTGTCTGACGGGCCAGCTCCTCCCCATGCCGGTGCGTGAAGCGGGTTCCGGGCTTCGCCTCCAGCTCGTAGTAGGAGAGATGCTCGGGCCCGAGCGCCAGCGCCTCGTCGATGTCGGCGTCGAGGCCGGAGGCGCTCTGGCCGGGGATCCCGTAGATGAGATCGAGCGAGATGTTGTCGAATCCGGCATCACGTAGACGGTAGAAGGCGCGTCGGACGTCGTCCGGCCCGGCAACGCGCTCAAGGACACCGAGCAGGGCCGGGTCGAATGTCTGCGCGCCCAGCGAGACCCGCGTCACGCCGCGCGCACGAAGGAGCGCGGCCAGCTCGGGCGTCACCGTCTCGGGATTGGCCTCCACCGTCACCTCGACCGCCGCGGGCAACGCGTCCAGCAAACGGCGAAGCTCGCCTGGCTCCGTGAAGGTCGGGGTTCCGCCGCCGAGGAACACGGTTTCGAGCTCGGGTGCGAGCAGCGCGCGCTCGAGCTCGAGCTCGGACAGCAGCGCATCGACGTAGGAACCGTGCTCGGCGCGCCGGCCGACGACCGTGACGAAGTCGCAGTACCCGCACCGGTGCGCGCAGAACGGCAGGTGGACGTAGAGGTGGCGCGCGCCGCTGCTCATTTGCCGTTCTCGTTCAGGTTGAGGACGGCGAGGAACGCCTCCTGCGGCACCTCGACGGCGCCGACCTGCTTCATCCGCTTCTTGCCCTTCTTCTGGCGCTCGAGCAGCTTCCGCTTCCGGGTGATGTCGCCGCCGTAGCACTTCGCGAGCACGTCTTTGCGCTTCGCCTTGATCGTCTCGCGCGCGATGATGCGAGACCCGACCGCGGCCTGAACCGGCACGTCGAACATCTGGCGCGGGATCTCCTCCCGCAGGCGGTCCACGAGCGCGCGCCCGCGGCCGTACGCCGAGTCGCGATGCACGATCAAAGACAGCGCGTCCACGGACTCGCCGGCGATCAGGACGTCGAGCTTGACGAGGCTCCCCTCACGGAAGCCGATCACGTCGTAGTCGAAGCTCGCGTACCCGCGCGTCCGCGACTTCAGCTGGTCGTAGAAGTCGACGACGACCTCGGCGAGCGGCAGCTCGTAGATCAGAAGCGGGCGCTCCTCGGAGAGGTACTCCATGTGGTCGAACCGTCCCCGTCGCTCGTTGCAGAGCTCCATCACCGGGCCGACGTACTCCTTCGGGACGATGATCGACGCACGGATATACGGCTCCTCGACCCGCTCGATGTCGGGCGGCATCTCGGCCGGGTTGTGCACCTCGACCTCCTCGCCCGCAAGCGTGAGGACCCGGTATGCGACGTTGGGTGCGGTGACGAGCAGGTCGAGGTCGAACTCCCGCTCGAGCCGCTCGCGCACGATCTCCATGTGCAGCAGGCCGAGGAAGCCGCAGCGGAAGCCGAAGCCGAGGGCGTTCGACGTCTCGGGCTCGTAGACCAGGGCCGCGTCGTTCAGCTTCAGCTTCTCGAGAGCGTCGCGCAGCTCGGGATACTCGTCCGAGTCGGTCGGGAAGAGCCCGGCGAAGACCATGGGCTTCACGTCCTTGTACCCCGGGAGCGGGCCGGCAGCCGGGTTCGCCCGCGAGGTCAGCGTGTCGCCCACGCGCAGCCGGCTGACGTCCTTGAGCCCTGTGATCACGTAGCCGACCTCACCGGCGCCTAGCGTTTCGACTGCCCGCATCGTGGGCGAGAAGAAACCGAGCTCCTCCGCCTCGAACCGCGTCCCCTGCGCCATCGCGAGCAGCTCTTCGCCGGTGCCGAATGCGCCGTCGACGACGCGGACGAACGCGACGACGCCGCGGTACTGGTCGTAGGACGAGTCGAAAATCAGCGCACGCGCCGGCGCGTCAAGGGCCCCGGAGGGCGGCGGGATCCGCTCGACCACGGCGTCGAGGACGGCATCGATCCCCTGGCCCGTCTTGGCCGAGATCCGGAGAACGTCATCGGGTTCCCCGCCGATCAGCTCCGCGATCTCCGTGGCCGCAGCGTCGGGATCGGCCTGCGGCAGATCGATCTTGTTGACGACAGGGAGCAGCTCGAGGTCGTTCTCGATCGCCAGGTAGGCGTTGGCGACCGTCTGCGCCTCCACGCCCTGTGCTGCGTCCACGACCAGCACGGCGCCCTCGCACGCCTGGAGCGAGCGCGACACCTCGTAGGTGAAGTCGACGTGGCCCGGCGTGTCGATCAGGTTGAGCTGGTGGCCCTTCCAGAGAACGCGGACGGCCTGCGCCTTGATGGTGATCCCGCGCTCGCGCTCGAGATCCATGGAGTCGAGCAGCTGCTCGCGCATGTCCCGCCCGGAGACGGTCTCGGTGACCTCGAGGATGCGGTCGGCCAGGGTCGATTTCCCGTGGTCGATGTGCGCGATGATGGAGAAGTTGCGGATTCGGTCCTGCTGCATAGGTCAGTCGGCCGGGCGGGCGCGGGAGCGCAACGATAGCAACGCGTCCAACTCGCGAACTCCCAGCAAACGGGCGGAAAACAGGTACGCCGCGCCCCCTGCTGCGATGGCTCCGAGCACCGAGACGAGCTGGGCGAGGAAGGCCCGGCCGAGCACCTCGTCGAGCGCCCACCAGACCCCGAAGGCCACCGCGCCGAGCACGGCGGAAGCGGCGATGATGCGCAGCGCAGAATCGATCGTCCGGCCGAGCTCCAGCCGGACCAAGCGGCGCCGCAGAAGGACGACCAGCGCAACCGTGCCGAGGATGTTCGCGACCGAGATCGCGAGCGGGATCCCCCAGGTTCCGAGACGATAGAAGACGACGTAGAGCGCCGTGTTCGCGACCAGCGTGCCGAGCGCGACGGCGGTCGGCGTCCAGGGAGACTGGAGGCCGAAGAACGCGCGGTTCAGCATCAGCATCGCGCCGTTGAAGGTCAGGCCGAGCGAGAAAGCGGCGAGCGCGCCTGCCACGACCCGAGTCTCGCTCGGACCGAACTGGCCGCGCTCGTAGAGGAGGCGCACGATCGGCTCAGCCAGCACGACCGAGACCACGCTGGCGGGAATGAGGAGGAATGCGATCTGTCGCAGGCCGGCCCCCACCGTGCTGCGGAAGCTCTCCAAGTCGTCGCGGGCAGCGAGCCGGGCGAGCGCCGGGAAGAGCACCGTCGCGACTGCGACCGAGAACATCCCCTGCGGGAGCATGTAGATGCGGAAGGCGGCGTCGATCGCGCTTGGCGAGAGGTCAGGGTCGATGTATCGCGCCGCGAAGAAGGTCCCGATCACGGTGGTGAAGTTGATGAGGCCGAGGCCGAGCGTGACGGGCAGCATGAGCGCGAAAACGCGCTTCACCGCGGGGTCCCGCCAGTCGATCGCCACGCGGAGCCGGCCGTCGAGCCCCGCTAGCCACGGCAAGGGCAGGAGCAACTGGACGACGGTGCCGAGCACGATCGAGCCGGCGTAGACATAGAGCTCGGCGTTCTCGGAGGTTGCCTGAGGAACGCCGATGACGAGGCCGGCGATGATCACGAGATTCCAGGCAACCGGCGTGAGAGCGGGGACGCTGAAGTGCTCGTAGCTGTTGAGGATCCCGACGATGACGCCGGAGATCCCCAGCAGGATCACGATCGGAAAGAGGATCCGGGCGAGCGTGACCGCGAGCTCGTCACCGCCGTAGCCGAAGGCCGACATGATCCACGGCGCCGCGAGCATGAACAGCGCCGTGATCGCCGTCAGGCCCAGAAGCAGGATCCAGATCAGGCTCGAGGCCACACGCCAGGCCCGCGCCCGCTCCCCTCTCTCGAGCAGCTCCGTGAAGACGGGCACGAAGGCGCCGGAGAGCGCCGCGTCGGCGACCAGAGCGCGGACCAGGTTCGGCACCTGGAACGCGACCGTGAACGCGTTGATGCCCGCGCCTTCGACTCCGAAGAATCCGCGGACGACGATCTCGCGGACGAGCCCGAGGACGCGCGAGAGGCCGGTTGCGGCCGAGAACGCGGCGGTCGACAGGGCGAGCCGCCGGGACGGGAACCCCGGCGCCTCTGGACGGACCTCGCTCACCGGCGATTCCCCACGAGAGCAGGATACGAGCGGCTTTGGCGGCCTCCTGCGGCGCACGGACGGCTGCTAGCATTCCGCGGCCCGCAGTTGCGGGCACTTTTACGCGCGATGCCGAACATCAAGCAACAGAAGAAGCGGGTCGGTACGGCCGCTCGGGAGCGGCTTCAGAACCTCCGCTACCGCTCGACCGTCAAGACGCTCACGCGTCGGCTCGAGTCCGCGGTCGCGGACGGCGATTCCGACCGGATCGCGTCAACGCACAAGGAGCTTCAGCAGTGGATCGACCGCGCAACCTCGCGCGGAGCGCTCCACCGCAACGCGGCTGCGCGCAAGAAGGCGCAGGCCGCCCGCCTCGTCTCGAGCCGGTAGCTCGTCCTACGCCGGGGCCTGCGCCGGGTCGGTGAGCTCCGCGAGCGCACGCGTGAGCTCCTGCGTGTTGGAGAGGCGGCTCGCACCCTTGAGCGCAGCATCCAGCGAAGCCAGCCGGGTCAGTGCGGCGTCCAGCTCCTCCTGGGAGTAGCGGTCGGCGTGGCCGATTGCCTTGCGGACGCGGAACTCGTGCACCTTGACGCGCTTTGCGATGTCCCTGGCGCCGACGCCCTCGGCCGCGAGCAGCTTGACGCTTCGGACCAGGGTGACGTGCGCCGCGAGTCGCACAGAGATCGCAAAGGGCTCCCGGCGTTCGAGCTCTGACTCGGCTGCGACCATGAGCGCGGCGCCGTCCCGCTCGCCCCAGGCGTCCGTGATCGCCCAGGCGGCCGCCTCGCGCGCCGGCGCCGCGAGCCTCTCGACGTCCTCCCGCGTGATCAGACTGCCTCCGGCCCAGATCGTGATCTTGTCTGCTTCGGTCGCAAGCGCGACGAGGTCGTCGCCCACGATCTCGACGAGGGCTCGGGCGGCGTCTGGCTCGGCATTCGCACCCAGGCGTTCGAACTGTGACCGGACCCAGGCCGGGAGATCGCGAGGCTTCGGCGCGTCGAACGCGAGCACCTTCCCGGCGTCGCCGACTGCCTTCACGAGCGCGTCGTTCTTCGGGGTCTCCTCAGCCACGAGCGCCAGGACGGCTCCCGGCACGGGATCCCCCAGGTACTCGACTACCGCCTCGACGTCGGCCTTCTTCCAACGCTCGACGCCTTCGACGATGACGAGGCGGCCGCCGTCGGCCCCGGCAAAGAGGCCGAGCGCGTTGCACGCCGCGACGGCTTCCGCCCCGTCCGACGTGTCCGCGGCGAGGTGCTCGATCGACTCGTCTCCGAAGCGCGAGCGGAGCCGGCGGAGCGCGCGGACGACCTTGGGCCTGTCGCTTCCGGCCAGGAGATAGACCGGCAGGAGCGGCTCGCTGGACACCGTGGCCAAGCATAGTCACGTGCCCTTCCGCGTCGTGATCCGCCGTCCGTCGCTCTCGATCACGATGCCGCCCTGTCGATCCGTCCGGAAGACGTCGAGACCGGGAGCCGCATCCAGCGCGGCCAGTGTGGAGGGCGTTGGGTGCCCGTAGTCGTTGTTTTTGCCGCACGAGATCACGGCGACTTCCGGTCGGGTGAGCGCGAGCAGCCGCGGCAGCCCGTCATCGGCCGATCCGTGGTGGGCGACCTTGAGGATCTCGACGGGTGGCGGATTGAGCGGCAGTGTCACCGGAGACTCCGCATCTGCCGTGAGCAGCACGTCGACGCTGCCGTACGAGGCGAGGATCACGGTCGCGAAGAGGTTGGGATCCTGGTGCTCGGAAGGCTCGCCGGCGGGCCAGAGCACTCGCAGGCGGAGAGCTCCGAGGTGGAAGGCAAGCCCGGCACGCGCGGTCAGGACGGGGACTCGGCGCTTGCGGGCCTCGGCGAGCGCGGCGTCGTGCTCGGGGCTCTCAGCCGGGATCTCCGGATCGAGGATCCGACCAACGCGGACATGCCGGAGCAGCTCAGCCGCGCCGCCGACATGGTCGCGCTGCGGGTGGGTCAGCACCGCGAGCGAGAGCTGGCGCACACCAAGCTTGCGCAGCTGGTCGTCGACGTCGCCCTCGGGCGGGCCCTGGTCGACTAGCACTGCACCCTCCCGGACTTCCAGGAGGATCGCGTCTCCCTGGCCGACGTCCAGAACCGTCAGCCGAAACCCGGACGGCGGGGGGCGTAGCCCCTGAGGGCGTATCTGCCAGGCGGCAGCGACGAGTACAGCCAGGCCGGCGACGAGCGCGAGGCCCGGCCGCCTCCAGCGGGGAAGGCGCGCCCATGCGACCAGCGCGATGATTGCCATGCCGCCGATCGCGAGCGCGGCGGACGCCTCGACGTTAGCTCCTGGCAGCCCGCCGA
>OBLS010000138.1_pt1 | contig 21227 bp, 18 predicted proteins | sample 1519901 | NCBI WGS metagenome assembly OBLS01 (sample SAMEA3113585, study PRJEB22503) | soil metagenome | reverse complement strand
CACCTCCGCAGCATTGATCATCTACTGGTCGGTGATCAAGGGAGTCGGTCTCAACGGTGAACGTGACGCCCGCCCACCGGCGAAGCAGCGGGCGAAGGGTGGAACCTGAGTTGGGCGACAACCGTGTCCTTCTGGTTCCTGAGGGTCTTGAGGGGGATCGGGTCGATGTCGCCGTGGCTCGCCTGCTGGGCCTTTCTCGAACCAAGATCACCGACCTGATCGAGGCCGGCCACGTCCTGATCGACGCTCACCCGGTCGGCAAGTCCGACCGGGTCCACACTGGCGCGATGCTCGAGGTCCGCCTGCCGGACGCGACCGAAGATCTGAGGATCCTGCCGGAGACGGTCGAGGGCGTCGACATCATCTTCGACGACGACCACATCGTCGTAATCGACAAACCGGTCGGCGTGGCCGCGCATCCGAGTCTGGGCTGGGACGGACCGTCGGTGTTAGGCCACCTGGCCGGAGGGGGCTTCCGGATATCCACCTCAGGCGTACCGGAGCGGCAAGGCATCGTGCAGCGACTCGATGTCGGCACATCCGGTCTGATGGTGGTGGCCAAGAGCGAGATTGCGTACACGATCTTGAAACGGGCGTTCCGCTCCCGGGCGGTGGACAAGACGTATCACGCCTTGGTGCAAGGCCACCCTGATCCGTTCACCGGCACGATCGAGGCACCCATCGGGCGGCATCCGGGCGCCGACTACAAAATGGCCGTGATGGCGAACGGCCGGCCGAGCATCACGCACTACGAAACCCTCGAGGCGTTCGTCGGCACCACGCTGCTGGAACTGAGTCTGGAAACCGGACGAACCCACCAGATACGGGTCCATCTGGCCGCGCTCAAGCACCCGTGCGCGGGTGACCTGACCTACGGTGCTGATCCAAAGCTGGCAGCCAGATTGGGGCTGCGGCGGCAATGGCTGCACGCCGTACGGCTCGGCTTCCTCCACCCCGTGACAAGCGAGCCGCTCGTCTTCTCCTCGCCCTATCCGGACGACTTGCGGCATGCTCTTGACATCGTCCGGACCACCTGATCAGCGGGGCCACTGTGCCGTCCGGTGTCCGCTAGGGTCTGAACCGTGCGAAGAGCCAAAATCGTCTGCACGCTGGGGCCGGCGTCCTCAGCGCCCGAACGTCTTGAGGAGCTAGTGGCGGCTGGCATGGACGTCGCGCGACTCAACATGAGCCACGGCGGCTACGACGATCACCTGAACAACCTGCAGAACGTCCGCATGGCCGCCCAAGCATCCGGTCGGCCGGTGGGAGTCCTCGCCGATCTTCAGGGTCCCAAGATTCGGCTCGGTCGTTTCGCTTCGGGCAAGGAAATGCTGGCCGATGGAGCTTCGTTCGCGATCACCACCGAGGAGATTCAAGGTAGTGCTGAGCGCTGTTCGACCACGTACAAGGGGTTGCCGGGTGACGTCAAGCCGGGTGACGTGATCTTGATCGACGACGGCCGGCTTACCTTGAAGGCGACGGAGGTAAGCGAGACCGATGTGATCACGGAGGTGGTCGTCGGCGGCCCGATCAGCAACAACAAGGGCATCAATCTTCCCGGGGTGGCCGTCAGCGTGCCCGCGATGAGCGCCAAGGACACCGAAGACCTGCGCTGGGCGCTGCGCAACGGTGTCGACATGGTTGCCCTGTCCTTCGTCCGGAGCGCCAAGGACATCGAACTCGTCCATCAAGTGATGGATGAGGAGAACCGCCGAGTGCCAGTGATCGCCAAGATCGAGAAGCCGCAGGCGGTGGACAACCTCAACGAGATCATCGACGCCTTCGACGCGTTCATGGTGGCGCGTGGTGATCTTGGGGTGGAGCTTCCGCTCGAAGAGGTGCCGCTGGTCCAGAAGAGGATTGTCACCGCTGCCCGCCGCTGGGCGAAGCCGGTGATCGTCGCGACCCAGATGCTGGAGTCGATGATCTCCGCCCCGCGGCCGACGCGGGCGGAGGCTTCTGACGTGGCCAACGCCATCCTGGATGGCGCGGACGCCGTGATGCTTTCCGGTGAGACCAGCGTGGGCGAGTATCCCGTGGTCGCCGTGAAGACCATGGCGCGAATCGTCGAGAACACCGAGGCCCACGGCCTTGATCGGATGCAGGACATCGATTGGGATCCGCACACGACAAGTGGCGTGATCACCAAGGCGGCCGCGGAGGTCGGCGCGCGGATCCAGGCGAAGTTCCTGGTCGCCTTCACCCATTCCGGAGACGCGGCCCGCCGGTTGGCTCGGCTACGCTCGCCGATTCCTGTGCTGGCCTTCACCCCGGTCGATCAGACCCGCTCCTCGCTGACGCTTAGCTGGGGAGTCGAGTCCTTTCTGGTCCCGATGGTCGGCCACACCGACGACATGATTCGCCAGGTGGACAAGGCCTTGATCGACACCGGCCGGATAGCCGAGGGCGAGCTAGCGGTGATTGTCGCCGGCTCTCCACCCGGCGTCGCCGGCCACACGAACATGCTCCGGATCCGTCGGATCGGCGCGCCCCTCTGACGTGGATGGGCCTGGCGGGAGCCCGAACTTTGCGAGGGCGGATGGCTGTCCGGGCCAGTCACGATGAGGACTCCCGCGGACACCAGAAAGGCCAGTGCCGGAGAGGGGAGTCGAACCCCTATGTCCTTGCGGACAGACGGGTTTGAGCCGTCCGCGTATACCATTCCGCCACCCCGGCCTGGGCGCCGCCAACCGTAACACGGCCTGGCTAGAGTGTGCTCCGTGACCGATGGAGCGCTCAGCGACGACGCCACGCCGACCCGAGTTGTGGTCGCGGAGGACGAGGTGCTCATCCGCCTCGACCTGGTGGAGATGCTCACCGAGGAGGGCTACCAGGTCGTCGGAGAGGCTGGAGACGGCGAAGCGGCAGTCGCGTTGGCGACTGACCTGAGGCCGGATCTGGTGGTGCTGGACGTCAAGATGCCCAAGATGGACGGGATCAGTGCAGCCGAGCAGATCGCCGGTCAGCGGATCGCGCCGGTGATCATGCTGACCGCCTTCAGCCAGCGCGATCTGGTGGAGCGAGCCAGCCAGGCAGGCGCCATGGCCTACGTCGTCAAGCCCTTCGGCAAGGCCGATCTCATTCCGGCGATCGAGGTTGCGCGAGCACGGTTTGCCGAGATTCAGGCGGTCGAGGCGGAGGTCAGTGACCTCACCGAACGCCTGGAGTCCCGTAAGGCGGTGGACCGGGCCAAGGGGTTGCTGCAAAGCGGTCTGGGGCTCACCGAGCCCGAGGCGTTCCGCTGGATTCAGAAGACCGCGATGGATCTGCGCAAGTCGATGCGCGAAGTCGCGGAAGGCGTCATCGAGCACGGCGCTGGGCCGAAGAAAAGGTAAGCAGCCCCAGCGCCGGACGCTCCGCCGCGCGGTCGACCTCAGGGCGGTCGCGGGACGGCGATGTAACAACCTGGCTTCAGGAAGCCGGATAACCTGAAGAAATCCCTTCTGAGTGCTAACTTTCACGGTCGGATGTCAGCGTCGGTCAACCGTCGACGCACCCGAGGTCTTCAGGAGGAGTCTTGACAAACAAGAAGCCGATATGGGCAGCGGCACTCGCCGCTGCTGGCCTGGTGCTGAGCGCCTGTGGCACAACTGGCGGTGAGGAAACGGCGCAGCCGGAAGCTGGCGCCAGCAAGGCCTGCAATCTTGAGTTCGCCTTCATGGGTCCGCTGACGGGCGACTATGCCAACCTGGGCATCAATGCCGTCAACGGCGCCAAGCTTGCCCTCGATGAGTACAACAAGCAGAACCCCGACTGCCAGGTCGTGCTGAGGGAGTTCGACTCGCAGGGCGACCCTGAGAAGGCCACGCCGCTCGCGAGCGAGATCGTCAATGACCAGAAGATTGTGGGCTTGGCTGGGCCCATGTTCTCAGGTGAGACGAACGCCACTGGTGAAATCTTCAATGAGGCGAAGTTGGTGACGGTGACGCCTTCGGCCACGAACCCTGACCTTTCGAAGAACGGCTGGGACACGTTCCATCGTCTGCTCGGCACCGACGAACCTCAGGGAGCCGCGGCAGCTGCTTACATAAAGGACACCCTGAAGGCCAAGAAGGTCTTCGTTGTCGATGACGCATCTGAGTACGGCAAGTTCCTCGCCGGCAAGGTCGAGCAGGATCTCGGTGATCTGGTCGCCGGCACGGACACGATCCAGCAGAAGCAGACCGACTTCGGACCTACGGTCACCAAGGTCAAGGCCTCGGGCGCCGATGCGCTTTGGTTTGGCGGCTACTACGCGGAGGGTGGCTTGCTGGCCAAGCAGCTCAAGGCCGGTGGCTGGAAAGGCACCTTCCTCTCTGGGGATGGCGTGCTCGACCCGGGATTCATTGAAGGCGCCGGCGCTTCGGCTGCGAACGGTGCGATCCTGACCTGCCCCTGCGCGCCTGCAGATGCTTCTTTCACGGAGAAGTACAAGGCGATAAGCGGCGGTTCTGATCCGGGCACCTACTCAACCGAGGGCTATGACACGATAAATGTGTTCCTCCAGGCCGTGGCAGCGGGCAAGAGTACTCGCCAGGACATGCTCGATTGGGTGAACAACTACGACGCCGACGGCATCACCAAACACATCAAGTTCGACCAGAGTGGCGAGCTCTCTGAGGTGGCGATCTACGCCTATAAGGTCGAGGGCGGCAAGATCGTGCCGGGTACGCAGATAAGTGGAGCGTAGGTCGTCGACCCGGACTACAGTGCTGGCAGGCGCCGGCTTCCGGCGCCTGCTGAGCCGTCCGAGCAGGCCGACGCGTGTTCCTGTTTGAGCACTTCTTCGAGCTAACACTCACCGGTCTGGCACTTGGTTCGGTGTACGGCCTGGTGGCACTCGGTTACACGATGGTGTACGGGGTCCTCCAGCTGATCAACTTTGCCCATTCTGAGGTGTTCATGTACGGCACCTTCGCGGTGGTGTGGACCCTCTACGTCCTTGGTGGCACTCCAGCAACCGGCACCGGTGGAGTCATTGGCATGCTGCTGGTGGCGCTCGTGGTCGCAATGGTGGTGTCCGGCGGGGTGGCGCTGCTGCTGGAGCGCGTGGCCTACCGGCCGCTGATCAAGCGCAACGCTCCCAAGCTGGTTGCCCTGATCTCGGCGATCGGAGCCTCCTTCGTACTGGCCGAGGCAATCGGCCTGCGCGGCCGGATCGCTGCAGCGCTCGGTCTGGACGACAATATTGGGCGCTACGTCCAGCGCTCGCGGGATGCCACCGGCATGCCGGTCGAGATTGTGCCGCAGCCCGTGTTTCGAGTTGTGGACTACACAGTCACCAATATCGATCTCCTGGTGATCGTCTCTGCGTTGGTGATGATGGTCGTGCTCGATCAGTACGTCCGCCGATCGCGTCTCGGGCGTGGAATTCGCGCCGTGGCCCAAGACCCGGAGTCGGCGGCCCTGATGGGTGTGAACTCAACCCGAATCGTGCAGCTGACCTTCCTCTTGGGAGGGCTGATGGCTGGCGCCGCGGCCACCCTCTACATGATCCGGATCGGCGTGACCCGGTTCGACGCCGGTTTCATTCTGGGTGTGAAAGCGTTCACCGCAGCCGTCATGGGAGGTATCGGCAACCTCCGCGGCGCGCTGCTCGGTGGCCTGGTTCTTGGTGTCGCGGAGAACTGGGGGTCAGCACTGATCGGTACCCAGTGGAAGGACGTCGTGGCCTTCCTCCTACTCGTGTTGATCTTGCTTTTCCGGCCCACCGGGCTGTTGGGTGAGTCAGTCGGCAAGGCCCGGGCATGAGTTCCACAGCATCGGCATCGGGTTCACTTCCGGCGAGGAAGCGAAGGTCGCTTCGCGAGCGAATCTTCGCACTACCCAAGCCGGCGAAGCTGGGGCTGATGGTCTTGGCTGCCTTGATCGCGTACGCGCTGCCGCTCCTGGAGCCGCCGTTCATCACGACACCGGGCACCGACTTCGGTGGGGTGCTGTTCACCGTCGCCGTCTACATGCTGGTGGCGCTCGGCCTCAATATCGTGGTCGGCTACGCCGGTCTGCTGGATCTGGGCTATGTGGCCTTTTACGCCGTTGGTGCCTATACGGTGGCGGTTCTGACATCGGAGCACGGCAACTTGCCGTTCCTGCTGACCATTCCGATCGCCATTGGCGTCGCCATGCTGTCTGGGCTAGCGCTGGGCGCGCCAACATTGCGGGTGCGTGGTGACTATCTGGCCATCGTCACGCTCGGCTTCGGCGAGATCGTTCGGCTTACCTTGATCAATACCCCGTGGCTGGGCGCGGCCGCTGGCATTGCGAAGATCGACCGGCCGCCGAGCATCGAGCTCTTCAAGATCCCGCACCTCAATTGGGATTCCGGAATGCCGCTCATCGACCTGGGGCAGACCACGATCTTCTTGAGGTTCGGTGTTCTCGACCTGATTCCCTATTACTGGCTTGCCCTCACCGTGATCATCGTGGTGCTGATCGGCGACGCACTGATCAAGAACAGCAGGGTTGGCCGATCGTGGGAGGCGACCCGGGAGGACGAGGACGCCGCAGAGCTGATGGGCGTACCGACTTTCAAGTTCAAGCTGCTGGCGTTCGCCATGGGAGCCTTCGTCGGAGGGCTTTCCGGCGCATTGTTCGCCGGTCGTCAAGGTTTCGTCAGCCCTCAGTCCTTCCTGCTGTTGCTCTCCATCCTCTTCGTCGCCGCGGTCGTGGTGGGTGGCCAGGGCAACCGCTATGGCGTGATGATAGGTGCGGCGATCGTCGCCTACCTGCCGGAGAGGTTCCGCGGTTTCGAGGAGTGGCGCGTATTGCTGTTCGGGGCTGCTCTGATCGTTCTGGCGATCTATCGGCCGCAGGGCATCCTGCCGCCGCGCCGCACGGTGAGAGCGCGCCGGATGGAGGAGGAAATCGAGGCGCTCGAAGAAGGCACCGGAGATGAGGGTGCCCGTGCCTGACCCAGTGCTCGAGCTGAGCAACGTCAGCTGCGTGTTCGGCGGTGTGACAGCGCTGGACGACGTCAGCTTGGCCATTCAGGAGGGGGAAATCCTCGGACTGATCGGACCCAACGGCGCGGGGAAGACGACCTGCTTCAATGTCGTCACCGGTGTCTACAAACCAAGCGCGGGAAGTATTCGCTTCAAGGGAAGATCGCTGGAGGGGCTCAAGCGGTACGAGATCACTCGCCTCGGAATCGGCCGGACGTTTCAGAACATCCGGCTGTTCAAAGCCATGACTGCCCTGGAGAACGTCATGGTGGGTGCAGATGCACGGCACTCTACCGGCGTGATATCTGCGCTCTTCCGGCTTCCGCGGCATAGACGCGAGGAGCGTGAAGGTGAGGAGCGCGCATTGGAGTTGCTGGGCTTCATGGGGCTGCGGTCCAAGTGCGACGAGCTCGCCGCCAACCTGTCCTACGGGGACCAGCGGCGGCTGGAAATCGCCCGGGCGATAGCGACCGAGCCGTCACTGCTCTGCCTGGACGAGCCGGCCGCAGGGTTCAACCCGGCCGAGAAACGCACCCTGATGGAGTTGATCCGCAAGGTCCGTGATCGGGGCTACACGGTGTTGTTGATCGAGCACGACATGCGGCTGGTGATGGGCGTAACTGACCGGATCGTGGTGCTGGAGTTCGGCAAGAAGATAGCCGAAGGCAGCCCGGAGGAGATTCGGAACGATCCCGCGGTGATCGCGGCGTACCTCGGTGTCGATGAGGAGTCCGGTGAGGTGGAGGAGGAGGAGCGGGCTATCGCCGAAGGGGGTGACCGTGCTCCTTGAGGTCGAGGGTCTGTGTGTGAACTACGGCCACATCGAGGCCATCCGCGACATTTCCTTCTCAGTCGAGGAGGGCGCCATCGATACGCTGATCGGCGCCAACGGCGCCGGCAAAACCACCACCCTGAAGACGATCTCCGGGCTGCACAAGGTTCGAGCGGGGTCCATCCGGTTCGACGGCCGGGACATCACCCGTACACCGCCCTACGACCGGGTGAAGATGGGCATCAGCCAGGCACCAGAAGGGCGAGGGGTGTTCCCCGGCATGACAGTGCGGGAGAACCTCGAAATGGGTGCCTTCGTGCGTACCGATCGCAAGAGCCAGGCGTATGCAGACGACCTCGCGCGCGTCTTCGATCTGTTTCCGCGGCTCTCCGAGCGGATCGGCCAATCGGCCGGCAAGCTTTCCGGGGGTGAGCAGCAAATGCTGGCCATTGGTCGATCGTTGATGGCCCGTCCACGGCTGATCCTTCTGGATGAGCCTTCGATGGGATTAGCGCCGATGCTGATCCAGCGGATCTTTTCTGTGATTGGTGAGATCAACGCTCAAGGCACGACCGTCTTGCTGGTCGAGCAGAACGCATCTCAGGCCCTCAAGGCCGCCCGGCTGGCGCACATCCTGGAAACCGGGGAAATTGTCCGCTCCGGCACGGGGGCGGAGCTTTCTGCTGACGACTCAGTCAGGGCGGCGTACCTCGGCGGCGACGTCTGATCCACCAAGATAGGCAGCCGCTACCGAATCGTCGCTGAGCAGCCGTTCCGCCGGCCCCTGCAGGTTCAACCTGCCAGATTCCAAGACGTAGCCGTAGTCTGCGATTTCCAGGGCGGCCAGCGCATTCTGTTCGACGAGCAGGACAGTGACGCCCTGCCGGCGGATCCGCTCGATGGTCTGAAAGATCAGATCGACGAGCACGGGAGCGAGTCCCATCGACGGCTCGTCCAGCAGCAACAGGGCTGGATTGCCTAGCAGCGCCCGCGCCACGGCGAGCATCTGCTGCTCGCCCCCCGACAAAGTGCCGGCCTTCTGATCGAGCCGCTCCCGCAGCAGCGGGAACAGTTCGAGCACCCATGCTCGGTCTTCGGCGATCTTGGCTGAATCCTTGCGTACGAAGGCACCCAGATCGAGGTTCTCAGAGACCGTCATGCGGTGAAAGATCTTTCGGCCTTCCGGTGAATGGCAGACGCCAAGCTTGACCACCTCATGCCCGGCCATGCCGTTGATGCGTTGACCCTTGTAAACCACATCACCAGCCCTCGGCCGCAACAATCCCGAGATGGTTCGTAACGTCGTGGACTTGCCCGCGCCATTCGAACCGATCAGGGTCACGATTTCGTCCGCGTAGACCCTCAGCGACAAATCCTCGACGGCGGCGATATTGCCGTAGCTGACGCTGACATTTTTGAGCTCGAGAATTGGTTCCTCGCCTGCGCCTCGTTCGCTGTTCACGTCAACCGTCTCGCCGCGCGATGCGGTCACGACTGAGTCGTCTTGCGTGCACCTATGCCAGCCTTGCCGAGGTAGGCCGCGATCACGGTCGGGTTGCTGCGAATCTCCTCAGGGTTGCCCTCGGCAATCACATGCCCGTGGTCCATGACGGTTATCCGCTCACTGATCTTCATGATCACGCTCATGTCGTGCTCGATCAGCAGCACTGACAAGTCCTTCTCGTCGCGCACCCGGTGGACGAACTCGTTGAACTGCGCCGACTCCCGGGGATTCATGCCGGCCGTGGGCTCGTCGAGCAGCAACACCCTGGGACGTAGCGCCAAGGCCCGAGCAATCTCCAGCCGGCGCTGGTCTCCATAGGAGAGATTCCGGGCAAGCTCACCCTGGGTCCTTTCGATCCCGACATAGCGCAGGAGCTCACGCGCGGCGTCGGCTGCGGCACGCTCCTCGCGGCGCTGCCGGGGCAGGCGAAGCACGGTGGAGAGCACGCCGGAACGCAAGTGCGCGTGCATCGCCACCATGATGTTCTCTTCAACTGTCATCAGGTTGAACAGCCGAATGTTCTGGAACGTACGGGCCATGCCCAGTGCCGCGCGCCGGTCCGGCTTGAGTCCGGTGAGGTCTCGCCCGTCAAGATAGACCGTGCCCCCGCTCGCCGAATAGAGCCCGGTCAGGACATTGAAGAATGTTGTTTTGCCCGCCCCGTTGGGGCCGATCAGGCTCACAATCGACCTCGGCGGGATACCGAACGTCACGTCACTGACGGCGACCAGGCCACCGAAGCGGATCGTGATGTGGTCGGCGTACAGGACGTTCGCGCTTGCTTCGTGAACCCCAGCGCGCGACGCATCGGTGGCTGGTTGGCTCATCGGTCCGTGTCCTTCACAGACAGGGTCGACTGCTCCGGCGGCGGCTCGAGGTCTGGACTAACCGCGCTGGCCGAGGCCGCGATCTCGGCATCCGCATCCGAGGTCGATTCTGTGAAGGCCTTGGTCTTGGCCTCTGCCTCGGCGATGTGGGCGCCCACTGACTCCATCTCGATACGGCTCGGCATGGTCATCAATGCCTTCGTGCGCTTCTCGGGGAGCAACCCCTCCCGCCGGAACAGCATCATCAAGACCAGTAGCAGACCCAAGATCAAGAAGTTGTAACGAGGGAGCACCGCCTCCAAGTTCTTGCCGGACGCCGCGCCGATGGTGACACCAATCTGACGAAGACCATTGCTGTTCAACCAAGCCAGCAGGAACGCCCCGATGGTCACGCCCCACGCATTGCCCATGCCGCCGAGCACCACCATCAGCAAGACAAGGACCGACTTGCTGAAGTCGAAGCCTGACGGAGATACGGCTCCCGTTATGCCCGCTGCATTGGCGACACCGCCAACCCCGCCGAAGAAAGCGCCCACGGCATACGCGAGCAGCTTCGAGCGGACCAGCGAGACCCCCATCGTGCTCGCGGCCAGCTGATCTTCGCGGATGGCCAACCATGCCCGGCCGAGGCGGCCTCCCCGAATTCGCAAGGAGACAAAGAGGCACATCCCCAGCAGGGCGCCGAGGACCAGGATCTTGTAGATGTTGTCGCTTGCCGAATTGGTAAGCGACGCTGGCACGCCCTTGATGAGGCTGAACAGCCCCAGTCCGATTGGGTCGATGATCGGAATCCCCGCGTCACCGTTGGCCACGTTGTAGCCATCGATATCATTCGAGTTGCGGAAAAACTGCGTGATCACCTCTCCGAAACCGAGTGTCACCAGGGCCAGGTAGTCGCCACGTAGCCGCAGCGTCGGCCCACCGATGACCACGCCGAGCAATGCGCACAGGCAGCCGGCGATCAGGATGACGAGCCAGAAGGTGATATGCGTGCCCGGGTAGGTCTCGGCCACCGGGGCGAAGAGCTGAAAGTTCCAGGTCCAGTTGAACGGCGCTGCCATCAGCCAGCCCGCGGTGTAGCCGCCCAGGGCCCAAAAGGCGACATAGCCGAGGTCCAGCAGACCCGCATAACCAACGACGACATTCAAGCCCAGTGCCATGATCGCCCACATCAGGCACTCGTTGATGGTGGCGACCGGGAGCCATGCGGTGACGGGTCCGGAGACCTCGTCGATCAAATTCGGGAGAATGGCTTGATAGAGCACGAACAAGAACAGAATGACGGCGACGTAGCCGAGGGGCCATTTGTAGTCGGACAGCCACGCCTTGCGACCTGAGGTTGAGGCCATGCCTAGACCTTCTCCGTGGATGCCCGCCCGAAGATGCCCTCCGGTTTGAACACCATCAGCACGATCAAGATCAGAAACACCACGGACTGGGACCAGTTTGACCCAAGTCCATGCGCGCCACCTTCGTTGATGCTCTGAATCAGTCCAATGGCGAGGCCGCCGACCACGGCACCAGTGAGATTCCCGATTCCACCCAGGACAGCGGCCGTGAACGCGATCAAGCCGAACTGGGTGCCGGTGTCGTAGTACGTCTGCGCCTGAACCAGAAAGTACAGCACCCCGGCAGCACCTGCGAGCGCTCCGCCGAGTGCAAAAGTGAAAGAGATCGTGCCGTTGACATTGATGCCCACCAGTCGGGCGGCGTCTTGATCTTGTGCCACCGCTCGCATGGCCTTGCCCATTCTCGTCCGACTAACGATGAATCTCATGCCGAGCAGTAGCGGTATCGTGACAGCTGCGACCAGGAGCAGCTTGTAGAGGTAGACGCCCTCAACGATCGGACCGCCCCACTCGATCGGCCAGTTCTTTTGTGCCGAACCATTGACGTAGTCCTGCTGAGCTATTCCGCGGAAGACGAAGCTCAGCCCGACGGCGGTCATTAGTGGCGCAAGCCTCGGCGCCGTTCGCAAGCGTCGGTAGGCGAAGAGTTCGGCGGATACGTTGATCGCTGCCCCGAACGCCATGCAGCCCACCAGCGCGGCAACGAGCGGGAGGACCGAGGCGGCTCCGACGTGCCCGACGCCGAAAACGCTCACCATAAGGGCGGCTGCGACAATGGTGGCGAGCATAAAGAGATCACCATGTGCGAAATTGATCAGCTCGATGACGCCGTAAACCATCGTGTAGCCGAGTGCAACCAGCGCGTAGAGCAGCCCATTCTGCAAGCCGATCAGCACTGACCCGCTGAATCGTGTTGGATCAGCGACGAGATTCCACCCCAGCCAGATCGCTGCCAAGGCGAGTAGGGCCAAGCCGAGAATCCGCCCGACCAATGGGCCGAGCCGAATCACAGACTTTCGCCTGGTGCCCCCCACACCCCACGCAGTCATCCGACTAATAGGCCTCTCCAAACCTCACACGGGAACCGCCGGGCGCGAACTAACCGAGCTTCTTCCAGACCCGGCGGTCTCCATACATCGCTGAGGCGGACTCTAGTCAACGGCTTGCGCCTTGACGTAAGTCTCCTTACCGCCCTTGACGATCTCGATCGTGATGTCCTTCGAGGTGGTGTCCCCGGTCGCGGGATCGATTCGGATCTCCTTGCCGGTCACCGATTCCGACTTGGGGATGGTGATGCCGTCGCCGGACAGGACGGCAGCCGTCACCCCCTTGCGGGTGCCATCGGACTTGGCGATTGCCGCGAGGATGACCTGGGTGGCGGCGACCCCGTACAACGGGAAGTTGCCGGTGGGGACCGACCCGTACTTCTCCTTGTACGCTTCGATGAGCTTGGCGGGTGGTCCACCGGCCTTCATCAGCTCATCCGCTGGCAGGCCGGTGAATGTGAGGTGCATGGCTTCTGCTTGGGGCAACTTCAGCAGGTCCGGATAGCCCGTGAAACCGTCCGGCGCCATCATCTTGACCTTGTGGTTGTCGCCCAGGACCGAGAATTTGTCCTTGATCAACTGGCCGCCGTTGTTCTCGTAGATGCCGCTGAGGTACACGCAGTCAGCGCCGGAGGCCTTGACCGATTGGAACAAGGCCGTGTAGTTCGGCTGCTTGGCATCCCAGGACTGCTCGCCGACGATTTCGATGCCGAGGTTCTTGGCCGAATCGGCGAACGCCTTGGCCACACCCAGTCCGTAGGTCTGGTTGTCATTCAATACGAAGCATTTCGTGACCTTCAGCTCCTCCGAGGCAAAGGTTGCCCCAGCGTTGCCCTGGTAGTCGTCAGTGGTCACCACGCGGGCGTAGTTGCGGGTGCCCGTTGGATAGAACTTCTCCGGCTCGCCGGTTTCCCACTTCTTGGTTAGGCCAGGGTTGGTGTTACCGGGCGAGACCATGAGCATCGGCCCAGAAGTGTCGCGATTCAAAGTCGGTAGCTGGATTTTGGCGCAGCCGGAGTTGTAGGTACCCATCACGGCAACCTCTTTGGTGTTCGCGACGTGGTCGGTGGCGTTCTTCGCGCATGCTGCTTCATCCCAGGCGCCTTTGGCGGCCGTGGAATCGTCGTAAATCTTCAGCGTGACGTCGTAATTTCCCGCTTTGCCGCCCTGCTGTTCCAAATAGAGCTGGATCAACTTGTTGGTGTCTTGCCACTGAGTTGCCCCGGCTCCCTGAAGCGGCAGGTCGGACGCCACGATGAGCGAATTACTGCTGGCATCGCTCCTGCCGGTGCTGTCCCCGCCCCTCGCGCAGCCGGCCAAGGCGAGCGCCCCGACGACACCTAGAGCGACGAGCCGCGTGACCGATGTCGCTGGCAAGGTTCCTCCTTGAAAGACATGTGGCGTTTGTTGGCGTCGGCCGGAGCCTGAGCGCAACGCTGGCCCCCTGGCAGCCGTACCACCGACTGTTGCTGCGCTGTTGACACCACTGCCGTTGTCATGAAGAGCGGCCTTGGTTGATCGCAGCTTTCGTCGAAACGCTGGGGCGACACATTACCGTCGAAAATCGATCTACCACGAGCTCTTCACAAATCCGTTGTACTGACATTACGGCAGAATCTGGCAGGCGATGCGTCCGGGATTTGCATTCTTCTCGGCGCCTTGGTGTCGACGGACGCAGTGCCAGGCGCCTACTTAGGCGGCGACTTCTGGGCCGAAAGCAGGTCGACCGGAGTTTCGCGGGCCGGCGCTATCTGGCAGGTCACCCGAGCGGTGCAGATCCGGCTCTCGCCGTCGTCTGTGAGCACCACCTCATACGAGGCCACGGTGCGTCCCAACCGGAGGGCCGTTGCGGTGCCAGTGACCCAGCCGGCGGTCACCGGGCGATGATGCGTGGCATTGATGTCGACGCCGAAGGCAAGCCGGTCAGGCAATGCATGTGCGGCCGCGCCAAGAGAGGCCAATGTCTCCGCCAGCACGCATGAGGCACCGCCGTGCCACAACCCCATCGGCTGGGTGTTGCCGCTCACGGGCATCCTGCCCACGACGTGATTGGATCTCAGCTCCAGCAACTCGAAGCCCATCTTTGCGTCCAACTCACTGCGCATACGGTGGAACCAGTCCGGGAGCTGCGGGCCGTCGGCAGATGCGGTCACTCCGCCATCTTGTCAGCGGCTTTAGTGTCCGTGGCCGCAGATAGAGTCGGCAGCGTGCCGACTGCGACGACCGCCACCGCCGAGGCTCGGCCGAAGCTGCTGCTGATCGACGGTCACTCAGTGGCCTATCGGGCTTTCTACGCCCTTCCGGTGGAGAACTTCGCGACACAGACCGGGCAGCACACGAATGCCGTGTTCGGCTTCACTTCGATGCTGATCAACGTCCTGCGTGATGAGAACCCGACCCATGTCGGCGTCGCCTTCGACGTCTCGCGCCGGACGTTCCGGGCGGAGGTCTACAGCGAGTACAAGGCGAATCGTTCCAAGAGCCCCGACGAGTTCAGCGGCCAGCTCGATCTGGTGAAGGAGGTCCTCAACGCGCTGAACATCGTGCACTTGGAAAAAGAGGGGTACGAGGCCGACGACGTGATCGGCACCTTGGCCACTGAAGCCGAAGCGGCTGGCTTCGATGTCGTGATCTGTACCGGAGACCGGGATGCCTTTCAACTAGTCACGAACCAGGTGACCGTGCTCTATCCACGCAGGGGAGTCTCAGATCTCGCGCGGATGACGCCGGCTGCTGTGGAGGAGCGCTACTACGCCACGCCGGCCCGCTACCCGGAGCTGGCCGCCCTGGTCGGGGAGTCCAGCGACAACCTTCCCGGCATTCCAGGAGTTGGCCCCAAGACGGCGGCGAAGTGGCTGGAGACCTACGGCGGTCTGGATAATCTCGTGCTGCACGCCGGTGAGCTGAAGGGCAAAGCCGCCGAGGAGTTCCGGGCCCGCATAGAGAACGTGTTGCTCAATCGCCGAATCAACGCGCTGGTGCGTGACCTTGACCTCGATGTCCATGTCGACGATCTGGCTCGCCGAGCGTGGAATCGCGAAGCGACCCACCAGCTATTCGATGGCCTGGAGTTTCGTGTTTTGCGCGACCGGCTGCTGGAGACGCTGCCGGCGGAGGATTTGACGCCGGAGGGCGGCTTCGAACTCAGCGGGGAGATTCTGCAACCCGGCAAGCTGGCAGGGTGGCTGGCCGAGCACGCCGTGGGTGATCGCACCGGAGTTGACGCCATCGGACATTGGGGATCGGGTACGGGGGATCTTCGCGCCCTGGCGCTCGCAGCCGGCGACGGCGCAGCTGCATATGTCGACGTCACGTCCCTGTCACCGGGCGACGACCGCGCGTTGGCCGAGTGGCTGGGCGACCCGAGCCATCGGAAAGCGATGCACGACGCGAAGGGCCCGTTGCTCGCGATCTGGGCGCGTGCCCTGACCCTCGAGGGGCTGACCTCCGACACGCAGCTGGCTGCCTACCTGACCCGGCCTGATCAGCGAACCTTCGACTTGGCTGACCTCACCGTTCGTTACCTGAAGCGGGAGCTGAAGGTCGAGGTTCCTGGTGCCACCCCGGACGAGGATCAGCTGGCCCTTGACTTCGGCGACGACGACTCCGGCGCCAAGGTGGCCGCCGAAGCGGCCATGGTCCGCGCCCGGGCCGTGATCGATCTGGCCAATGCGCTCGATGTCGAGATTGAGCAGCGGAACGGGACCAGCCTGCTGTACGGGGTCGAGCTGCCATTGCTCCAGACGCTGGCCCGGATGGAACAGACCGGTGTAGCCGTGGACGTCGGCCACTTGGAGGCGTTGGAAGCCGAATTCGGGTCGACGGTCAACCGGGCGGCTGACGAGGCCTATCGGGTGCTGGGCAAGCAGATCAACCTGGGCTCGCCCAAGCAACTGCAAGTGGTGCTCTTCGACGAGCTGCGGATGCCCAAAACACGGCGCACCCGGACGGGCTACACCACCGACGCCGAGGCGTTGCAGCAGCTCTACGCCAAGACCGAGCACCCGTTCCTCGCGCAGATGTTGATCCATCGCGACGCGATGCGGCTGAGGCAGACCGTGGAGGGCCTGCTCAAGTCCGTCGCGGACGACGGGCGCATCCACACCACCTATGTCCAGACGATCGCCGCGACCGGCCGGCTGTCGAGTACGGACCCCAATCTGCAGAACATTCCGATCCGGACCGAGGAAGGCCGGCGCATTCGCCAAGCGTTCATCGTCGGTGATGGCTGCGAGGCGCTGATGTCGGCGGACTACTCGCAGATCGAGATGCGGATCATGGCCCACGCCAGTGCCGACGAGAGCCTCATCGAGGCGTTCAAATCAGGAATGGACTTCCACACCGTGACGGCGTCTCGCGTCTTCGGCGTCGACCCGTCGCAGGTCACTCCCGCGGAGCGGGCGAAGATCAAGGCGATGAACTACGGGCTGGCGTACGGGCTGAGCGCGTACGGATTGAGCCAGCAGCTAGCCATCGACGTTTCCGAGGCCAAGGCGCTGATGGACGAGTACTTCGAGCGCTTCGGGGGAGTGCGAACCTACCTGCACTCGCTGGTGGCTGAGGCGCGCCGGACCGAATACACCGAGACGATCCTTGGTCGTCGTCGCTACCTACCGGATCTGATGAGCGACAACCGCCAGCGCCGGGAGATGGCGGAGCGGATGGCACTCAACGCGCCCATCCAGGGGTCAGCCGCCGACATCATCAAGGTCGCCATGCTCGACATCGAAAAGGCGCTGGACGACTCGGGACTGCGCAGCCGGATGCTGCTCCAAGTGCACGACGAACTGGTTTTCGAGATCGCGACGGGCGAGCGCCCGGCGCTGGAGGAACTGGTTCGCGACAAGATGGGCCACGCCGTCGAGTTGGCGGTGCCGCTGGATGTCTCCGTCGGCGTCGGTCGTTCCTGGCACGACGCGGCGCATTAGTCATCGGTACTGGTTCTTCAGTCTGAGCGTCGCAGATTGAGGGACGCGCCGGGTGGGAGTGCGTTTGACCCTGTTTGTGGCGCAGCGATACGCTTTCCTGTCGCTGTGGCCTGCGCGACTTCAGACCGAGTAGGCCGCGCTCGTACGGGTGGGATTTGCGTCAGCTGTCGGTTGAGCTCTTCGTATGTGTACGGATCGGGCCGCAGCACAGCAATCTCGTCACCCTTATCCGGAGCCCTACTACATGACGTCCTCCCTCGAGGCACCCCCGCAGGTCGCCGTCGACGACCTGGGTTCGCCCGAAGCCTTTCTCGAGGCCATCGATGCCACAATCAAGTACTTCAACGACGGTGACATCGTCACCGGTACCGTCGTCAAAGTCGACCGGGACGAGGTCCTGCTCGACATCGGTTACAAGACCGAAGGGGTCATCCCTTCCAAGGAACTCTCCATCAAGCACGACGTGGACCCCTTCGATGTGGTCAGCGTCGGTGATCAGGTCGAGGCCCTCGTCCAGCAGAAGGAGGACAAGGAAGGTCGCTTGATCCTGTCCAAGAAGCGGGCTCAGTACGAGCGCGCCTGGGGCACTATCGAGCAGATCAAGGACTCCGACGGCGTCGTCACCGGTCACGTCATCGAGGTCGTCAAGGGCGGCCTGATCATCGACATCGGCCTGCGCGGCTTCCTGCCCGCGTCGCTGGTGGAGATGCGCCGGGTCCGCGATCTTCAGCCCTATGTTGGGATGGAGCTCGAGGCGAAGATCATCGAGCTGGACAAGAACCGCAACAACGTGGTCTTGTCCAGGCGTGCCTGGCTCGAGCAGACCCAGTCCGAGGTACGGCAGAATTTCCTGACCCAGCTGCAGAAGGGCCAGATCCGGAAGGGTGTGGTGTCCTCGATCGTCAACTTCGGCGCCTTCGTCGATCTTGGGGGCGTGGACGGCCTGGTACACGTGTCTGAGCTGTCCTGGAAGCACATCGACCACCCCTCCGAGGTGGTGGAGGTGGGCCAGGAGGTCACCGTCGAGGTACTGGACGTGGACATGGACCGGGAGCGGGTATCTCTCTCGCTGAAGGCCACTCAGGAAGACCCCTGGCAGGCCTTCGCTCGTACCCATCAGATCGGCCAGATCGTACCGGGGAAGGTCACCAAGCTGGTTCCGTTCGGTGCCTTCGTCCGGGTCGAGGAGGGCATCGAGGGCTTGGTGCACGTTTCCGAACTCGCCGAGCGGCACGTCGAGATCCCCGAGCAGGTGGTCCAGGTGAACGACGACGTGATGGTCAAGATCATCGACATCGACCTGGAGCGGCGTCGGATCTCGCTCTCGCTGAAGCAGGCCAACGAGGGCGTTGACGCTGGAGCCGAGGACTTTGACCCGACCCTTTACGGGATGAGCGCGTCCTACGACGATCAGGGCAACTACCTCTACCCCGACGGATTCGACCCGGAGACGGGTGAATGGCTCGAGGGCTACGAGGAGCAGCGTGCCGCCTGGGAGCAGCAGTATGCAGAAGCGCATGCTCGCTGGGAAGCTCACAAGAAGCAGGTCGAGGACGCCGAAACTGAGGATGGCTCGGCCACACCCGATCCGGCCAGCTACTCCTCAACCACCGATCAGCCCGCTGCTCCGACACCGGCGACGCCGGAAGGCTCACTCGCCTCCGACGAGGCCCTGCAGGCGCTGCGGCAGAAGTTGACCGGCGGCAACTGACCTCCGCGCGCGGTGGAGTGAGCCGTAGGCTCATCGGGTGCTCAGAGTCGGGCTCACCGGCGGGATCGCCTCGGGCAAGTCGACGGTAGCCAACGAGCTGGCTCGTCGGGGCGCGGTGATCATCGACGCCGACGAACTGGCGCGTGAGGTTGTCCAGCCCGGCACGCCCGGTCTGGCCGCCGTGGCGCGGCGGTTCGGCGACAGCGTGCTGGCTGGCGGGCAGCTCGATCGTGCCGCGTTGGCCAAGATCGTCTTCGCCGATTCCCAGGCGCGCCGTGATCTTGAAGGGATCATCCATCCGGCTGTCCGGCGCCGGGCCGCCGAACTCGAGGCAGCCGTTCCGCACAGGTCCGTGATCGTTCACGTGATTCCGCTTCTGGTAGAAACCAGCCAGGAGTCAGACTTCGATCTCTGCGTGGTGGTGGACGTCGATCACCAGACGCAGCTGGAGAGATTGATGACCCGCGGGCCGATGAGCCGGGAGGAGGCCGAGTCGCGGATCGCCGCCCAAGCTACGCGCGAGCAGCGGCTAGCGGCGGCCGACATCGTCGTCCAGAACGTCGGAACGATCAACGACCTGAGGAAGCAGCTGGACGATCTCTGGTCTGATCTGGTCTCCGTTGACGCCAGAGAATGACATACTCGCAGGTGCTTCAGCTCAGTACGTGGTCAAGGGGGTACGGCGTTGGAATGCCCACGGTGTCGGACCGATCTCCCGGAAGTGGCGCACTTTTGCCACGTCTGTGGCCAGGATCAGCGCTCCGCTGACCTTGCCCGACGGAAGTCATTCGCCGCAAAACCAAACGAGCCGGTGACCTCCTTCGCGCTCGTTTCGACGATCATGCCGCGCGGCGCCGGCGGCCAGCGGCCGCAGACTTACCGGATCGCGCTGACTCTCGCGTTGGTGGTCGCCGTGACTGCCGCCATCTTCGGCGCGATGCCCATCGCGGTCCTCGTGGCGGCGTTCGCTATCCCGATTGTCTACATCGTTTACATCTACGACGTGAACCTCTGGGAGGACGAGCCGCTGCCGGTCACTGGGCTCGCTTTTGCTCTTACCGGTGTGCTGGCTATCGGCTTCACGGCGCTGTGGACTTTCTTGCGCGGACCGGTGCCGTTCTCCTCGCCAACGTTGGGAGGAGGGGCACTGGACGGTGCGCCGTCGGTCGGCACGTTCTTGATTGTCGCGCTGCTGGTGCCCATCGTGGGGGAAGCCATCCGCCAGATCGGCCCGGTGATCTTGGCCAGCCGCCCCCAATTCGACGACCTTATGGACGGACTGACCTTCGGCGTGATCAGTGGGGTGAGCTACGCCTGCTTCGACACCCTGGTCCGGCATTGGGACCTGCTCACCTCCGGGGTGCAGGAGTCCAGCCCCGGCCTCTGGGTGTCGCTCATCGTCCTCGAGGGCTTCGTCAAGCCGCTCATCATGGGTACTGCCACTGGGATCGCCTGCGCTGAGTTCTCCGGTCTGGGCCGGGGCTACGACGGCTTTACGCCTCGCTACTTCCGCGGAGTGGTGGAGGCGGTGCTGGCCAACATTGCCTACCAGGCCGGCAGCTACCTGTTCTCTTACGTCGGTTCCGCGACCCTTAGTCTGATGTTGAGCATCGGCTGGGGGCTGCTCATCCTCGCCATCTTGATCTTGCGGGTCCGTAACGTCCTGCACGTCGGCCTGATGGAGGCCGCGCTTGAGCGGTCTGCTCGGAACGCCCGCATCGGACCAAGCGGTGACCTGGAGTTCTGCGCGCAGTGCGAGATGCCGCTAGTCGACAACGCGGCTTTCTGCAACGCCTGCGGCACCGCGGTGCGAGTGAGGCCCAAGGCGGTCAGGCCCAAGGCGCCGGCGACGGTCGCCTCGCGAGCGGCCACGGAGTATGACACGGACAACGCGGCAACCTCGATCATCCCCGGCATGGACCGCGACGATTACGACCACGGACAGGGCTTCCTCGACGAGCCCACCCAACGCGTCCGATCCGACCAGTCCAATAGCCCAGGCTCCACAGTTCCACTGCCGCCCGAGATGTCATCTCCCGACCGGCCGCGGCATCGCCTCGACGACGACGAGGAGTGGCGACCATGAGTCAGACTCCAGGCCAGTGGCCGCCGGAGCAGGGGGAATACTCCCAAGGCGAATACCCGCCACAGAGTCAGCCCCCGGGTTACC
>OBLS010000137.1_pt1 | contig 21285 bp, 17 predicted proteins | sample 1519901 | NCBI WGS metagenome assembly OBLS01 (sample SAMEA3113585, study PRJEB22503) | soil metagenome | reverse complement strand
CAAGGAGGTCATCGTCACCTTGTTCGGCCGGCCCGATGGCGGCCTCGGCGGCGTCCGGAAGTTCGCACTCATCCACACCGGCAGCGGCAGCGACCAGCCGGACAAGAACTGGCTGATCCACCTGATGAAGACCGACCCCGAAGACCTCACGAGCCCTGAGCCTGTCGAGCTCACGAGTCCTGAGCGCGTCGAAGGGCCGGGTCCTGAGCCCGTCGAAGGACCGCTCTCGGATCCCGAATTCCCCGAGCACGTCGAGCCCATGCTGGCCACTCTCACCGATGTCGAACACTTCGGCGACGCAACTGACTGGGCGTTCGAGATGAAGTGGGACGGCGTCCGTACGATCGCCTATCTCGCCGGAGGGCGAGTGGAGTTGCGCAGCCGCAAGGGTCGCGACGACACGGCGGCGTACTTCGACGTCGCCGAGGATCTCGCTCGGCTCGAGGTTCAGACGGCCATCCTCGACGGTGAGGTGGTGGTTCTCGATCGGGCAGGCAGGCCCCGCTTCGGCCTGCTGCAGAACCGCATCAACCTGACCAGACCCGTCGACATCCATCGGGTGGCTGCCAGCTACCCCGCCCAGCTGATGCTCTTCGACATCCTGGAAGTCAACGGGCAATCGCTGCTCAAGAGGACCTACCTGCAGCGCCGAGCTGTGCTCGAGAACGTGATCCAACCGCAGCCGGGTTCCCGTATCCAGGTGCCGCCGATCTTCGAGGGCGACTTGACAGCCGCGATCGAGACGAGCAAGCAGCTGCAGCTGGAGGGAGTCGTGGCCAAGCGCCGGAGCTCGACCTATCAGCCCGGTCACCGCTCCCGAAGCTGGCTCAAGATCAAGTTGCACAAAGCCCAAGAGGTGGTCATTGCCGGTTGGCGAGCAGGGCAAGGTCGGCGTGAAGGCGGAGTCGGGTCGCTGCTGATCGGCGTACCCACACCGGACGGTCTTCGCTACCTCGGCAGAGTCGGATCCGGGTTCAACGACCGCCAGCTCGACGAGATCGAGGCCCTGCTGAAGCCCATCGCCCGCAAGACGAGCCCACTGATCGACGTACCGCGTGAGGATGCCCGCGACGCTCACTGGGTGACACCGTCACTGGTCGGTGAAGTGACCTATGGCGAACTGACTGAGCCGGGCCGACTGCGGCACCCGGTCTGGCGCGGCCTGCGCCCGGATAAGGCACCAGCGGATGTCCGCTGGGAGGCGCCGTCGTAACACCCTGGCTCGGCCGGCGCGGTGTGCTGGTCGCCGGCCGCCCACGCGGCATTGGGCCGCTAGTCCTCCTCGATCCCAGCCAGCGTGAGTTCGCGGTGGGACGCCAATCGCTCCGCCTCGGTCTCGATCTGGCCGCGGACTGCTTTGCTGATCTTGTCCCACAAGTCAAGGCGCAGCGTGAACGTTCTCCCTGCCGCCTTCGGCCGCCAGGTTCCGACGATCTCGACGCCGGACAGCACGGCGCCGGGACGGCCGAGCACGGGCCAGAGCTGCTTGTGCCGTGACTTGTCCGGAACGATGAGCTGTCGGTCCTTGCCCTGGAGGAAAAGGTCGAAGCCGCCGAGCAACCGAACAAGACCAGCATCATGATCGCTCTTGAGGTGATCTTTCAGCATCCAGCCCTTACGGCCGTCGAGGCTCACCTCGACCGCCTCCTCGGGCCAGTGGGCTTTGATCTCCGCGACGGGGGCGTCGAGGAAGCCAGCGACATCGTTAGGGGTGGCTGGACCCAAGAATCTGAGGTAATTGCGAATGGGCTGCAAGCGCTCGGGCGCTGATCCAGGGTCGTCCGCCGGCCCCGGCGCACGCTTCGGCCAGCCGGGAATCGGTCGCAGGACCGGAGGTGAGGTTCCTGGCTCCAGTTCCAGTCCGGCGTACAGCGCGCTGAGACGGAAGGGCACCTCCCACGAGTGGGTGGCAGCGCAAGACCCGCAGTAGCGAAGGTACGGCGAGCCAAGTCTCGACGTTAGTGCGGTCGACACCTCGCCCTTGACCATGGGCTTGGTGACGACGGAGCGCATCTGAGTCGCCACCTCGGCCAAGCCGTCAAGAGTCCGAATACCCGCCTCCTTCAGCGGCTTGTCGGCACCAATCACTCGCTTGGCCGCATCCTGGTCTGAGAACGGGGAGGTAGCCGCCAACACGTCTGGGAGATCGTCGCGGCGGTAGAAGTGCGGCGCGCTTCGCAGCGTCCAGGCCAGGGCAACATCCGGACAGGATTCCAACTCGGTTGCGCTCTCCACCGGCACGCCACGATTGGCCAGCGCCCAGCTTGCCCCGTCCCGGCCGGTGTCCTGGACGCCGAAGTCCAGGATGTCAGCGTCCGTCAGAGCGCGCGATGCCCTCGCCCGATCAAGCTGCTGCGCTCCAATCCGGTAAGCGAGCGCCTCGGTGCGCTTCATTCACCTTCCTCCTCGGGTAATCCTGTGTGCACGTTACGTCAGCACGGCAGCGCGGACATGACACCATCGGGGCGAGGCTCGAGAGAACGGAGTGGCTATGACGGAAGTCCTGGTGGTGAACGGCCCTAACCTCAATATGCTCGGCGACCGTCAGCCCGAGATCTACGGATCGCTGACGCTGGCCGACGTGGCCGACGCCTGTCGTACGACTGCCGCTGAGCTGGGCTGGGAGCTCGACTTCCGGCAGTCGAATCACGAGGGCGAGCTGGTCGAGTGGGTACAGGAAGCTGGTCGCGCGCAACGAGACGGCCGGCTCGTCGGTGCGGTGATCAATGCCGGTGCCTACACCCATACCAGCATTGCCTTGCACGACGCGGTGGCGGGGTCCGGGCTTCTGGTGGTTGAGCTGCACATCTCCAACGTGCATGCCCGAGAGCCCTTCCGACACCACTCCTACCTGTCGTCGGTGGCGGCCGGCGTGCTGATCGGGTTTGGCGTGGCAGGCTATCCGATGGCCCTGCGCGGGCTGCACGCGCTGGTCGCTCCTGCGGATGAGATCAATCTGAGCTGATCAGTCGGCGGGTGCCGTCGGCGTCCACCGTTGCTCGATCCGCCCAAAACGCCACACCGCCAAGGCAAGCACCCAGACGCCTACGAAACCCAGAGCCACCACGAGGCCGACGGCACTGAGATCGAGCTTGGCCAGATAGGCCAAGGGGCCGTGGGTCACGCCGAGCCGATCTGCCAGGATCGACGTCAGCTGGATGGTGCCGATGATCAACGCCACCGCCACCGACAGGCCGGTCACGGTCAGGTTGTAGAAGATCTTGCGCACCGGTGTGGTCAGAGCCCAGCCATAGGCGACGTTCATGAAGCAGCCATCGATGGTGTCCAGCAAGCTCATGCCGGCAGCGAAAAGGATCGGCAGCGTCAATACGGCATACCAGGGCAGGCTGAAGGCGGCCGCGCCGCCGGCGAGCACTAGCAGGCTCACCTCGGTGGCCGTGTCGAAACCGAAACCGAACGCCAATCCGATCGGATACATGTGCCACGGTCTCCGGACCGTTCGCATCGCTCCACCAAGGAGGCGACTCAGTAGGCCCCGATTAGCCAGTTGGGCTTCCAAGGCATCGTCACCCAGTCTCTCGTACCGCATCCGACGAAACGCTTTGACGATGCCGATCAAGATCACCAGATTGACGATGCCGATGAGGTAGAGGAACGTGCCTGAGACTGCGGTGCCGACGAGGTTCGTGACGTGCTGCAGGGCCGACGACTCGCTGCTGATCTGGCCAGCTAGTGCTCGCACGCCAAGGGCTAGCAGGGCCACCAGGACAAAGACGATTGAGGAATGCCCGAGCGAGAACCAGAAGCCCACAGAGAGCGGGCGTTGGTGATCCGACATGAGCTTGCGGGAGGTGTTGTCGATGGCGGCAATGTGGTCGGCGTCGAAGGCGTGCCGCATCCCCAGCGCGTAGGCGGTCAACCCGAGCCCGATGCCGAAGACCTGGCCCGAACCGATATCGAAGGAGTGCGGTGCCACGATGCCCGCCAAGACACCCCAGCCGACCACATGCAGGGCGACGATGACGACCGCCATGCCGATCAGCGAGCGCCACTCGGGCGGCGTCAGTATCGATGCGATCCGAGTTCGCCGGTTCACCGCTCGTCGGCCAGTTTGAAGATCAGATTCGTCTGCCACTTCTCCATGTCGGGCTGGCTCATCGGATTGTGCAGATACTCCTCCAGGCGTGCCACCCAGAGTTCACCCTCGTCCTCCTGGCACATGTCCCAGGCAATGCCTTCGGAGGCGGCCCAGTCGAGCAGTTCGCTGGTCGCATCAGGCAGCTTCTGAGGATGCCCCACGTGCCGAGCGACCGCATAGCTGCCTCCCGGCAGCAGATGCGGTTGCACCCGGTTGTCGCCGGAGACTTCGTCCGCCGTGGGCACGCCCACTTCGACTTCGACGATGCCCCTGTTGTCAATACGGTTGTACTTCCAGAAAGGCGGTCCCGCGGGTTGGATGCCGCGGGCCGCCAGCCAGCCGAAGACCTCCCCGATTTGAGGCTGTAGTTCGTCGCTCAGCCGAGGCATCGGTACGGAGTTGGTGATGGAGGCGTACGGTTGCTCGCCGCGGGAAACCAGTTGGGGTCGGATGGCCATCGCTACCTCCTGGTCGGTCAGGCCACCTACTCTCCCATGTGCTAACGCAGATCGGCGCGGAGCAGCGTCTCGCCTGCCGAACTTCGGATCTCGACGGTGGCAAGTCGCGAGACCTTCAGAGGCGAGTGAGCCTGCGGCGTCATCACCCGACCTGGCTTGGCGGGCCAGGCCTTTGCCTCAACCGCGGTTCCCGACCGATCGATGATCCAGATCTCGTAAGTCTCGGACGTACCGCCGGTTGGCTGATTGGTTTCGGCGTACTGGCATTCCACCAAGAAATCGGTCCCTTCGCTGGCCGGCACCACCTCGACGATGGCGGTGATGGTGGTGGGCTGTACCTCGGAGAAGGCAAGCAAGAAAGGCGAATTGCGCTGTCCGAATGGCAGCAGTCCGGCACCCAACGCGACGCCACCGATGATCAGAATCAGGGCCGCCGCCGCTCCTACCACTGCGGCGAGAAGTCGCCGGCGCCGCGTCCGTTGCTCCCCGATCATCCGGGGCATCAGCGTCGTCGGTGCCGTATCGCCTTCCGCCGGCTGTACGCGGGCGGCCAGAAAGGCTGCATCCTCGGGTGATACCTGACCGAGCAGGCCGGGCACGCCGGCCAATTCAGCGACTGATCGCTGGCAGCTCGCGCAGCCGGCCAGATGCTCCTCGAACTCCCGCCTCTCCGCTGGAGAGAGCGCGCCCAGCACGTAGGCCGCGTCCAAGAGCGAGAACGAATCGGCATCAGCGTTCATGGCCGAGTCACTCCCTTCTCTTGCAGGATCAGTTTCAACATCCGCAGCCCATAGTGGAGGCGGGACTTCACGGTCCCCTCGGGAATGCGGAAGCGAGCGGCGATGTCAGCGACCGAGCGGCCCTCGAAGTAGGCGGCGCTGATCACCGAACGGTGTTCGACTGACAACGCGTTCAGCGCCTCGGCGATCAGCCACCGATCAAGAACCACGCTGGTGGCATCGTTCGACTGCGCATCGGGCGGATCCGCGGTGCCCAACTCGTGCCGAAAGGCCGCACTGCGCCAGCGATCGATGATCAAGTTCCGGGTTGCGGTGAAAAGCCAGGCCCGGGCTGCGGCGTCGTCCCGATCCACCAGACCGGGGTCTTTCCAGGCCTTGAGCAACACCTCCTGTACCGCATCCTCGGCGGCTTGGCGGTCCGACGTGAGCCGCAGCGCAAACCGCCACAACTCACCGGCATGGCGGTCGTGCAGCGCCTGCAGTGCGGCCTGCTTCTGGGCGCCGCTCAACACCGCCCTCCTGAGATCCTCCTCGATCGATGACATTCGTCGGCGATCCGTCGCTTCTTCAGACGAGAATCGTCCGGTCCCGGTTCAGTCTGGGTCATTGCTGATACGCCGGGACACCGAGCAGCCGGTCGACCGTCACAAACCGGTAGCCGTAGCCGGTCAGCTTGTCGACCAACGGACCGATGGCGGCAACGCTTTGGTCACGCCGACCGCCGCGGGCGTCGAAACCGTCGTGGAAGATCAGGATCCGGCCTGGCCGGGCCAACCTCGTCGCGCGGGCAGCCAGCATCCTGGCCGGCGGTTGGAGGAGCTCAAGCGGATGCGCGAATCGCCCGGACACCACCTGGAGACCGGCATTGCGGATCCCGTCGAGAACCCATGGCCAGTGGCAGAGCCACGGTGGCCGGTAGAGAGCGGGAACCACTCCGGCGATCCGATTCAGCACCTGCTGACCCCGCTCAATCTCCCGCCCCTGACCCGGTTCGGTGAGATAGCGGCTGAACTGGTGGCGATAGCTGTGGTTGCCGAGGACATGACCGGATTGCACGATCCGGCGCACCGTCGAGGGGAAACGCTCCGCGCAGCGCCCGACCGCGAAGAACGTGGCCTGCACCTGCCGATCCTCCAATACGTCGAGCAGGCGAGACGTGTAGGGCTCGTTGGGACCGTCATCGAAGGTCAGTGCGACCAGCCGCTCCGTCGTGCTCGCCTGGTAGGGGAAAGGCCCAAAGGCCTGTGACGTCTGCCCGAAGGCGGCCCAGTAGCCGAGGCCGGCCGCGGCCAGTGCTCCGGGCAGCCATCCTGTCCTGGTCATAGAGTGGCCCACCTGAGCCGGTCGTGCGTCTGCTCCATGTCACTCCCCGGAGGCGCTTCGACGACTCATCGACCGCACCCGCAGCGGCCGACTCAGAAAGCAGCGCCCCCCGCAAGCTTCCCGACGCCCGATGCTAGCGGCCGTAGGGATATAGGGGTATACGTCAGGCGTTTGTGCAGAGCGTTCGGAGCGCTGATGAGCGCCCCAGCCGCTTCAGCGAGATGCGTGTATCGAGAACGTGTCGGTGTGCGTGCCGCCGGCGGCGGGGACGAAGGAGGCTTGCAGCTTGGTTTCGGTCACCATGACATCCAGCGCTCCGTAGGTTTCGTTGCGGTTGCCACCCGCGACGCTGGCGAAATAGTTGGCTTCGGAGTCGGAACCGGACACGTCATACTGACCCCTCCCCCCGGTGGCTGCGACGACCGAGACGCTGCCAGCTCCGCGGACCAGCTCGCCGTCCTCATCAGCGACACAGTCTTCGTCGAACGACCTGATGGCTATCGCCTTGCAGCCGTCGCTCAACCTCAGCTGCTTGGTCCGCTGGTAACTGTGGTCGTGACCGCCAAGAATCAGATCCACCCGCTTCGTCAGTAGCAGATTGAACAGGTCAGACCCCGAATCACAGCTGTACCGGCCGACGGAGAGGCACGGCTTGTGCATGCCAACGACGACCCAGGGAATCGCCTTCTCCCGAGCCGCGTCGATGGCCCGCGCCGTCCACTCATAGCGGGCCGAGCCTTTTCGGTACTCCCAGGTTCCGTCCGGGAAACGCAGGCCCGGAGAAATCATCACGAAGCGGACCAGCGGATCCTTGGCCGGCACATCGACGTAGTACTGGGTCCCGTACGAGCCAACGAGGTTCGGCAACTCGTTCGGCAGGCAGGAGGCGAACGCGTCGATGTTCCCATTGCGGCCGTCGCTCTCATGGTTGCCGGCCAGGACCTCAAAGGGATAGCCCTCCCCGAGCCGGTCAGTCACGTAGTCGCACCACTGTTTCTCGGCACCCGGCCTGCCGTAGGAGAGGTCGCCGAGAGCAAGCGTGAGATCACTGTTGAGGCTCTTGATCGTCTTCAACACGGCATCGGCCTTCTCGTTGGAGCCGAAGTCGCCGGCGGCGGTGAATCGCACCGCTGGCCCTGCCGGCGTGGCGGGCACCTTCGACTCTGCCGGCGTGGCGGGCACCTGCGACTCTGCCCGCGTGGCTGGCGCCGGGGGCTCTGCCGGCTCGGCTGGCCCGCCGCTGCCGCAAGCGACGAGGACCAGCGTGATCAGCACGGCAACCACTCCGAGCACATGCCTCACATTGGCATCGTAGGAACCGGGATCAAGAGCGAATGTGGTGCCGCCCCCCTTGCCCCGGCCGATGGTCGATGGCGGGGAGTCCGCTCAAGAAATGCCAGCGTGGACCGGGTGATCGCCGGGGCACATCACCAACAGTGACTTGCCCTCGTGCGGCTTGAGGGCGATCGAGAAGCTGTTCAGGTTATCGATCTCGCCAAGCTCTTCGTCGGTGAACATGTCGAGCAGCAGGCTCCCTGGCACCAGACTCTCAGATCGCACCGTGCCCGAAATCGGCTCAGCGGAGAAGTTGAGGACGGTCACCTGCTCGGCGTCCAGCAACTGATGCACCATCACCAGCATCGCCTTGTGGGACACCGACGGAATGTCGAGCTGAAGCGCCGTGGCAATGCCATAGCGCTTCCGGATCGCCAGGATGTCGCGCAGCCGGAAGATGAACGACGAATCGTCGGCCAACTGCTCCGGCAAGGAGCCGTACAGGGCGATGCCGCGCGGCATCTTGGAAAGCGACTCACTCGCGTCGGGGCGGTAATTCATCAGGTCGTACGCCGAGCGATGGATCCAGCGGGTGTCCCCGTCACTGAGCAAAGGGGCAACCTGCTTGCGATCAAGGGTCAGCGCTCCGCAGAGGTCCCAGCCGGACAACGCGAAAACACCGGGCTGTAGAGCGTTGAACATCGCCAACAGCAAGTGGGCTTGCTTGATCGATTCGACCTGCTCTGAGGTGAGCCTCGCAATGGAGGTGTGGCCCAAGGACGCGGCGATGATCGTCGCCGTCGTGGAAGCAATGCCGTTGGTCGTGAAGGTGGCGTTGTACGGGCCGGCATCGCCAGTGAGGTTGTCGATCAGATCACGCCGGATGGTCTCCGCCAGCGCAGCACCGGCGACGTGCCCGCCGCGGAAATCAAAGACGTCGGCCGAATGCAGCGTCGCGAAATGGACGAGCTCGTAGGTCATCTCGTCATGGTTCTGGAGCGCATGAACCAGTGAGGCGGCCTCTACGCCGGCCTGCTGGGCTAACCGCAGCGTGAGGCGAAGGAACTCCGTGTCCCCCGTTGCCATCGCATGGTGGTAGGCGGGGCGGTTCACGAAGTCGTACGACAGATCGGCACCGCGCTCGGAGGTGTTCTTGATGTCGTCGATAGTGAGGTTGAGCTCCTGGAAGGTGAAGCCACCGACCTTGCGGACCAAGCTGGCGATCAGCTGGTTGGCTGCCTCCGACAGAGGGTGCCCTTCTGACCAGGCTGGCGTCCCCTCCGCGCTCTTCTCCACCCCGAGGAAGCCGTTAGCGTCAAGCCGCAGCGCCCCACTGCCCAGGTCACCCAACGAGTGCAGAGCGTCTCCAATCACCAGCCGCATGCCGGCCAAGGTGGGATCCAGCCAGTTGATCGACGGTTGACCCTCCTTGAAGTAATGGAGGTAGACCCAACGCCTGTGTTCCTTATCAGGACCGATGACCGGTGCCGTGGCGCTCCAGTTGGTGTCCTTGATCCCCGGGTCCTGGAAGATCACTCGCTGCAGCTGGCCGACGATGTAGCCCGCCTTGGACAGCAGATCTTCTGTTTCGTAGTCCAGGTTGATCGAGTCTCGCCCGCGCGGAACGGTGGGCAGCAGGTGCCAGTCGTGGGCGGGGATCTCCACCATGTGATAGATGCCGGGGTAGTCCCCGTACTTCATCTCCGCCAGCCGGAAGTCCGCGCCCTTGCCGGTGTGGCCGGGAACGATGTCGTCGATTACCGTGCCGCCGTGCGCCGAGGCCACCTCGCACATGGCACGGAACTCGTCCTCGGTGCCGAAGGCGTCGTCGATGTGAGTGCTGATCCGGTCGAAGTGGCCGTCCACGCTGGGCGTCGGATCCCAGCCGGCGAGTCCGCCGGCCTTCTTGACCGGCCCTGTGTGGACCGCTTCGATGCCGATCTCGGCGAAGGCCTGCCACAGCTGCGGGTCGCCCAGGGTCCCGAGGAAGGACGTCCCTGGCTTGGTGATCATCGAGATCGGGTAGGCGGTGAACCACACTGAGGCCTTCTCGATCGCGGCCCGCGGATCGGGGTTGGCGAACGGGTTTTGCCACATGCTGCCCTGGCCGGAGAACTGCTTCGCGAACGTGGTTGCGTCCGACAGCATGGACTGCTCCAGCAGCCACTCCACGTACGCCGGATTTTCGCCGCTGGGCTTACCCGACCGCTCTGTGCGGGGCCGCCAAGGAAAGAGCGTCCTCAGCCGGGCCCGCGGCCGGAGCCGCGCCGGCCGCGCGGGGTAGAACTGCTCGTCGTAGGTGATATCGCTGGGCTCATGACCCTGGCTGGAGGACTGAAGATCTTGATCCTTATCGCTCACGAAGCTCCTGTCTGAGCGCGAGGAGGCCGAAGAAACTGCCCGCAGGTTAGCTGACCAGCCTGCGGTGCGGGTCCCGGATCCACAGAAGTGGTCAAGCGCGTCGGGAAAGCCCGTCGGAAACTGCGGGCGCTAGCCACCGATGGCGACGTGGCCAGGGCTGGGCACGGCCTCCCGGAGTTGAGCGTAGAGATCTTCCAGCCAGCGCCCAGGGGCGCCCATCCCATCCAATGCGTCGACCTGTTCAGCGATGCGCTCGGATCGCCATTCGTAGGCCAGCAGATCCAGCGCCATGGACAGCAGCAGGGCGTGGTGGTGCAGGATCGAGTCGAGGAGCGCTCTCCAGCGCTCCGCATCCGGATCGTCGTACCGCTGAGGTAGCAGGTCGCGAAGGGCGAAGAAGCGGCGGACCAATGGGCCGGCCCGCGGCGCCAGGACTCCCATGTGCTGGCGACTACGCACACCCGCGAGCACCGCGTCGGCATCGTCCTGCAGGATCAGCGCCTCAGAGGTCACCCGCAGCAGGGTGCGACGCGGGTCCTCCTGAACTGGCTCCGGACGGCTCGTCGGGCAGGCCGGGGCGGCTGTGAGCTCGTGGTTGCGCCTCCGGAAGAAGCCCATGAGGCAGCGTACGCCGGTTGGCTCAGGGCCGGTCTGGCGGATCTGGGCCCGGCTATGAGAGGTGAGTTGGCTCGGGATGGTGCTTGTGACCATCGTCCGCCCCGGTCTGCCGTTGACCGCCATGCGATGTGGAACCAAGGCTCGTGCCTGGCTTCACCAAGGCGACGATGATCGACTTCGAGGTCGGAGTGTTGCTGCCCTCTGCCGTCGAGTCCAGCGGCACCAGCGAGTTGGTCTCGGGATAGTAGGCGGCAGCAGAGCCGCGCGGCGTCTGGTACGCCACGATGCGGAACGAAGCCGCCCGGCGCTCACGGTCATCGTCGGTCCAGTGGGTGACCAGATCGACCAGATCGCCGTCCGCGAAACCCAACTCGGCGATATCCGCGGGATTGACGAAGACCACCCGGCGGCCGCCTTCGATGCCGCGGTAGCGATCACTCAGACCGTAGATCGTCGTATTGAATTGATCATGACTGCGGAGCGTTTGCAGCACCAGATGCCCCGGTGGCACCTCGAGCGCCTGAATGGGTGAGACAACGAACTCAGCGCGACCGGAAGCGGTCGGGAAAGTTCGGGAGTCGCGAGGCGGATGCGGCAAGACGAAGCCGCCAGGCTTGCTCACATTCACCTCGTAGCTCTCGCATCCGGGTATGACGCGGGCGATGTGGGTGCGGATTGTGCGGTAGTCGTTCCGCATGCTCTGCCAGTCGATCCCGTAACGGCTACCCAGCGTCGCCTCGGCCAGTCCCGTGACGATGGCGACTTCTGAGCGAAGCATGGGGCTGGCCGGAAGCAGCGGTCCGCGGGACGCGTGCACCGAGCAGGTGGAGTCCTCAACCGAGACGAACTGCGGCCCGCTGGCTTGGAGGTCCTGCTCCGTCCGGCCCAGCGTCGGCAAGATCAACGCGATCTCGCCGCAGGTCAGATGCGACCGGTTGATCTTGGTCGAGATCTGTACCGTCAGCCGGGCACTGCGGAGTGCCGCGGCGGTGACGTCGGTGTCCGGGGCGGCTTGCACAAAATTCCCGCCCAAGCCGATGAAGACCCGCGCCTGGCCATCACGAAGGGCCCGGATCGCGTCCACCGTGTCCAAGCCGTTCTCCCGCGGCGGGTTGAAGCCGAACTCCGCCCGGAGTCGATCCAGGAAGTGGTCCGGCACCCGCTCCCAGATCCCCATGGTCCGGTCGCCCTGGACGTTGGAGTGGCCGCGCACCGGGCAAAGGCCGGCACCCGGCTTGCCGATGTTTCCTTGGGCCAGCGCGACGTTGGTGATCTCCTTGATCGTCGCTACCGCGTTGTGGTGCTGCGTCAGGCCCATCGCCCAGCAGAACACCGTCGCGTCGGAGTCGCGCAGCAGCTCGGCCGCCGCAGTGATCTGCCCGCGGCTGAGACCGGTGACGTCGGTGATGCGTTCCCAGCTGAGCGCGGTGACATGACCACGCCACGCGGCGAAGCCTCGCGTGTACCGAGCGATGAAGTCGGCGTCGATGGCGTCCCAGGAAACTAGGAGCTTGCCCAAAGCCTGGAAGAGAGCGAGATCGCCATTGATCTTGATCGGCAGGTGCAGGTCGGCCAGGTCGGTGCCGTGGCCCACAAGTCCGCGAACCTTCTGCGGATTCCGGAAGTTGATCAGGCCCGCCTCCCGCAGCGGGTTGATCGCGATCAGCTTGGCCCCGTTCCGCTTCGCGATTTCGAGGGCGCTCAGCATCCGCGGATGATTCGTGCCCGGGTTCTGACCGGCCAAGACCAGCAGCTTGGCCGAGTAGACGTCGGCGAGGGTCACGCTGGCCTTGCCGATGCCGATCGACTCGGCCAGGGCGACGCTGGTCGACTCGTGGCACATATTCGAGCAGTCAGGCAGATTGTTCGTCCCGTACGCGCGGACGAAGAGCTGATAAGCGAAGGCGGCCTCGTTGGACGTGCGCCCAGACGTGTAGAAGATCGCCTCGTCCGGGCTGGCCAAGGCGGTGAGCTCGCGAGCGATCAGAGCCAGGGCGTCGTCCCATTGAATCGGCTCGTAGTGCGTGCCGCCAGGTCTCTTGATCATCGGATGAGTGATCCGACCCTGCTGTCCCAGCCAGTGTTCCGACTGAGCGTCCAGATCCGCAATGCTGTGGGCGCCGAAGAACTCCGGTGTCGCCCGGGCCTTGGTCGCCTCCTCGGCGACGGCCTTGGCGCCGCTCTCGCAGAATTCCGCCGTGTGCCGATGGCCGGGATCGGGATCGGGCCAGGCACAACTCATGCAGTCGAAGCCTTCTGCCTGGTTGAGCTTGAGCAGCGTACGGGCCGCCCGGACTGAGCCCATATGGTGCAGCGACCGTCGCATAGACACAGCCACGCCCAGTACGCCGGCCGCGTGGTCGTGCGGTTCCGTGACTTCGAGATCCCGATCCATCCGCTCCGCTCCCTCGCCACGAACCTCAGATGCCCACCGTATCCAGGCCTGTTCGCTACGGAGCTGCCTGTCATGGACACGGGCGCGGCCGGGCGCAGGATGTTGTTACCGACGAGTAGCATGGCGCACGTTACCGGCGAGTAACTTAGCCCCTGAAGATCGAGGTGCACCATGGGTCACTACAAGTCAAACCTTCGGGACATTTTCTTCAATCTGTTCGAGGTCCTGGGCCGAGACGAGATCTTGGGCACCGGCCCGTACGCGGACATGGACCACGACACCGCGGTCGCGGTGCTGACGGAGGTCGACCGCCTGGCCCGTACGAAACTCGCCGACTCGTTCGCCGAGGTCGACCGGAACCTGCCGGTCTTCGACCCTGCGACGGGGTCGGTCACCCTGCCGGAGGCGTTCAAGAAGACCTTCACGGCGTTGATGGATTCCGGGAGTTGGCAGTTGGAGTTGCCGGCCGAGCTGGGCGGGCAGCCCACTCCTCCGTCGGTCCAGTGGGCAGTCAACGAGCTGAACGTTGGCGCGAACCCGGCGGTCTATCTCTATTCGACTGGACCCAAGTTCGCCCTCGTTTTGTGGGCCAACGGCACCGAACGCGACAAGCAGATCGCCAAGTTGATGGTCGAACGGGGTTGGGCGGCCACCATGGTCCTCACCGAACCCGACGCCGGTTCCGATGTCGGTGCCGGCCGTACACGGGCGATCCCGCAACCGGATGGCTCCTGGCACCTCGAGGGGGTCAAGCGCTTCATCACCTCAGGCGAGCATGACCTGAGCGAGAACATCGTGCACCTGGTCCTGGCTCGACCTCACGGGATCGAAGGCGTGGGGGGGCCCGGTACCAAGGGTTTGTCACTGTTCATCGTGCCCAAGTGGCACTTCGATCTGGAGACGGGCGAACTCACTGGGCAGCGGAACGGCGTCTACGCCACCAACCTCGAGCACAAGATGGGCATCCGGGGGTCGACAACTTGTGAACTGACCTTCGGCGACGGCGACAACCCCGCCAAGGGCTGGCTGCTCGGCGAGGTGCACGCGGGGATCGCGCAGATGTTCCAGGTGATCGAGTACGCCCGGATGATGGTCGGCACCAAGGCGATTGCGACGCTGTCGACCGGCTACCTCAACGCCCTGGAGTACGCGAAGACGCGGGTCCAAGGACCAGACCTCACCCAAGCAGCCGACAAGACCGCGCCGCGGGTGACGATCACCCACCACCCAGACGTCCGCCGCTCGCTGATGAACCAAAAGGCCTTCGCGGAGGGACTCCGCGCGCTGATGCTCTACACCGCGAGCGTCCAGGACCGGGTGGCGCTGGGCCGCGCGAACGGCTCTCGGGACTTGGCCGCCGAACGTCTCAACGACCTGTTGCTGCCGATCGTGAAGGGCTACGGCTCCGAGCGTTCCTGGGTGCTGCTCGGCACCGAGTCGCTGCAGACCCTGGGCGGCTCAGGCTTCCTCACCGACTACCCCATCGAGCAGTACGTGCGCGACGCCAAGATCGACACGCTCTACGAGGGCACCACCGCCATTCAGGGCCAGGACTTGTTCTTCCGCAAGATCATCAAGGATCAAGGGCGGGCGCTGACCGACATGTTGGGCCAGATCACAGAGTTCCTTGGAACCGAGGGTGGCAATGGGCAGCTCAAGGAGGAGCGCGAACTTCTGAAGCGCGGTTTGGAGGACGTCGGCGCGATCGCCGAGACCATGACCAGCGACCTGCTGAGCTGCGGTACGGAAAGCTTCCGCAACATCTACAAGGTCGGCCTGAACACCACCCGGCTGCTGATGTGTATCGGTGACGTCATCTGCGCCTGGCTGCTGCTTCGCGGTGCTGAGGTTGCGCTGGCCAAGCTGAGCGACGAGGTGCCAGTATCGGAGAAGCACTTCTACGAAGGCAAGGTCGCCTCGGCCCGGTGGTTCGCGCGTTCCGTGCTACCGAAGCTGGCCGCCGAGCGAGCCATCGTCGAGTCGACCGACCTAGCGATCATGGACTTAGCCGAGGAAGCCTTCTGACCACAGCAACATCACCGGAGCCGCCGGCGATCAGGCGGCTGGCGCTTGGTCCCTTGGCGGATGCGCGAATGGTGGGACCGGAGGACAGCAGAGAGGGCGAGCGCTACGACGCGGTCGACTTCACCGACGCGGATCTGGAGTTCACGTCGTTCACGTCCTGCGCCTTCCAGCAGGTCCGGCTCAACGAGGCCCGCCTCCGCGGAGCCCGGTTTGCGGAAGTCACCCTGGACGAGGTCGACGCAGCCGTCCTCGCGGCTCCCCGGTCATCGTGGCGCAACGTGCAGCTGACGGGGTCGCGGCTGGGCTCCATGCAGCTGTACGAGTCGAACTGGCGGTCAGTCACCATCGAGCGCAGCAAGATCGACTACCTGAACGCCCGGTCCGCACAGTGGCAGGATGTGCGCTGGCACGACTGCACGATCTCCGAACTTGATCTTGGCCAAGCGGTGATCAGCCGGATGGCGTTCGAGGACTGCCGGATCGGTACCCTCCACGCGGGTCAAGCGCACTTGGCAGATGTCGACCTGCGCGGCGCGGAGTTGCGCGTCCTGGAAGGTCTGGCAGGCCTGGCTGGCAGCTGGATCACCGAGTCGCAACTCGCGGCCCTGGCACCCCAACTGGCGGCACATCTGTCCATCAGCGTCGGCTAGCCGCGCCACGCGTGCCTTGAGCACAGCGCCTGAGGCGAGGACGATGTGACCCATGGCCCGAGCTCCCTCCCGGATCGTCATCGTCGGTGCCTCACTTGGCGGCGCTTCTGCGGCCGTTGGGTTGCGTGAGCGGGGCTTCGCGGGCGAGGTGCTGTTGATCGGCGCGGAGGAGCACCTGCCGTACGAGCGCCCACCGCTGTCCAAGGCACTCATGCTCGGTGAGCGGGATGAGCCGGACTGGGTCCAGGACGCCGACTACTACGCGGCGCACGACATCGGACTGCTCACCGGCACCGCGGCGACTGCCATCGACCGGCAGCGCGGTGTCGTTCTGGCGGGCGGGGATGAGCATCCGTACGACAAATTGCTGCTCGCCACCGGGTCATCACCGCGTCGACTCCGCACGCCGGGCGCTGATCTCGACGGCGTTGTCACACTGCGTACCTGGAACGACGCACTAGCACTGCGCAAGAGGTTGGTCGAGAGTGCGCAGATCGTGATCGTCGGAGCCGGCTGGATCGGCTGCGAGGTGGCCGCAGCCGCGCGTCATCACGGCGCCTCGGTGACTGTGGTGGAACCGCTGTCCCAGCCGCTCATCCGGGTGGTCGGGGAGCAGGTCGGCGCGGCCTTCGCCGACCTGCACCGTGATCATGGGGTCGATCTGCGGTTGGGTGCCGACGTCGCCGGGATCGTAGGCGGGGGACGTGTGGAGTCGGTGAAGTTGACCGACGGTTCCTCGCTCCCGGCCCAGACCGTTGTGCTGGGTGTCGGCGTGAAGCCGAACGTGGAACTGGCGGAGGCTGCCGGGCTGGACCTGGCCGATCAGGGCATCGCGGTCAACGCGGCGCTACAGAGCTCGGATCCCGATATCTACGCCATTGGCGACATCGCAGCACATGATCATCCGCACTACGAGGGCCGGGTGCGGGTCGAGCACTGGGCGGCGGCCAAGGATCAAGGGGGGCATGTCGCCGGAAACCTCCTCGGCGCCGACGACCCGTACGAGCTGCGCCCGTTCTTCTTCTCCGACCAGTACGACCTGGGCTGTGAATACCGCGGACTCGCCGACCCGGCGCGCGACGAGCTGGTGGTGCGGGGCGATCTCAGCTCGCGCGAGTTCACCGCCTTTTGGTTGCGCAACGGCGGCGTGGTCGCCGCCATGAACGTCAACCAGTGGGACGACGGCGACACGCTGCAGGCCTTGGTCGACTCCGGGGGCGCCCTCTGAACGCGTAGCTGCCAGACACCGCCCGCCATCTCAGCGAAGGAGCTCACATGTCCACTAGTCCCGTCGACACAGTCCCCGTTCCAGCGGCCAGCGGTGTGGCCGCACAGGCCCTGACCGCAGGAGCTGCGACTATCGACCGGATCAGGTCGGTGAAGCTCGCCTCCATCACCCTGCCGCTGGCCACGCCGATCAGCGATGCCAAGGTGTTCACCGGCCGGCAGAAGCCCATGACTGAGGTGGCCCTCTTGTTCGCCGAGGTCCGCACCGAGGACGGCCACGAAGGCATCGGGTTCAGCTACTCCAAGCGCGCCGGCGGTTTCGGCCAGTTCGCGCACGCCCAGGAGATCGCTCCGACTCTGATCGGCGAAGACCCGAGCGACATCGGCAAAATCTGGACGAAGCTGGTCTGGGCGGGAGCCTCCGTCGGCCGCAGTGGCCTGTCCACGCAGTCCATCGCCGCCTTCGACGTCGCACTGTGGGACCTCAAGGCCAAGCGCGCGAGCCTGCCGCTAGCCAAGCTCCTTGGCGCCTATCGGGATTCGGTCCGCACGTACAACACCTCCGGCGGGTTCCTGCATGCCCCCATCGACCAGGTCATAGAGAATTCCACCCACGCCCTGTCCAGCGGCATCGGCGGCATCAAGATCAAGGTCGGGCAACCGGACTGGAAAACCGACATCGCCCGACTCGAGCGGGTACGGGAACACCTGGGCGATGACGTTCCACTGATGGTCGATGCCAATCAGCAGTGGGACCGGGCCACGGCGCAACGGATGGGCCGGCTGCTCGAACGCTTCAACCTGGTCTGGATCGAGGAACCGCTGGATGCCTACGACGCGGAGGGGCACGCGCAACTCGCCCGGTCGCTGGACACCCCGATCGCCACCGGCGAGATGCTGGCGAGCCTCGCCGAACACGTCCGACTCATCGACGCCCAGGCGGCCGACATCATCCAACCCGACGCACCGCGCATCGGCGGCATCACTCAGTTCCTCAAACTCGCCGCGCTGGCTGAGGCCAAGCACCTGGAACTGGCACCGCACTTCGCAATGGAAATCCACGTGCACCTGGCTGCCGCCTACCCGATCGAGCCGTGGGTGGAGCACTTCGACTGGCTGGACCCGCTGTTCAACGAGCGCCTGGAAATCTCCGACGGCCGGATGCACGTGTCCGACCGGCCCGGGCTGGGATTCACCCTCAGCGACCAAGCTCACGCCTGGACGGTTGGCACCGCAACCTTCGGCAGCTGACACCAACCGAGGCACACCTTGACCATGATCAGCTGGAAAGAGAAAGTCCGCGCGGCGGAACCTCGGATCGGGACATTCCTGGGAATGGGATCTGCCGTTGCGGCGGAGGTCTGCGCCCTCAGTGGATTCGACTGGCTGCTGGTCGACCTGGAACACGGCGCCGGAGGCGAAGATGTCCTGCTTGGACAAATGCTCGCCGCCGCCGCGCACGACGTTCCCCTCTTCGTCCGCGCGGAGTCCGCCGATCGGATCCGAGCCGGCCGAATCCTCGACATGGGTGCCGCCGGGGTGATGTTTCCTCGACTTGACACCCCCACCGAAGTCGCGGCCGCTATCGCGCACCTTCGTTATCCACCGCTAGGCGACCGCGGCGTCGCCAGCTACAACCGAGCTCGTCGCTTCGGCGCCGACGGCCTATCCCCCGACCAGGTCAACGACACCATCGTGGGCATCGTGCAGATCGAGACCCTCGGCGCCCTGGACAGTGTCGAGCAGATCGCGGTTATCCCCGGCGTCGACGTGTTGTTCGTGGGTCCCGCGGATCTGTCCACCGCACTGGGCATCCCCGGGCAGCTCGATGCACTAGCCTTCCGCTCCGCGGCTTCCCGGGTGGTGGGGGCAGCCCGGGACGCCGGTATCGCGGCCGGCATCCTTGCCCGCAACCCGGAGCACGCCGCCGCCTGCCTCGAGGACGGCTTCACATTTGTCGGCGTCGGATCCGACGCAACCCTGCTGGCCTCCGCCGCCAAAGCAGTCACTGCTGCCACGGCTGTCCGCTCTAGTACAGGAGGGCCAGTCCGGGGTCGGTGAGGATGGCAGCCACGTTGGCGAGGAAGGTCGAGCCCTGCTCGCCGTCTGCCAGCCGGTGATCGAAGGACACGGTCAGCGTGGCCAGCCACCGCGGCTCGATCCGCTCGTCGTCGCCGACCCCGACGACCCAGGGCCGCCTGGCGACCTGGCCGATGCACAAGATGCCGGACTCACCGGGGTTGAGGATCGGAGTACCGGCGTCGACGCCGAAGACTCCGATGTTAGTGATCGTGAAGGTGCCGCCGGCTGAGTCCGCCGGCTGAGTCTTGCCTTCCCTAGCGGTCGCGACGATCGAGTTGATCGCCCGCGCCAGCTCGTCCAGGCTGAGCGACTCCGCGCCCTTGACGTTCGGAACCATGAGCCCACGGGGGGTCGCGGCCGCGATACCGAGATTGACCGCGTGCTTGAGGACGACCTCACCGGCTGGCTCGTCCCAGGTCGAGTTCATCGCTGGCGTACGTGTCAATGCCAGGCAGACCGCTTTGGCCACGATCAGCAGAGGCGAGACCTTCAAATCGCGGAATTCGCGTCGCTGCCGCAGCCGTTCGACGAGTTCCATGGTGGCGGAGACGTCGCAGGTCGTGGACACGCTCACGTGCGGGGCGGTGAACGCCGACTGCACCATCGCCTCGGCCATAGCCTTGTGGACGCCCTTGATCGGGATCCGCGTTTCGGGCCGGCCGGGTTCTGCGGCAGTCTCCGCAACGTCGGGCTCGGGCTGCAGCATGGCGACGTCGGCCGGCCGCGGTTCAAGGCCGATGCCGGCCGCCCGCTCGACGTCGTCCCTGGTGATCACGCCTCGCTCGCCGGAACCACTGACCTGCGCCAGGTCGACGCCGAGATCTTTGGCGAGCTTGCGTACCGGCGGCTTGGCCAGGGGTGCGACGCCGGAAAGCACTGGCTCGCGGCTCGCCGGCCCAGCAGTGGGCAGCGGCGGCCTTACCGTCTCGGATGAGCGGGTCTTCTCCACCGAGTGGGCAAGAGGCTGGCGGTGGTCGGATCGCCTCGACACGGCGGCTCCGGTGCTGAACGAGTCGGCCAGTTGATCATGGACCTCTCCGGCGCGGTCCGCACTGACCGACTTGCGCGGACGACGTTTGGACGCGGCGGTTCGTGGTCCATAGCCGACGAGGTTGGGGACGCGCGCCTCTGCCGCCGGAGCGGGCTCCGCGGCGACGTCATGATCACCTGCTTCCCCGGCTGCATCATCGTCAGGGGCGGCCGAGGCCGCGACCCCATTGTCAGCCCCGGCGGGGGCTGCTGCCACACCACTGTCAGCCCCGGAGAGGGCTGCCACACCACTGTCAGCCCCGGAGGGGGCTGCGAGACCATCGTCAATGCTGACGATCGGCGTGCCGACGTTGACGGTGTCGCCTTCGTTCACCAGCAGCGCCGTCACTGTGCCAGCGAACGGGGTCGGCAACTCGACCACCGACTTGCTCGTCTCCACCTCGAGCAAGATGTCGTTGATCTTGACCTCGTCACCGACCGCGACCCGCCAGCTGACGATGTCGGCTTCCACCAATCCCTCACCAGGATCGGGCAGGCGAAAGGTGTTGACAGCCATCAACGGCTCCTTCAGTACGCCAGTGAGCGGTCGACCATATCGAGCACCCGGTCAAGATCAGGAAGGTACTCCTCCTCAACCCGGCTCGGCGGATAGGGCGTGTCGAATCCACCTACGCGCAGCACCGGAGCCTCGAGTGAGTAGAAGCACTCCTCGGTGATGCGCGCCGCCAGCTCAGCCCCCAGCGCGAGGTTGACCGGCGCCTCGTGCACCGTGATCGCCCGGCCGGTCTTCTGTACCGAATCGGCGACCACTGCCATGTCGAGGGGCGACAGCGAACGCAGGTCGATCACTTCCAGGTCGCGGCCTTCCTGAGCGGCCGCATCGGCCGCGTCCAGACACGTGCGCACCATCGGCCCGTACGCCACGAGGGTCAGATCGGAGCCAGGTCGGACGACCCGCGCCGCGTGCAGCGGCATCGGCGAAGCCGCTTCATCGACCTCGGCCTTCTCGTGATAGCGCCGCTTCGGCTCGAAGAAGATGATC
>OBLS010000136.1_pt1 | contig 21341 bp, 25 predicted proteins | sample 1519901 | NCBI WGS metagenome assembly OBLS01 (sample SAMEA3113585, study PRJEB22503) | soil metagenome | reverse complement strand
CTGGCGCAAGGGCTTCAAGTTCTCCACCTACGCCACCTGGTGGATCCGCCAGGCCGTGCAGCGCGGCGTTGCGAACAAGGCGCGAGAGATCAGGATCCCCGTCCACATCGTCGATCGCGAGCGGAAGATCGCCCGCGTCGAGCGGGAGTACGTCGCCAAGCACGGGCGCGCTCCCGAAGAAGAAGAGGTCGCGAAAGCCGCCAAGCTGTCGCTCAAGCAGGTCCGCGAGGTCCGGCAGGCGGCGCGCGCGGTCACGAGCCTCGACCGGCCTGTCGGCGAAGAGGGCAACACCGCCTTCGGCGAGCTGGTCGCCGGGGACGAGCCCGGCCCCGAGGAGACGCTCCGCGTGAGCCTCGAGCAGGACGTGCTGAGGCGCGCCCTCGAGGGGCTGCCCGACCGGCACCAGGAGATCGTCAAGCTCCGCTACGGCTTGAGCGGCGACCACGAGCCGAAATCGCTCGAGGAGATCGGGCGGGAGCTGGGGCTGACCCGGGAGCGGGTCCGGCAGCTCGAGGCGGATGCGCTCGAGCGCCTGGCCGTCACCCGCGAGATCGAGGCTCTACGAGCCGCGTGAGGCACCGCTTGTCGGTGCCGTCGTCAGGACGGGCGGGCTTTGCCTGCCCGTCCGTCTGAAATGACCGGTCGATCCGATAGAGCGCACGTCGAAGCCGCCTCGTAGGGTAATTGGGTGGTCATCCGAACCTGGAACCTCTTCCACGGCAACACGGTTCCTCCGGGTCGAAAGCGCTACGTGGAGGAGATGGTGCGCCTCGTGACGGAGGGAGAGCCCGACGCGGTCTGTCTGCAGGAGGTGCCGCCGTGGTCGCTCGAGCGGCTCGGCGAGTGGAGTGGTATGCACGTGTTCGGCGAGGTCGCGGCACGGCCCATGATCGGGCCCATACCCGTCACCGCCGAGCTGGGGCGCTGCCTGACCGACCTCAATCCGGGCCTGCTGCGCTCGGGCGTCGAGGGGCAGGCGAACGCGATCCTCGTACGAGGGACGATCGTCGCGCGCCATGTCGTCACCCTGAATCCGTTCGGATTTCGGTTTCAGACCGCCCGGCGGCTCGGTCTCACGTTCGTCCGGGAGCTGACGTGGGGCAAGGAGCGCCGTCAGGCGATCGCTGTCCGTCTCGAGGGCGGCGCGGTGCTTGCCAACCTCCATGCCACCAATGCGGCCGATGTCCGGCTTCCCGAGGCCGAGGTCGAGCGCGCGGCTCAGTGGGCGGGGCGGCTGGCGGGCGACGACCTCTGCATCGTCGCCGGAGATCTGAACGTCGACACCACGCGCTCCCAGGTGTTCGGTCGGCTGGCCGGCTTCTCGGCGCCGGGCCCGGGCGTCGATCACGTCCTGGTGCGCGGCGCCGCGGTCACCGAATACGACCGGTGGCCGCGCGAGAGGCGCCGGCTCGGAGACGTGTTGTTATCGGACCACACACCGGTGGAGGTGCGGATCCTGTGACGTTTGAAGAGGCGCGAGCCGCTTTTCCGGTGCTCGACCGCTACGCCTATCTGAACGCCGGTTCGGTCGGGCCGATGGCCCGGCAGACCTACGACGCGATCGTCGAGGTCGAGCGGGACGAGCTCGGGCCGCGCGGGGGCCATGAGGCGTTCGACCGAATCATGGACCTGCGCGAGCGGCTGCGCGGGGTCATCGGCGCTCAGATTGGCGTCGCTGCCGACCACGTCTCGCTGACGACCTCCACCTCCGAGGCCTGCCGCGTGGTGGTGGCCGGCCTGGATCTCGGGCCGGACGACGAGATCGTCACGACCGACGCCGAACACTTCGGCCTGCTCGGTCCGGTCCACGCGTCTGGCGCGCGCGTCCGGGTGGCGGGTGTGCGCCAGCGGCCCGCCGTCGAGGCAGTGGGCGCGATCCTGGGAGAGGTCGGCCCACGGACGCGGCTGATTGCGCTCTCCCATGTGCTCTGGATCAACGGCCACGTGATCCCGCTCGAGGAGCTGGAAGAGGCGGTCTCGGTGCCACTGCTCGTCGACGGCGCGCAGTCGGTCGGTGCGATCTCTGTGGATGCCGGGCCCTTCGACTTCTACACCGTCTCCGGGCAGAAGTGGTTGTGCGGACCGACCCCAACGGGTGGGCTTTACGTCCGGAATCCCGAAGCGCTGCGGGTCGGCAGTCCGAGTTATTTCTCGCAGCGCACGTACGAGGCCGACGGGTCGTTCGAGCCACGCGACGGTGCGCGGCGGTTCGATCGCAGCTGGATCCCGGCGGCCTTCATTGCCGGGCTGGAAGCTGCAATCGGTGTGGCACCCGATTGGCGCTTCGAGCGTTCCCGGGAGATCACCGAGCACTGCCGCGAGCGGCTGCTGGAAGCCGGGCACGAGGTCGTCACGGAGCCTGAGCACTCGAATCTGGTCTCGTGGCGGTGGGAGAGCAACACGATGGAGATCGCGAAGAAACTGGGCGAGGAGGGCGTGATCATCCGCGACCTGCCGGGAACGGGGCTGCTGCGAGCCTCGTGCGGCTACTGGACGAACGAGGACGACATCGATCGCCTCGTCGCCGGGCTCGCGGGGCTACGGCGGGTTTCGTAGGAGGGTGATCGGACCTCAGGCGCTCTGTGCCGCGGGCTCCAGCAGGCGGAGGAAGAGCCGGGAGCAAATCGCGGACGTGTCATGCGCCTCCACTGCCGAGCGCGCCCGTTCGGCTCGTGCGAGCGCCTCCTCGGGATGCTCGTAGACATGGCGCATGAGGTGGCGGAGGTGCTCGAGCGAAGGCTCCGCCCAGCGATGGCCGCGGTACAAGGGCGCCTCGCGGACGCCGGCCTCTGGGATCCGGACGACACCCTTCACCTTGATCGGATAGGCGGTGTCCTCGCGGACGAGCTCAGTGTGCCCGCCCCAATCCGTGCCGATCACGGGAGTACCTGCCGCCATCGCCTCGAGGAAGGGTCGCGCCCAACCCTCGCCGCGCGTGGGAAGGACGAAGCAGTCGGCCGCACGGTAAAGGCGCGGCATCTCCGCCGCCGAGAGCTGGCGGTCGAGGACGAGGATCGCAGGTGGATCTCGGCCGGCGGCGCGCTCGACGAGATGCCGAAGCTCGGGTCCGGTGTGACCGTGGGACGAATGGAGCTTGAGGACGAGCACGACGTCGTCGGACGGCCCGAACTCGGCGGCGTACGCGGCGACCAGCAAGTCCCACCCCTTACGAAGGCTCCAGTCGAAGACGGAGAGGAATGTGAACCCGGACACGGGAAGGTCCAGCCGCTCGTCGCCGCGCCAGTGCGCGAGCCGAATCGGGCTCGGGACGACATGGAGCCGCTCGGTGTCGACGCCGGACGCTGAGAAGGTCTCGAGGTTGAATTGCGAGGGCACCCAGACCTCCTCCATCGAGTTGCAGGTCGCCACCCACGCAGCCGGGATGCGGTCAGTCTCGAACAGGGTCCGTCCGGCCCGCGCTCCGGGCGCCCAGCGAGACGGAAGGCCGTGCTCGACGCGGGTCGCCTCGGGACCGATCTGCGCGGCCCTCAGCTCATGCAGACGACGTTCGGCCGATGCCTCTAGCGGGCTCCGATGCGGGCCGAGAGGGACGTCTTCCGCTCGCACATGGACGCCGATCGCATCCAGGCCGAGCACGAACTCGCGCCCCTCTTGCGCGTAGCCCGCAACGCCGAAGAGCGGTCCGCGCCAAAGGACCTCCGTCGTCACGGCACCTCGACGTCCTAGAGGTCCGCGAAGAGATCGACGATGTTGCCGTCGGGGTCGGCGACCTCGGCGTAGCGCATGCCCCAGAAGGCGTCCCAGGGCTCCTTGTGGCTCGACCCGCCACCCTCGAGGAGCCGCTGATAGGTCTCGTCGACCTCGGCGGGCGAATCGCAGCGGAACGCGAGGGCGATCCGGTGTCCGCCAGACGGCGGCTGCCAGTCCGGATCGAACGAGCGAATCGTCTCCTCGGTGTCGAGCATGAAGCGGATCCCTGCCACGGTTGCCTCGGCGTGCCCTTCGGATTCGGCTCCTTCCGGAAACTCGAGCCCAAGCAGGCGGTAGAAGGAAAACGCGCGCGTCATTTCCGCGACGACGACGCCGATCGCCTCCAAGCGGGCGCTCATGCGGCGTCCGCCGCCGTTCGCAGGCCTAAATCGCCGGCGATCGGCTTCATTGCGTCGGTCACCGTCTGGATGTGCTCGTCGAAGTCGACGCCGAGGAGCTCTGCACCTTCATAGACCTCGTCGCGGTGGACGCCCGCCGCGAACGACGGCTGCTTCAGCTTCTTCTTGACCGACTTCGGCGTCAGCGTGTCGATCCCGTCCGGCCGCACGAGCCCGCACGCGTGAATGAAGCCCGCCAGCTCGTCGCAGGCAAAGAGCGCGCGCTTGAGATCCGTGTCCCGAGGCATCGACAGGTGCTCGGCGTGTGAGAGCACGGACTCGATCAGCTCCTCCGGGTACCCCTCCTCGCGGAGGATCGCCGCCCCATCCTGGGGATGCTTGTCGAGCGTCGGGTGGATCTCGTAGTCGAAGTCGTGCAGCAGCGCCGTCGCGCCCCAGAACTCCTCGTCGCCGCCGAGCTTCTGCGCATAGGCCCGCACAGCGGCCTCGACGGCGAGCGCGTGGCGCAGGAGCGGCTCGCTTTTCGTGTAACGAGTGAGGGTGTCCCAGGCCCTTTCGCGGGTGACTTCCATGCCGCCCAGTACGATAGTCCGCTCGTGTCCACGACTCTCGTCGCCGACGCACTGATGGAGAGCTTCGTGATCGAGGGGGGCCGGCCTCTCAGCGGCCGCGTGTCCGCCGCCGGGAACAAGAACGGCGCGCTGCCGATTCTGGCCGCGACGCTGATGGCCTCGGAGCCCGTGTTCCTCAGCAACGTGCCGCGGATCCGCGACGTCGAGACGATGCTCGAGCTGCTCGCGGACATCGGCGCTGAGGTCGACTGGGTCGGCGCAAACGAGGTCCGGGTCGACTCGACGAGCGCAAACAAGTTCGAGCTCGACCCCGAGCTCTGCAGCCGGATTCGGGCCTCGTTCCTGCTCGCGGGCCCGCTGCTCGCGCGCTTCGGGCGGGCGAGCGTGCCGCCGCCTGGCGGCGACGTGATCGGCCGCCGCCGGCTCGACCCGCACATCCACGCACTCGCCGAGCTCGGCGTGGAGATCGACCTCAACGGGCGCTTCGACATGCGGACGGACGGACTGCGCGGCCGCCGGATCTTCCTCGACGAGGCGAGCGTGATGGCGACCGAGAACGCCGTCATGGCGGCCGCCGTCGCGCGCGGCGAGACGGTGATCGGCAACGCCGCCTGCGAGCCGCACGTCCAGGATCTCTGCCGCTTCCTTTGCGCGCTCGGCGCGAGCATCGAGGGGGTTGGCTCGAACGTGCTGCGCATCCGCGGCGTGCAGCGCCTTTCGGGCGGCGAGTGGCGGATCGGCTCGGAGCACATCGAGGTTGCGAGCTTCATCGGCCTCGCCGCGGTGACCGGCGGGGATGTCACCGTCGAGGATGTCGCCGTCGAGGATCTCGTTTCGATCCTGCCCGTGTTCACTCGGCTCGGCGTACAAGTCGAGCTCGGCGAGGCGAGCGTACGCATCCCACCGGGTCAGCAGCTGAAGATCGAGGACGACCTCGGCGACCAGATCCCGAAGATCGAGGACGGGCCCTGGCCGGCGTTCCCGGCCGACCTCACCTCGATCGCTCTCGCCGTCGCCACCCAGGCGACGGGGACGGTGCTGATCTTCGAGAAGATGTTCGAGAACCGCCTGTTCTTCGTCGACAAGCTGGTGAGCATGGGCGCGCGGATCATCCTCTGCGATCCGCACCGCGCCGTCGTGACGGGGCCGGCGAGGCTCTACGGTCAGCGGATGGCCAGCCCGGACATCCGTGCCGGGATGGCGATGCTGATCGCGAGCCTCTGCGCCGAGGGCATCTCGACGATCGGGAACGTCGGCGAGATCGACCGCGGTTACGAGCGGATCGACGAGCGCCTACGGGCGCTTGGCGCGCGCATCGAGCGCGTCGAGAACGCCTAGCCTCGTTTGCGGCGCGTCACCTTCATCACGAAGGTGCGCGAGGTGGCAGCCTCGAGCTCGGGTGCGCCCGAGTACTTGACCCGCATCACGTAGCGGCCTGCGCGGAGCCGGGTGCGGAGCACGACGCTGCCGCCGGCCTTCGTCTGCGCCCGCGCGACCCCGTACCAGCGGCCGCCCCGGCGGACCTGGAGGGCGACGCGCCGTCCGGCGGGTGAGATCGCCGGGAGCTTCGACCGGAGGACGCCTGTGATCCGGAGCCGGATGCGCTTGGCGACCCGGCGCCGAGGACCGATCAGCTTGAGCGCGGCGTGGGCGCGGGACGGCGGAACGACCTCCCCGCCGTTGGCGGCCGTTGCGACGGCGCGGCCGACGTCGAGGACGCCGTAGCCGAGCGCCTTCGTCCAGCGCCCGTCGCCGGAGGCGGTGCGCTTGAGGATCCACGCGACCTGCTCGCGGGTAAGGGCCGGGTTGGCCGCCCACACGAGTGCGGCGGCGCCTGCGACCTGCGGCGAGGAGAACGACGTTCCGCTCGCGTACCCGTAGAGGCCCGCGGACGAGCCCGGCAACGCGAAGCGGGGCCAGCTGCGCGCCTTCGTGTAAGAAGAGATCGCCCCGAAGACGTTTTCGCCCGGCGCGGCGAGCGAGATCCAGGAGCCGGAGTTCGAGAAGGAAGCGCGCCTGCCGGACTTCGTGGTGGCACCGACTGAGAGTCCCCAACCGCCGCGGCCCTTGGAGCCCACGGGCTGAAGCAGCGCGGCGGGGTACTCGACCGGGTTGCCGTCCTCGAACTCGTTCCCGGCTGCGGCGACGACGAGCACGCCGTGCTCGACCGCGTACTCGAGAGCCTTGCGCTCGACGGCGGAGGTCTCGGTCCCGCCGATCGAGAGGTTGATCACCTTGGCGCCCTGGTTCACCGCGTAGACGATTGCGGCCGCCTCGTCGACGTCCGTGAACGACCCGTCGACACCACCGGTCTGGACGATCAGGAGCTTTGCGTCGCCGCCGAAGCCGGCGATGCCTTCGCCGTTGGTCACCGAGCCGCCGGCGATCGACGCGACGAAGGTTCCGTGGCCATGCAGGTCGCGCACGTCGGTTCCGTTGTTCAACATGTTGTAGGTCGCGGGTTGCTTCGCGGCCAGGTCTGGAGCGGTCAGGTCTGCGCCGGTGTCGATGACCGCGATCGTCACCGAGGCCGCCGCGCGCAAAACCGTCTCCGGAACACTCCCCGACCGGGTGGCCGCGTACTGCCACTGATAAGGGACGCCGGCCGAGTACATCGCCGTCAGTCCGGGGTCCGCGGCCGAAAAGCGTCGCTCGGGGACGTCCACCGAGAGGATCCCGGGGAGCTTCGAGACTCCCGTCGCGAAGGCGGCCGGGAGCTCGGGCCGAACTTCGACGGAACGCACATCCGGCAGCCGCTTGAGCACGCGGGCCGGATAGCGCCTCAGCGCCGCGCGGAGGGCAGCCGGCGAGCGGTAGGTGATGACCGCTGTGGTGCGGGCTTCTTGTGTCGCGGAGGAGAGGCCGGCGGGCACCCCGAGCACTGCGGCTGCCAAAAGTGGCGTGGTTGCCGCAGCCAGACGAAGCAACAACTGGGCTTTTCGCTCGCGCATGAGGCCGCTGCGACCCGAGAACGGCTCGCTCATTGGGGTTTCGACCCATGCGCCGGGCTGCGATACCCTCGTTCGAGCGATGCAGGCAGGCGACCAGGCCACCGGGCTGCAGGCGCGTGTTTCGCTCGGCGGCGACGGGCGCGCCAGCGTCTCCACGGGCCTGTCCGTTCTCGACCATTTGCTGGAGCTCTTGGCGGCGCACGCCGACTTCGATCTGCAGCTCGAAGTCGCTCCGGGCGGGCCCGACGCCGAGGCCAACGCGGCGGGGAGGGCGCTCGGTGAGGCGCTCCGGGACATCCTCCGCGCCGAGGGCGCGAGGGGCTACGGCTCGGCGAGCCTTCCCGCCGACGAGGCGCTCGCGCATGTGGCGCTCGAGGCCTCGGACCGGCCACTCCTCGTCGCAAACGTCGACTTCTCGGACGCCCACGTGGCGGGCCTCGATCGCGATCTGGTTTCCGGGTTCTTGCGCGAGCTCGCCGAAGCCGCCGGCCTGACGCTGCACGTCCGGTTGCTCCACGGCGAAGACGCGCGGCACGTGCTCGAGGCGATCTTCAAGGCACTGGGAGGGGCGCTGGCGGCGGCCGGTGCGCCGCGAAAGGAGTGACGATGGAGGAGAAGCAGGTCGTGCGGACCGAGCGGGCACCGGCGCCCTTCCAGGGTGCGCCGTACTCGCAGGCGATCCGCGCGAACGGGTTCGTCTTCGTCTCCGGTCAGCTCTCCCTGGAGCCGGAGCACGCGGAGATCGTCGGCGACTCGATCGGCGAGCAGACGGAGAAGGTCTTCGACAACCTCCAGGCGATCCTGGAAGAGGCGGGTTCGGGACTCGACCGGATCGTGAAGACGACGGTCTTCCTCACCGACCTCGGTGAGTTCGCCGGCATGAACGAGGTGTACGCACGACGTGTGGGCGAGCCGTTCCCGGCTCGCGCGACGATCGAGATCTCGAGCCTTCCGTCCGGCGCGAAGGTCGAGATCGAAGCGATCGCCCTGGCCTGAGTGCCCCTGTCCGGCGCCAGGCACCGGACAGGGCCGCCCGAGACGCGTCCGGCGGCCTCCGCCACAATTGAGCCATGAAGGCGACGGAGGTCATCGCCACCCACACAAACACGGACTTCGATGCGTTCGCGGCCATGCTCGCCGCGCGGCTGCTCTACCCCAACGCGGTCGTGTCCGTCTCCGGCGCCCTGAACCGCAACGTGCGCGAGTTCTACCGCCTGCATGCGGACGAGCTCGACGCGGTGGAGACCTCGCGGCTCGAGACCGACGCGATCCGCCGTCTGATCGTCGTCGAGACGACGAGTGCGTCACGGCTCGGCGAGCTGGAGGAAGTCGCGCTCGATCCGGACGTCGAGAAGGTCATCTTCGACCACCACGCCGGCAAGCTCCCTGATTGGGTCAAGCCGGAGAACGCGGTCATCTCGCAGGACGGTGCGCTGACGACGACGCTCGCCGGCGTGCTCGCCGAGCGGGAGATCGCAGTCACGCCGCTCGAGGCGACCGCCTTCGCGCTCGGCATCCACGAGGACACGGGCTCGCTGACCTACCCGACCGCGACCCAGCGGGATGCCGACGCCCTCGCATGGTGTCTGCGCCACGGCGCGCAGCAGGAGCTCCTCGCGAGCTTCCTGCATACCCCGCTCGGCGATGACGAGCGCGACCTGCTCGGTGCGCTGATGGAAGCGCTCGAAAGCGAGCGTGTTGCCGGCGTGGAGGTGTTGATCGCCGCCGTCACCTGGCCGCGGCACGTCGACGGCGTCTCGAACCTCGCGCACAAGATCGCCGACCTGACCGACACCCGCGCGCTCGTGCTGCTCGTCGAGATGGGCGACCGGGTCTTCTGCGTCACACGCAGCCGGACGCCGGCGATCGACGCGGCGGCGATCGCGCGGGCACTCGGCGGGGGCGGACACCGCGAGGCGGCCTCGGCGATGTTCCGGGGCGCGCTCGCCGACGCCCGCGCGGTCCTGAGCGCCGGCCTCGAGGCCGCGGTCGCCGAGCCGAGTCGCGCCGAGCGGATCATGTCGCGGCCGGCGCGGTCGGTATCGCCGGACGAGACGGTGAGCCGCGCGATGGTCGCCTGCCAGCGCTACGCGCAGAGCGGGATCCTGGTCCTCGAGGAGGGTCAGCTCGTCGGTGCCGTTTCGCGCGAGGACCTCGACAAGGCGATCGCGCACGGGCTCTCGCACGCCCCGGTCAAGGGAATCATGAGCTCACGGGTCGCGACGGTCGAGGCCGACGCGCCGCTTGCAGAGGTCCAGGAGGCGCTCGCAGCGTCACCGGACGGCCGCGTCGCGGTGCTCGAGGAGGGCGCCGTCGTCGGCGTCGTCACCAGGAGCGATCTGCTTCGGGCGCTCGGCGAACGACCCGAGGCGGAGGTCGAACCCGGTGCGAGCCTCGCCGACGAGCTCTCCGGCCTCACGGAGCTCGCGCCGGTCTTCGAGGCAGTCGCCGCGGCGAGCGAGCCGTACGACGGCGTCTATCTCGTCGGCGGCACCGTGCGCGACATTCTCCTCGGCGAACCCAATTTCGACGTCGACATCGCGGTCGAGGGAGACGCGATCGGGCTGGCCCGGAGCGTCGCCGACGCGATCGACGGCCGGGTGCGGGCGCACAGCAAGTTTGGCACCGCAGTCGTCGTCTACGGAGAGGAGCAGCGGATCGACGTCGTCACCGCGCGCACGGAGTTCTACGACGCCCCGGCTGCGCTGCCGAGCGTGGAACACGCAACGATTCGCGAGGACCTCTTCCGGCGCGACTTCACGATCAACGCGATGGCCGTATCTCTGAAGGGCGAGGACTTCGGCCGCCTCGTCGATCCGTTCCATGGCCGCCGCGATCTCGAGGCCAAGCGCGTCCGCGTGCTCCACAACCTCTCGTTCATCGACGACCCGACGCGCATCTTCCGGGCCATTCGCTACGAGAGCCGTTACGGGTTCCGGATGGACGAGCACACACAAAGACTGGCCCGCGGGACGATCGAGATGGGACTCGTCGGCGACCTTTCGTCTGCACGACTGCGCGACGAGCTCATCGCCCTGTTGGAGGAAGGCGATGCCGGCGTGTCGATCCTCCGGCTCGCCGAGCTCGAAGCCGGGCGTGCGATCCACCCGCATCTGGCCGCGGACGAGGAGGCGGTCGACCTGCTCGAGCGGCTGCGCGCGCTCAATCAGCGCTACGGAACGGGGATTCCGGCCTGGCGCCTCGCCGTCGAGGCACTCGCACGGCGGTTGCCGCCCGACGAGATCTACGACTGGCTTCAGCGCCTGAAAGTGCAGCGGCGGGACGCCGAGCGCATCGCGTGGGCGGTCACCGTGGGCCCGCGCCTGGTCGAGCGGCTCCGCGGCGACACGCCGGAGCCGGCCGAGATCGTCGCGCTGGCCGAGCCGTACGCGCCCGACGCGCCGCTCTTCGCGCTGGCTCTGGCCGATCCCGAGCCGCTCCACGACTATTTCGAGCGTCTGCGGGACGTCAGGCTCGAGGTGAGCGGCGCCGACCTCGCGAAGCTCGGAGTGGGAGAGTCGCCTCAGGTCGGCGAGATTCTCGGCGAGCTCCGCCGCCGCAAGCTGAACGGCCAGCTCGACGGCCGCGAGTCCGAACTTGCGGCGGCGCGAGAGCTGATCGGTGCCGCGTGATTCCCTGGCTGAGAGATCGCTTACGATGTCGATCTCAGGCCGTGCGGCTAAGGCATCGCTTGCGATGCCGTTTAGAGGGCATGCCGGCTTTGCCAGCGTGCCCGTCTCCTTTGCCCGTGCGGCCGTCTGCAATGACCGGTCGATGCGACGGGATCTGGCCGTGATTCGCTGGGAGGCGGGGCCGTACACGGTCGTCTTCTCGACGCGGGTCGGCGGCGTGAGCAAGGGGCCGTACGAGTCGCTGAACCTCGGGATCCTGACCGGTGACGACCCGGAGCGCGTCGTCGAGAACCGGCGCCTGCTCGCCGACCGGGCCGGGATCGATCCGGAGCGGGCCCGGATGGCGTGGCAGCAACACCGGGCCGACGTGCGGAAAGCGTCTCCGGAGGGCATCTTGGCGCCCGGCACCCAGCACGCGGCCTGCGACGGCTGGTGGAGCGACGAGCGCGGCCAGGGGATGATGCTCGTCACCGCCGACTGCCTACCGGTTGCGATCGGGAGGCAGAACGGCGCCCGCCCTGCGCTCGCCGTGCTGCACGTGGGCTGGCGCGGGCTGCTCCATGGCATAGTCGAGAACGGGGTTGCGCCGCTCGGCGGCGCCGGGCTTGCTGCGGTAATCGGCCCCGGGATCGGGCCGTGCTGCTACGAGGTCGGTCCCGACGTCGCGGAGCCGTTCGAGGCCGCGTTCGGCGCGGATGTGCTAATCGACGGCAGGCTCGACCTCTGGCGTGCCACGGAGCTCGCGCTCGGGCGCGCCGGCGTGGCGGAGATCGAGCATGCCGACCTCTGTACCTACTGCCACCCGGAGCTCTTCTTCTCGCATCGCCGCGACCGCGGGACGACCGGCCGACAAGGCGTGATCGCCGCTGTCACCTGAGGAGGTCAGGGAGCGCTACGACCGCATCCGCGCCGAGGTCGGTCCGAGCGTCACGATCGTCGCGGCGACGAAGTACGTGTCGGCGGAGGAACTGGGTGTCCTGGCAGAGGCTGGGGTGGAGGTGGTCGGCGAGAACCGAGCGCAGGACCTCGAGGCGAAACACGCGCTCCACGGCGACGCTTTTCGCTGGCACTTCATCGGCCACCTCCAGAGCCGCAAGGCGAAGACCGTGAACGGCATCTGCGAGCTCGTCCACTCGCTCGACTCGGAGTCCGCTGCGAAGCGGCTCGAGGTCCCGGCGCTCGTCCAGGTCAACCTGGCCGGCGAGGAATCGAAGTCCGGCGTCGAGCCTCAAGAGCTCGAAGCATTCCTCGAGCGTTCCCCGGTCGAGGTCAGGGGTCTCTCGACGATGCCGCCATTCGCCGACGATCCCGAGCAGTCGCGGCCCCACTTCCGGCGCCTGCGCGAGCTCGCCGAGCGGTTCGGCCTCGGGGAGCTCTCGATGGGGACGACACAGGACTATCGCGTCGCCGCCGACGAGGGAGCGACCTTCATCCGGGTCGGCAGCGTGTTGTACGGCCGCGAACCTGGCTAAGATCCCCTGCTCAATGGGATTTTCAGACGTCTGGAACCGGACCCTCGTCTATTTCGGCATCGCCGAAGAGGACGACGAGGAGTTTGACGAGGACGGTTATGTCACGAACGAGGAGCTCGAGCGCACGTATGCAGAGCGCCCAAACGTGCGTCGGCTTGCAACGCGGCGGCGCAGCAGCCGAGACTTCGACGACTGGACCGATCCCGAGCCGACGCCGGGGCGCGCGTCGGCGCTGCGGCAGCGCCGACCTGAGCTGGCGGCCGTGCCCGTGCAGCCCGGTGCGGCCGTCCGCGTCCACCTCGTCGTGCCGCGCAGCTTCAACGACGCCCAGACGATCGCCGACCGCTTCAAGGACTACACGCCCGTGATCCTCAATCTCCAGGGTGTGGACTCGGAGCTCTCGAAGCGGCTGATCGACTTCGCCAGCGGCCTGACCTACGCGCTCGACGGCGGCATGCAGCGGATCGCCGACAAGGTCTTCCTCCTGACGCCTGCCAACGTCGAAGTCTCCGCGGAGCAGCGCGCCCAGCTCCTCGAGCGCGGCGGCTTCTTCAACCAGGCCTGAGCGCTACTCGCCCGATTCCCCACGCTCGAGCCGCCGGTAGAAGGCGGGATACTGACCTGCCTTCCCGACCGTGACGAGCGTGTCGCCTCGCTGGATGACGTCGTGCGGCTGGGCGCCCGAGACCGGCTCGGGCTCGCGGAGGATCGCGATGATCGTGATGCCGGTCTTCGCGCGAAACTGGCATTCCGCGAGCGTCATACCGATCCAGGGGCTCGTGTCGGGCACCGGGACCCACTCGATCTGCAGCTCCCCGAGCGCCATCTCCAGGTCTTCGACAATCTTCGGCCGCTCGTAGGCTCCACCGAGCACCGCACCGAGCTGGCGTGCTTCGTCGTCGTCGAGCGTGATCACGGCGCTCGGCTCGTCGTCGTCGGCACGCCGGAACCAGTAGAGCTCCCGCTTGCCATCGTTGTGCTGGATCAGGGAGATGCGGCCGCCCGCATCGAGCCGGAAGCCGTACTTGACGCCGACGCCCGGCAGGCGGGTTTCCCGGAGGTCGATGGGCATCGCTTTTCTTAGCTCCTCTCGACGAGTGTAGGCGTTGGGAATAGACGGCGGCCGAGGACTTTGGACTCCTTCATGAGGAAGACTCCGATCGTCGCTGTGACCAGGACGTAGAGCCCGGCGAATGCCACCAACTGGGACTGCTGCGGATCGGGAATCGCGGGATTCTCGGCAGCCAGCTGCGCCAGGATGACCGTGAACTCGCCGTGTGCGACCAGTGCGACGCCGGCGTTGAAGCTCTGCCGCCGGGTGAAACCGCCGACCCGACCGGCCCAGAGCGTGCTCCCGACCTTTCCCGCAATCGTGACGGCCACGGCGCCGGTCAGGATCCAGCCGACGTCGTTGATGGCCGCGACGTCGATGGAGAGCCCGAAGACGAAGAAGAACAGCGCCGCGAAGACGTCCCGAAAGCTGAAGAACCGCTCCTCGATCTCTCCGCGAACCGAGGTCTCCGAGAGGACGACGCCAGCCATCAGCGCGCCAATCGCCTCGGACAGCCCCAGTTCCTGCGCGATCGCGCTCATCCCGACGACGAAGCCCACGACGGTGAGCAGGAAGAATTCGCGCGGCAGCCAGTCGAGCACGCGATCGATGGCGCCCGAGAGCCACTTCGAAGCCGCGAGGGCCGCTGCAACGAAGCCGACCGCCTTGGCGACAACCGTGAGCGTTTCGCTGAGCTCGCCGCCGCCGCCCGAGGCGAACCCGAGCACGAACGCGAGGACGAGATCCTCGGCGACGAGGATCGCGAGCACGAGGTCGGTCTCGTCGTCGGCGAGGCGCCTGAAGTCGATCAGGCCCTTGACGGAGATCGCGCTCGACGAGACGTAGATCGCCGCGGCGAGGATGAGGGCTGCGAAGTCGAACCCGAAGGCCGCCACTCCGATCAGAAGCCCGAGGCCGGCGTTGACGGCGAAGTCGATCGCTCCGCCGAAAACCGCGTGCCGCTGGCTTCGCGTTAGGCGGTCGACCGTGAACTCGAGGCCCAGGAAGAAGAGGAGGAAGACGATGCCGAGGACGGCGACGAATTCCGTCACCTCCGACGGCTCAATCAGGGACAGCTGCTTTGGGTCGTTCGGCCCGAGGAGCAGCCCCGCGAGCAGATACGCGGGGATTGCGGAGAGGCCAAAGCGGCTCGCCACGAGTCCGAGTCCTCCTAACAACGTGAGCGTGAGGGCGAGCTCGGCGAGGGTCATCGGCGGCTAGGTCGATCCTACGGCCGCAGGGGAACCGGCAGAAAAGCAGAAAATGCAGGCGATGAGCGCCATCAGCGCAGCCTCGATCCTGCTCGCCGACTGGGTCTCGTCGGCGCAGAACTTCGTGCAGGTCTTCACGCTCGTCTACTTCCTGCTGATCTTCGCGTACATCCTGACGTCCTGGATCCGGTTGCCCTACTCGATTTGGATGAGTCGGATCCAACGCTTCCTCTACGACGTCTGCGAGCCGTACCTGCGGATCTTCCGCCGGATCCTGCCGCCGTTCGGGCCGCTCGATCTCTCGCCGATCGTCGCGATCTTCTCGCTCTGGATAGCGAGCTCGATCGTCGTCAACCTGCTCGGGAGGCTCGACTGACGTGGGCATGACGCCTGTCGAGATCCGGCACGTTCCGATCGGACGGGGACTCTGGGGTTACCGGCGTGGCGCCGTCGAGCGTCTGCTCGACGAGGTCGCGGACAGCTTCGAGGGCGTGTGGCGCGAGCGGGCGGACTTCGCCGACCGGATCGAGCACCTCGAAGACGAGCTCCAGCGACACCGTGAGCTCGAGAGCCTGCTCCGGAAGACGCTCGTCTCGGCGGAGGCGGCGGCACAGGAGCAGCGCGAAGGCGCACGACGCGACGCGGAACGGATCGTCGAAGAGGCACACGCGGAAGCGCGCCGAATCACCTTTGCCGCCACCGCCGAGCAGGAGCGACTCCAAGCCGACATCAGACGGCTGCGCGAGCTGCTGCGAACTGCGCTCTCGACCGTGGACGAGATAGACGGCGCCGACGAAGTCGCCGCAGCCTAGAATCCAGGACGTGGGAGGGCCTTCGATTCGTCTGCGCCTGCGCGTGATTCCCGGCTCGGGGAAGCCCGGTGTCGTGGGGCGCTACGGGGAAGCCTGGAAGCTCCGCGTGACTGCTCCTCCTGAGCGCGGAAAGGCGAACGAGGCGACTCTCGACCTGCTCGCGGACACGCTCGGGCTCGCAACCACGGAACTCCGTCTCCTCTCCGGCCACGCCTCGCGCGACAAGACGGTCGAGGTCTCCGGCCTAACCACGGACGAAGCCGAGAGGCGGCTCGCACAGTGAGCGCCGTCGACACACAGCACTTCCGCGAGCTGCTACTGGACAAGCGCGGCGCGGTCGTCGAGGCGCTCGACTACCTCCACAAGGAGAACCCCGGATCGCTCAAGGACGAGACGGGTGAGCTGGTTTCCGGCAGCGCCGATCAGCACATGGCCGATACCGGGACCGAGACGGTCGACCGCGAGATCGGCTACACACTCGAGGAGACTGACGGGCGGCTCCTCACGGCCATCGACGCGGCCCTCGCCCGAATCGACGCTGGAACGTACGGTACCTGCGTCAACTGCGGTGCCGAGATCGCCCCGGAACGACTCGAGGCGATGCCCTGGGCGATGTTGTGCATCGATTGCAAACGGAAAGAGGAACGCGGCTAGCGAAAAGTCGGCGATCCGAGACCGAGATCCGGGTCGGATCGGCGACCAACGGCGTCGTCCCCCAGTGGGGCGCCGGGCGTTCGCTTGCCGCCGGGGTCTGGCAGTGGCTCGGTCTCGCGGCGGTCGCCGGTGCGGCGGTCGCTGCCGACCAGGTGACCAAGTGGATCGTCTCCTCGTCGCTGTCGCTGGGCGAGTCCGTGGACGTCGTCGGCCCGCTCTCGATCCATCACGTCCAGAATTCCGGGATCGCCTTCGGGCTCTTCCCGACGGCGACTGCCGCCGTGATCGTGCTCACCGGCGTGGCGGTGACCTGGATGCTCGTCTTCTTCGCGCGGTCCGGTGGACGGCACCCGATCCTGCCGGTCGCCCTCGGACTGCTGCTGGGCGGGAGCGTCTCGAACCTCGCCGACCGAGTGCGGCTGGGGCATGTCACCGACTTCCTCGACTTCAGGTTCTGGCCGGCGTTCAACCTCGCGGATTCCTTCATCGTCGCCGGGGTCGCCGTACTGATCGGCGGACTCCTGCTCGCCGACCGTGAGCCGCGCCGTGCCCGGACGATCAACGTCTCGACGAACCGTCCCTAGCGAGGCCGCCGGGCTCCGGCTCGACCGCTTCCTCGCCAGCCTGCCCGAGGTTGGCTCGCGGGCGGCCGCGGAACGCGTACTGGCGGGCGGCGCGGTGTTCATCGACGGCGCCGCTGCCGAGAAAAGCGTCCGGCTCGCGGGCGGTGAGGAGATCGAGTTCGAGCCGCCGCCGAGGCCTCCTCCGCTCGAGGCGGAGGACGTCGGCCTCCGAGTTGCGTACGAAGACGAGCATCTGCTCGTGGTCGATAAGCCGGCCGGGGTCGTCGTGCACCCCTCCTCCGGCCACGTAACCGGCACGCTCGTCCATGGGCTGCTCGAGCACGGCGCCGCCGGCGGCGAGGAGGAGCGGCCGGGCATCGTCCATCGGCTCGACCGTGACACGTCCGGCCTCCTCGTCGTCGCGCGCTCGGCGAAGGCGCATGAGCGGCTGAAGGACCTGGTCCAGAAGCGAGAGCTCGAGCGTCAGTACCTAGCACTTGTCCGCGGTCGTCCACGCTCCCGCACGGGGCGAATCGACGCTCCGATCGGCCGCGACCGGCGCGACCCGACCCGCCAGTCGCTCGACACGGACCGGCCACGCGACGCCGTCACCCACTTCGAGCTGCTCGAGTTGATCGACCAGCACGCGCTGCTTCGTGTACGGCTGGAGACGGGCCGAACGCATCAGATCCGCGTCCATTTCGCGGCGATCGGCCTGCCCGTTGTCGGCGATCCCGTCTACGGAGTGCCCGATCCCGCCCTGGGCCGACAGTTCCTGCATGCGGCCCGACTGGCCTTCACGCACCCGTTCACCGGCGCCCGGGTGGAGATCGAATCACCGCTGCCGGCCGATCTGGCTCGCTACCTGGAGGAGCTTCGCTGAGCCGTCCGACCGATCGTTGGGCTCAATGGCTGCTCGAGCGACGCCACGGGGGCGACGAGGAGCAGCTTCAACAGATGCTGCCCACGCTCCACGAGTTTCGGGAGCGTGTCATTGCAAATGCGGAGATCAGCGAGGGCGATGTCGTTCTCGACGTCGGCGCAGGCGACGGCCTGATCGCCTTTGCCGCTCTCGAGCGCGTCGGGCCCAGCGGCCGGGTCATCTTCAGCGATGTCTCCGAAGACCTGCTGGACGAGTGCAAGCGGCTGGCCGCCGAGCTCGACGCGCTCGAGCGTTCAGAGTTCGTCCGGGCGTCGGCGGACGCGCTTCCGCTCGAGCCCGAGTCGGTCGACGTCGTCACGACGCGCTCGGTCTTGATCTACCTCATGGACAAGGCGCCCGCGTTCCGCGAGTTCCATCGCGTCCTGCGAGGCGGCGGCCGGCTGTCTATCTTCGAGCCGATCAACATCTTCGGCTACGAGCACCGGGACGGCCTTTATTACGGCCTCGATGTCTCACCCGTCCAGCACCTCGCCGACAAAATCATCGGGCGGCGGCAGGCACCCGGTGAACACCCGCTGCTCGATTTCGACGAGCGAGACCTCTTTCGCTTCGCCCAGGAGGCAGGATTCGACGAGGTTCGGATGGATTATCGAGCCGAGCAGAAACTCAGGGAGTGGACGATCAGCTGGGACACGTTCCGCCGCTCGTCCGGCAATCCGCTCGATCCGACGCCCGAGGAAGAGATGCTCGAAGCGCTCGAGCCGGACGAGCGAGTCGAGTTCGAGGCGTACGTTCGCACCGCGATCGAATCGAAGCCGCGCGTACTCGAGTGGCGGGCGGGGGCGTACCTCCGGGCAGTGAAGCGGCTTCGCTAACATCCCTCGGCTTGTAACCGGAACCACGACCCGGCGGACAAGCGGAGTGGCGGTGCCCGTCCTGAGCGGGTTCCACGTCCGTCCCGCCGGCTGTAAAGCCAACAAACCAGAGGGGGAAACCCGATATGCCAGTCGTCTCGATGCGAGACCTGCTGGAGGCCGGCGTCCACTTCGGCCATCAGACCCGACGTTGGAATCCGAAGATGCGCCGCTTCATCTTCACCGAGCGCGGCGGGATCTACATCATCGATCTGCAGCAGACCGCTGAGCTGCTCGACCGTGCCTACGACTTCGCGCGCGACCTGGCGAGCCGAGGGGGAACGATGCTGTTCGTGGGTACCAAGAAGCAGGCCATGGATGCGATCGCCGAAGAGGCCGAACGCGTCGGGATGCCGTACGTGAACCACCGCTGGCTCGGCGGGCTGCTCACGAACTGGCGGACGATGTCCGCTCGAATCGAGCGTATGCACGAACTGCGCCGCCTCAAGGAGGAGGGCCAGCTCGAGCTGCTTCCCGCCAAGGAGCGCCTGACGATGCTCAGCGAACTGGAGAAGCTCGAGGCGAATCTCGGCGGCGTCGCGGACCTGAAGCGCCAGCCGGACGCCCTCTTCGTCGTCGATCTACGCAAGGAGCAGATCGCGGTGCGCGAGGCGCGCCGTCTTGGCTTGCCCATCATCGGTCTCGTCGACACGAACTGCGATCCGGACGAGGCGGACTACGTGATCCCCGGAAACGACGATGCGATTCGCTCGTGCAGCCTCGTCATCCGCGCGATCGCCGGGGCGATCGACGCCGGCAAGGCCCAGGTGCGCCCGGAAGAGTTCGAGGCCGCTGCGACCACGAACGGCCAGCCCGAAGAGACGCCGGAGCCCGAGCCCGAGCCCGAGCCGGAACCCGCGGCGGACGAGACGCCGGTCGAGCACGAGCCGATGGGACAGGCGGAGAGCGCGGCCGAGACCGAGGCCGTGGAGGAGCGCACCGATGGCTGAGATCCCGGCAACCCTCGTCAAGCAGCTCCGCGACGAGACCGGCGCGGGAATGATGGACTCCAAGCGGGCGCTGCAGGAAACGGAAGGCGATGTCGACGCCGCGAAGAAGCTCCTGCGCGAGCGCGGAATGGCGCAGGCAGGCAAGCGCGCGGGCCGCGAGACAACGGAGGGCATTGTTCTGGCGCGGATCGACGAGAAGGTGGGCACGCTCGTCGCCGTCGGCTGCGAGACCGAGCCCGTTTCGAAGAACGAAGAGTTCCTCGCCCTTGCCCAAAAGGTACTCGAGAAGGTCGAGCGGGACGGCCCGGGCGCCGTCGAGCAGCTCGAGGATGAGCGGCAGGCGCTCGTCGGCAAGATCGGCGAGAACGTCGCCGTTCGGGGTGCTACGCGCTTCGAGAAGGAGAGCGATGACGAGACGCTCGCCGCCTATGTCCATCCCCCGGCGAACAAGATCGGCGTCCTCGTCAGAGCGAAGGGGCCGGCCGAGGTCGCTCGGCTACTTGCGATGCACATCGCCTTCGCCGCGCCGCTGTATGGACACCGCGGCGAGATCTCCGAGGAGGACCTGGCGACCGAGACCGAGATCTTCGAGAAGCTCCCCGAGGTGCAGTCCCGTCCCGAGGAGCATCGCGAGAAGATCGTCGAGGGGATGCTTTCGAAGCGCTTCTTCGGCCAGGCCGTGCTGCCCGACCAGGAGTGGATCCACGACACCGGCAAGACGGTTGCCAAGGCGCTCGAGGAGCATGAGCTCGAAGTCCTCGAGTACGAGCGCTACGCCCTTGCGGGCTGAACCGGCCGGCAGGCCTGCCTTCCGGCGGATCCTGCTGAAGCTGTCCGGCGAAGCGCTCATGGGCGACATGGAGTACGGCCTCGACCTGCACGAAGTCGAGCGCATCGCGGCCGAGATCGCCGACCTCCATGAGCAGGGGATCGAGATCGCGATCGTCGTCGGCGCGGGGAACATCTACCGCGGGATGGCCGCGGCCGCGGAAGGGATGGACCGGGCGACCGCGGACTACGCCGGGATGCTCGCCACGGTGCTGAACGCCCTCGCGCTGCAGGACGTCCTCGAGCGCGGCGGGCTCCACACGCGCGTTCTGTCGGCGATCCAGGTGTCCGAAGTGGCCGAGCCCTACATCCGCCGGCGCGCGATTCGCCATCTCGAGAAGGGACGGGTCGTGATCTTTGCGGCGGGCACGGGCAACCCGTTCTTCACGACCGATACCGCCGCCGCCCTGCGCGCGCTCGAGATCGGTGCCGAGGCGATCCTGATGGCCAAGCACGCCGTGGAGGGTGTACACGACGGAGATCCTCGCCACGACCCGGACGCCGAACTGCTACCGGAGTTGACTCATCTCCAGGCGATCGAGCGTGGATTGCGCGTGATGGACACGACGGCGCTCTCGCTCTGCATGGACAATGGGCTCCCGATCTACGTCTTCGCGCTCGCCGAGGGCAACATCAGGCGGGTTGCGCTCGGGGAGCGCGTCGGCACGATCATCTCGACCCCCGGAGGGACCACATGATCGACGAGTTGATCCAGGACGCCACCCGTCGGATGGACAAGTCCGTCGAGTCCACCCACGGCGAGCTGAACTCGATCCGC
>OBLS010000135.1_pt1 | contig 21382 bp, 14 predicted proteins | sample 1519901 | NCBI WGS metagenome assembly OBLS01 (sample SAMEA3113585, study PRJEB22503) | soil metagenome | reverse complement strand
CGTGTGGGAGGATCCACTTAGCGCCGAAGGCCTGGAAGACGTCAAACAACTCGGCGAGCGCGTACGAGAAACCAACGGTGTAAGGAGCGTCGAGAGCATCTACACTATCGGCGAGACCGCCGCCCGCGAGTACGCGGAAGAGGTATCCAAAGCCCGCAAAGAGGCAGAGGCCGAAGCGCGAGGAAGAACAGACGCTCTGGTAGAAGAGCGGTACAACCAGCTCGAGCAGGAGCAGGTCCAAAAAGAGGTAGAGGAGCAAACCTCACAACTGGAAGCCGCTCAGGGAACCTTGCCGCCGGGGACTGAAGAGGAGATACGGTCCGAGGTAACGCCGGAAGTAGAGAAACGTCTGGAGGAGGCCGGAGCAAGAGAACAGATACGGTCCGAGGTAGAGTCGGAACTTCAGCAGCGAGTAGATGAACAGGTTCCGAACCTGCCTGAAGGTATCTCCGCGGACGGAGAGATCACTGCCGAAGGCGTCGCCAGATACATGAAACTACCCGAAGCCCGTGAAGCCGAGGAGCTACAGGCCGCGAAAGACGATTTCGTGGCTGGAGATTTCACACTGCTAAGGAGCGTCACCGAGGCCAGTCCCTACGTCGGGGCCGCCCGCGAGACCGTTGGCGACGTGCGCTCGGTCGAGCCACCCGAGGGCGTAAGCTTCCTCGTCGGCGGCCTCTCTGCCGGACAGAAAGACTTTATCTCCAGCGTCTACGGCAAGGCGCCCTACGCGGCGGCGTTCGTTCTTGGAGTAACCTACCTGGTACTGCTCTACACCTTCCGCTCCGTCTTCATCCCGTTGAAGGCGGTCGCGGTGAACATCCTGAGCCTCACGGCGAGCTTCGGCGCGATGGTCTTCGTGTTCCAGGATGGCAACCTCTCGAACGTGCTGAACTTTACCCCGCTAGGCTTCGTGGACGCCACCCTCCCGATCCTGATTTTTTGTACGATCTTCGGCGTCTCGATGGACTATGAGGTATTTCTCCTCTCCCGCATCAGGGAGGCCTACGAAAACGGCGACTCCAACACCGCCAGCGTCGCGAAGGGTCTGGTGTCCACCGCAGGTATCATTACGTCAGCCGCCGCTATTATCATCGTCGTGACCGGTGCGTTTGCATTTAGCAGCGTCATCATTACCAAAGCGGTTGGCCTGGGCCTAGCCGTGGCCGTTTTCGTAGACGCGACGATCATCCGCGTTCTGCTCGTTCCGGCCACCATGCGCATCCTCGGCGACTGGAACTGGTGGCCCGGCGGCCGCAAGAGCACCTTCAGCGACAAAACACAGCATTCTTCCCGAACGCTCCGTTGAGGGTTGTAGCGGCTGGCCAAGGACATTGAATGGCGCGCCCGGCAGGATTCGAACCTGCGACCGGCGGATTATAAGTAGCCAAGAGCACTTCCGGCCTTGTCCTGCTGTGTCAGGGAACTCTGCTTAAATACTCGCGAACAGCTCCTCAATCGCGTCGCAGGCGTCGGAGACGCCATCTTCCGACCGCACCCGCCGGGCGACCTCCCCCGCCCGGCGGGCGTATTCCGATTCCCCTAGGAGGTCGCCGAGGAGCCTAGCGGCGCGAGGGGCGGTATATTGCCGCGGGTAGAGCACCTCGGCGCTGCCCAACCTCTGGACCCTTAGGGCGTTGTCGGGCTGGTCGCCTGCGAAGGGGACCACGAGTTGAGGTCGCCCGGAGCGGAGCACCTGACCGATGGTGCCGATTCCCCCCTGGTGCACCACGGCGGCGGCCCGCGGGAAGAGCTTCGAGAACGGTGCGTGGTCGACGGCCGCGACCCCCTTGGGCAGCGGCACTGGAAGGCGGCTCTTCGGGTCCTTGCCGACCAGAAACAACGACCGGAGTTTGAGTATCCGCACGGCCTTCAGGCTCTCGCGGTAGAAGGAGTCTGCTGCAGGCCCCTTTCCCACCACCCCGGTACCCAGCGTGAAGACGACCGGGGCCGGACCCGAGGCGAGGAACCGCTCGAGGTCCGGGGAGAGCCCGTCGCGGCCTGATCCATCGTAGAAGACGTGTCCTGTGATCCTGGTGTTCGGTGGCCAGTCCGGCTGGGGCTTCGCGAGCACGCGCGAGAACATGGCAAGCACGAGCTCGGGTGAGAATTGCCCCTCATGAATGGGGTGCTTGCCTGGGGACAGACCGATCTCCGTCCGCAGCCGCCTAACCGGCTCCGGCCAGTGCCGCGTGGCCCGCTTGGCCAGCCCGACCAGGGCGCGTCCCGCCCCTGGTCCGAGTCGCCGGAGCACTACTGCCAGGCGCGGGAGGAGGGGGAGGACGGGGAAGTCGTGGGCCGAGAAGAAGGAGATGGGGGCAAGCACGGTCGAGACCCACGGGATGCTCACCTTCTCGGCCACGAGTGGCCCGGCGAAGGTGAGGGGGTGGGTCAGAAGCACGTCCGCTCCCCGCGTCGCCTCCGAGAGGTCCTCGTAGGACTCCTGCAGGCGCGGGAAGAGGAGCTCTTTCATGAGGTACGCGGGCGTCCGCCCGGGGTTCGATCGGCGAACCGCTTCAATATCATAGAGATTGCGGTCGGGGCGGACCGGTCTAAACCCGACCCCCTCAGCCTCGACGATGGGTCGGTAGAACTCGGCTGTCGCGACTACAGTGTCGTGCCCGCGTGCTTTCAGGCCAAGGGCGAGGCCGAGGTAGGGGTTAAAATCCCCAAAAGAGCCGAAAGTCGTGATCACTATACGCTTACCCACCAGCCCTCCCATTTCGTCCGACGCCCGGATTACATCGCTGGTGGTGTGGCCGAGTGGGCCGATATCTGAATCGCACAAAAACAGCCTTGCGACGCGCTCTGTTCGTGTTCCGACCGACGGACAAGCCGAATGCTATCGTCACCCCGTATACTGCCAGTATGATGATTGCAAGCCGTGTTCTTCCACGACTAGTGCGGCAGCGTAGCCGGGGCCGGGAATTAGATCTTGCATAGCCCATCTGAAGGGCTCACGAATGTCCTCCTCGACGTCCAGGAGTATCGCTGGCTCTCCTGGGGTTAGGGTAACCTCGAACCGGCTGAAGGGAAGCGTGAGTCCTCTGCCTTTAGCCTTTGCGAAAGCCTCCTTCCGGGTCCAGCAGGTGAAGAACGCCTCCTTACGCAAGCTGTTGGGGAGCGAGCGGAGTGTGGCAACCTCCCGAGTCGAGAAGTGACGTGCCGCAATCTCATCGAGCCCGAGATCCTCCCGTAAGTGCTCGATGTCTACGCCAATATCCCTGTCGCGAACGAAGGCAAGGAGGACCAGCCCGTACGAGTGAGACACGCTGAAGCGAACCCCGGCTGTCCCGACGAGAAAGGGTTTCCCATGCGGATTGTAACCAAATACGAGGCAGCCAGGTTGCACACGCAGATAGCGACCCAGGAGGATACGCAGCACCCCTCGAGAAACAACGAACCGCTTCCGATCGCCCTCAAAGAGTAGATAGGTTGCCTTCTGCCGTTCGTCTTTTGCCAGGACGGGCCACAAGTCGTCCCTATGAGCGTAAGCGGATCTCACGTCCACGCGCCACACGTGGATCTCGTCGCCAGCCAGCGCCAACGCGGCCGGCGGTGGCGCCCAAAACGGGTCACGGGGCGTCACACGCGTGGATCTCGCCGCGCCTCCTCCTTTCCTTGCTCTTTCTTCTTCAGCTGCTCGAGGTGGACCTCGTCGCGGGCCAGCTTGGCCAGCGCGGCTGACAGACGGGTTCGCAACCAAGCCACTGCATTGCCGGGTGACTCAATCGCGGAGGTACCCCCACTCCTCAAAACTACGCTCCCAAGCATGCGCGATCTTCTCGCGCAACCCCGTCGGGAGCTCCGGAAATTCGTTCTTACGATAGCCCGAGACGGAGCCCACGTACTGCTTGAGCGAAGGCTCGAACTCCTCGAAGCCAGGGATGCCGAGGCGTTCGTAGAGTTCTCTCAGCTGCGCAACCGGGTCCCTTTCGAGGTCCTCGAAGCGGATCTCGTGGAACTGGCCGTCGGGGATGAGACCCCTCTCCTCGAAGAAGGCGTCGTACAAGGCCTTGTAGCGCCTGATAATCCGGGCATCGATATCCTCCGGCGAGCACGCATTGTGGAGACGACTGGCCCTCTCCATGGCCGGAATCCACCGCCCGGCTGACAGGAAGACGGCGAAGGGGTCGCGGTGGATGTGCACGAAGCGAGCGTCGGGGAACATCTCGAGTAGCAAAGCAATACGGCCCGTGTGTGGCGGTGATTTGAGGACGAGGGGCCGTCCAAACTTCAAAGTCAGCTTTTTGTAGAGTAGTATCAGGGCCGCTTTCCACCGGTCTACCTCGTCTTCCGGGACGCCTCGGAAGGTGAGGTACCTGTCGTAGTGGTCCACCCACCGAGGGAAAATCCATCCGACGCACGGCGAGCACAAGGTGCCGCATGTTGCGAACTCGTCCTCGCTGGGGACGTCGTTTGCGAAGGTTACGTTGTCGATGAGACGCGTCTTCGGGGCGGCCAGCTTCATGATCGCCGAGTACCGCTCGGTAGTGAGAAAGGTGTGCGGGTTGAGCACCTGCCACATGTTGGGGTAGGCGAATTGTTCGTCCTGGGCGAGCAGATTGTGTAAGTGCGTCGTGCCGCTCCGCCAGTGCCCCAGGATGAACAAGGGAGGCCTGACCTTCACATCCGCGAGTTTTGGACCGTATTTCCTATTTTCATAGGCCCCTATCAGGGAGGTCAAGACGCTCGTCAGGGTCATGAGCGCCGCGCGGGGCAAGTAAGGAGCATCCACGGCGAAGCCGTGTTTCCGGAGCAGTTTGAACCACTCCTCAACGGCCATGCCGAAGAAGCTCGTAAACAGCCGATTAGCCAGGAAGATACGAAACCTGTCGGCCCAGGAAGTCTTCATTCGGCCCATTCTTCGGCGTGTTCGGCCACGATCCTGGTCGTGCAATCGGGATTGATGCGGTGCCTCCTGCCTCGCCAGACGATCTCGTTGGTCAGGCCGCTGTAAACCAGGAGCGGAAGCCTCAAAAACTCCATCACGGGGATGACCCACAGGTACCGCCAGAAGCCCTCGTCCCTGGCGAACTTCGTGTTGATCACCGCAGCCGAGACCACGGACGCGCCCAAGACCGCCGCAAGCACGAAGACACCAGGATACGCGTCGGAGCCACCCGCCAGGGTCAGGGCGAGGTAGAAGAGGGCCCACCAGGGGGCGAGATCCGCGACGCCCGTGATGAGGAAGTTGTTCGGCCAGTAGTGGCGGATGATCACTATCCACCGGTGAAGGTGCGACCACCACCTCTTGAAGCCGTACCGGCGGTTGACGACCTGCGCCGGCTGCTTCAAGAGGTGGATACGGTAGCCCTCGTTGCGTATCGCCCGGGCGAGCGGCAGGTCGTCGGTCACCTGGCGCCCGAACTGCTCGAGGCCTCCGATCTGCTCTATCACGCCCCTACGCACCGCCATCATGGTGCCGACGGCCCCGTCGAACGCCCCGAAGAGGCACATGGACGCCAACCGCAGAACGAACGAGTTCGCGCACAGGTTCATCAGGGCGGCCCCCCAATCCTCCGAACCCCTGTACGCCGGCGCACCAAAGCAGAGTCCTGCCCTCGGGTCCTCGGTGCTCGCGACCGTCTCTTTCAAGAAGTCCGGCGGAACGTAGGCGTCGGAGTCGCTGAAGACGATCACGTCGTACGAGCTGGCGCCGTAACCGGCGATCATGTTCTTCAGCTTACCCACCGACCCCGTGTCTTCCGGATCGCTGAAGACAACCCGGACGTCTACCTCCGGGTACTCTTGCATGACCCTCTGGATCAGGGGGACGGAAGGGTCCGAGCTCCCTTCGACGCAGAACAGGATCTCGTAGTCGTTCGGGTAATCCTGCTCGCAGAAACTCCGGAAGTTGTCCAACGCCGACTGGTCGACCCCTTTTGTGGGTTTGATGATCGACACGGGCGGCGCGTGCCCCTTTGCGGGGAAGCGGCGGTCGTAAGACGCGAAGTAGTAACAGGTGAAGACGTGCGAGAGGAGGGTACTCAGGAGGGAGAGCGCCACCAGGGCCAGGAGTATGGCCTTCAGGATCTCCACGATTGCGTCGACCAAGCGTGACTCCTTCGACCCTCAGCCCCCGGTGGGGGAGTCCAAGAAGCCCGTCTTGACGAGGTACGTGAGGTAGCTCTCCATGAGCTCACCATCTACCCGCGGACACGAGATCCCGGTACCCGAGAGCGCCTCCGTGGTGTTCCGGCAGTCGAACTCGGGCACCTTGCCGACCAGCGTCGGCCCGTCCGCCGCCGCGCTCATGGAGAGCAGGGGCGCCATGGAGTAAAGGGCGTCCTGCTGCAGGCCCTTCGTGGGGTTGAGCAGGTCAGCCCGCCACCTGTCGTAAGGGACGCGCTCGATGGGGTAGCCGAACGCCTCGATCCAGGCTACCAGGTCGTCTACCTTCACGGGGTGAGAGTTGGCCAGGTGGAAGCACTTGCCGAGCGACCCTTCTTGGAGCGACAGACGGACTATCGCCCGGCTCACGTGGTCCACCGGGACCATGTTCATCTCCGTGTTCACATCAGGGACGTTGCCGAAGCCGACCCAGGTCTTTATCATCTTGCAGGTGAAGTCGTCCTTGTTCCAGGCCCCCGTCCGGCTGTCACCCGTGATGAGGGACGGCCGGTAAACACTCACGGGCAACCCCCTCGCACGCGCGATCTCCACCAGTTTCTCGGCGACCCACTTTGTCTGGGTGTACCCGTTGTAGAGGGACCCCCCGTGATCAAGGTCGTCGTCCTCCCGGACGACCCCCGCCTGGGACCTGCCGACTAGGGGGAACACTCCTAAGGTGGACACGAAGTGCACGGGCTTCGTCCCGACACGGGACGCTAGCCTCAGCACCTCTTGCGTCCCGAGGACGTTGGTCGGCTTGAGAGCGTCGTACGGGGAGACCCAGTTCACCGAGGCACCGTTGTGGTAGACAACGTCGATCTCGTCCGCCAGCTCCTCGAACCGCTCGGCCCCGAGCCCGAGGAGCGGTTCGGAGAGGTCCCCTGCGACCGGGAAGATCCTGGGCGACAGCTTCTCGTCCCACATTGCATACGTTTCGAGCGACCCCCGAATCCTCCTCTTGCCCTCCTCGACGTTGGTGGCGCGCACCAAGCAGTGGATCTCCGCACGCGTGTGCCGGAGGAGCTCGGAGAGCAGGACCGACCCGAGAAAGCCCGTAGCTCCGGTCAGCAGAACGCGTTCCGGCCGGGACGCAACCTCCGTGGAGACGGTACCCGTAGGCCGAATTCTGGGATCCAGTGCGGCCTCGGCCTCCAGGTTCTCCACATTGACGGCGACCTGTTCGAGCAGCTTATCAAGGTTCCCGGACTTTCTTAGTAGCAGCTGTGCAAGGAGGGCACGTTTCTCTTTTGGCGAGAGGTACGAGAGTCGGTCGCTCACCCTCTGGTCTCCTGCTCTTCCTCCACCAGTCCGCGCAGCAGGGCATCGACCTCCTCGTCCGACAGCCCTTCCACCTGAGCCTCTACTAGTCTTTCCCTGGTTTCCCCTGGCGCCGAAACCGACGCGGCAGTGGGGGCATCCAGCCCTTCAAGCAGGTGCGTCGCCAATTGGGAGAGGCTGGGACCTTGGAGCAGCGCTGTCACCGGCACTGACGTTTCGAGGTCCGCTTCCACTCGGTTCTTCAGCTCGACAGCCATGAGGGAGTCGATGCCGAGGCGGTTGAGGGGCTGGTGGATGTCCACCTTGGAGGTAGGGCACCTCAGCACTGCAGCTAGTTGCTCCGCAAGGAAGTTCTCCGCAAGCGGGCGGCGCTCCTCAGGCGGCGCGGCTTGTAGTTTCTCCTTGGTGAGGCCGTCCCCCCTTCGCTTGTGGCTCGGGGAGTTGGAGAGGTTTACCTCCCCGGCCAGCTCGGAGAGCAGCGGCGACGAGTAGGAGCTGAGCAGGCGGGCCCAGTCCACGGCGGCGGCCATCACCTGCACCGGGTTGCGTTCGAGGATCCATCCCAGCAGCCGTGTTCCTTGCTCCGGAGTGAACGCAACGAGGCCCTGGTTTGAGAGGTGCCGCGCCCGGTCCTCTCGGACCGCGAGGCCCACCTCGGCCCACGCCCCCCAGTTAATGGATGTGGCGGGTAGACCGGCCGCCCGACGGTAGTGGGCCAGGGCGTCCAGAAACTCGTTGGCCGCAACGTAGTTTGCCTGACCAGGGGACCCGAGCACCGAGGCTCCTGAGGAGAAGAGCATAAGGAAATCCAACTCGTCGTCCTGGGTTAGGCGGTGGAGGTTCCAAGCTCCGTCTACCTTGGGAGTCATCACCCTCTCGAAGCGCTCGCGGGTCTGTTGGGTGAGGATACCGTCGTCCAGGACGCCGGCTGCGTGGACGACGCCCCTCAAGGGCGGCCCATCCCGCCGAACCTCGTCGAGGACCCTGGCGATCTGGCCCTCCCGTGCCACGTCCGCCGCAGCGACCACGACCCGTGCGCCGGCTTCCTCTAGCTCCTGGAGGACCTCCCGGACCGCGTCGGAGGGACCGCTTCTCCCTAACAGCACTAGGTGCTTCGCTCCCTGCTCAACCAGCCACCGGGCGACCGTCAATCCGAGTCCGCCGAGCCCACCCGTGACGAGGTAGGTTCCGTCGGGGCCGAGCGTTACCGGCTCTTCAGCCTTGGGGACGACCCGTATCTCGTCCTCGTCGAGGGACACGATGACCTTGCCGATGTGTTTGGCCTGCGCCATATGCCGGAAGGCGTCAACGGCCTTGGAGATCGTGAACGTTTCGAAGGGCAAAGGCTCAAGCTCATCCTCCTCGAAGTACCGCACGGCCTCGCGCAGAAGTAACCTGCTCAGGTCGGGCCGCTTCTGCATCATCTGCGAGAGGTCTATGGCGAAGAACGAGATGTTTTGTCCGAGCAGCCCGAGGTCCAGCCGAGTGTTCCGTAGGAAGTCAACCTTGCCGATCTCGAGAAATCTCCCGCCGGACCGGAGGACCGAGAGGCTCTTGGGGATAAATTCCCCGGCCAGGGAGTTGAGCACCACATCCACGCCCTCGCCACCCGTCAGCTCCATCACCTCGTCGGCGAAGTCCAAAGACCTCGAGTCCATAACGTGCTCGATGCCGAGGGATTCGAGAAACTCGCGCTTCTCGGCGCTCCCAGCGGTGGCGAAGATCTCGGCCCCCCTCCACTGGGCTATGCGTACTGCGGCTTGCCCGACGCCCCCGGCGGCGGCGTGGATCAGCACCCGCTCTCCCTCCGTGAGCCTGCCGAGGTGCCTCAGGGCGTAGTGTGCGGTGACGAAGGCGACGGGGACGGTCGCGGCCTCCTCGAAGCTCAGGCGCTCGGGCTTGGGCATCACGAACGAGGCGCCCGTTGTAACGAAGGAGCCTAGGCAGGAAGGGGCGAAGGCGACGACACTGTCCCCTATCTCGAGACCCTCGACGCCCTCTCCAACCTCCGAGATCTCGCCCGCGCACTCGAACCCGACGTCCGGCGAGTCCTCGAGCACTGGTGGGACGAGGTCCATCGCGATCAAGACATCTCTGAAGTTCAGGCCGACCGCCCGGACCCGGATCTCTACTTCCCCGGGCCCTGGCTTCTTGCGCTCGGTCTCCCGCAGCTCGAGCGCATCCAAAATGCCGGGCTTCGGCACCTCTAGCCGGAAGGGTTCTGCTGCGGAGATGGTCTTCCGCTTCTCCGTGTACTCCGGCGCGTACCGTACCAGCCGCGGCGCGAGGCGCGCGTCTTTGCGCAGCGCCACTTGGTCCTCCCCGCCCTCCGACCACAATTCTCGGAAGAGCGCTTGCGTCCCCTCGGGCCCCATCGCGGGATCGAGGTCTATCTTCGTGCAACGGAGCTCCGGGAGCTCGATGGAGACGACCTTCCCAAAACCCCAAAGCGGCGCCTGAGCGACAGCCACGGGCGCGGGGTCCCCCGCGTCCTGGGACCCGCGTGTCACCAGCCAGAGTCGGGGGAACTTGGCGCTTCCCGCCACGGCCTCGACCAGGGCCTGGATTAGATGCAATCCGCCAACGCACCCCATCAGCGCCGACGATTCAAGGGAGTCAAGCGTGGTCTCCTCCGGTTGGGCAGCGTCCAGGCTCCACAGGTGGACCACTCCCCGTAAGGGCGGCTGATCGGGCCCGAGAGCGTCAGCCAGGAGTCTTTTGAAGTCCTCAAGGCTCGCGGCGCGGAGCTCGTAAGAGCCCGCCTCCCTTTCACGGTACGCTTCGCCCGGAGACACGACAACGCACCTCTCACCGCGCTCCACCAGGAGCTCGCGCAACCCTCTCCAGAAGCCGCTCTCATCGGCGAAGACGAGCCAGCTTCCTTCGCCTTCAAAGGCGGGTACCTGTTCTTGCGACGGAGAATCCAGCTCTCGCCATCGCACCTCGTACAGCCAGTCGTCGAGGTCCTCCGCGCTGCCCCATTCCGGGTTGGCCTTTAGGGCCTGGAGTCGCAGTCCCCGCGCCTCCAGGATCACCTGCCCGGCATCGTCGAGCAAGAATACGTCCCCCTCAAGCGCGTCTGTTATTCCTTCGCCAACCCCTGAGCGCAGGAGCGCGTGGCTCCACACCCCGGTGGCTGGATCGCCGAGGAGCCGCAGCTCGCCCAACCTGACCGGCAAGTAGATCTCCCCCTCGTCGGCGTCATCCCCCGCAAGCGTGGCGGCCAGCACCTGGAAGCAGGCGTCGAGCACAGCAGGGTGGATCCTGTACGCGGACGCCTCGGAAGCCACCGCATCCGGGACGCGCAGTCGGCCTATGGCCTCCCCGTTCCGGCGCCAGATTCTCTCGACCCCCCGAAAGCTGGGGCCGTACTGCAGCCCGTGCTCCTCCATTGCCTCGTAGAGCTCCTTGGCCGGCGCCTCCTCCTTGCACCGGGCCCGTACCGCCTCGGGCGACTCGTGCTCCGTTGCCTCGACGGCCGCCTTGTTCAGGCGCACCGTCCCGCCGGCGTGCAGTGTCCAGGGTTCCCCGTCGGTGGCGCCCGCCGGTGGACTGTAAAGCTGGAAGGAGGCGTCGCCGACCATTCGCGGGGAGAGAACCAGCTGCACCTCTCTCTCGCCGTCCTCAGGGACGAAGAGGGCCTTCGAGAACTCCATCCCTTCTACGGCATGAGACCCCGGGCCGTAGACCTCCGCCGAGGCGCTCAGGGCCATCTCCAAATAGGACGCCGCCGGAAGCACAGCGGCCCCCTGCACCCGATGGTCGCCAAGGTAAGGGAGCAGGTGGGTGTTGAGCTCCATCTCCCAGAAGTGTGTCCCTGGATCGGCTGCCGACCTGAGGTGCGTCCCGAGCAGGTGTCCGTTCCTCCGCGCGACTCGCTTTTTCCGTCCGTTGCCCGCTTCCGCACCCTCTAGCCAGAAGCGTTCCCGTTGCCAGGGATAGAACGGCAGCCGGACGCACCGGCTCCCTGGCCAGCCGGACGCCTCCCAGTCCACCGGATACCCAAGGGTGTATAGGGCGCCAAACGACCCCAACATCACCACCCGGCCCTCATCCTCGCGCAAGGAGGGCAAGATCCTGCCCTCGCGACCGAGGTGGCGCAGTCCCTGCTCGACGGCGCCCAGGAGGACGGGGTGGGGGCTGATCTCCAGAAAGACCTCGTGGCCGTCCTCCGCCAACCGCTCCACCGCCTTCGAGAAGAGCACAGGTTGGCGCAGGTTTTCTACCCAGTAGGCGGTGTCGAAGTCCCGGCCGTCGCCGGCTTTGCCCGTGACGGTCGAGTAGATCGGCACCGACGAAGACCGGGGCCGAACCCCCTCCACCGCCTTCAGGAGCTCGGGGCGAAGTGGCTCCACCTGCGGGCTGTGGGAAGCGTAGTCCACCTTTATCCAGCGCCAGAAGACGCCCTTCTCCTCGAGTCCTGCCAGGATCTTCTCCAACGCTGCTGGTTCCCCGGAGAGCACCGTGGAAGACGGGCTGCTGCTGACGCCGATGGAGACGCAGTCCTCGTAGCCTTGGAGGGTGCTCTGCGCCTCCTCCAGCGAGAGTGCCACGACGGCCATCCCACCTCGCCCGCTCATGGACTTCACCAGCCGGCTACGTCGGCAGATGATACAGGCAGCATCGTCCAAGCTGAGAGCGCCTGCCACGTGGGCCGCCGCAATCTCACCCAGGCTCTGTCCCACCACCGCGTCAGGCTCGACGCCCCAGGAGCGCCACAGTGCCGCCAGGGCCACCTGCACTGCGAAGATGGCTGGCTGGATGACGTCGACCTCATCCAGCCGGGACTGCTCGCTGTCGGCGGCGAGCTCCTCCAGCAAAAACCAGTCAACGTACTTTTGGATCGCCTCGTCGCAGCGCTCCATTGCCTCGCGGAAGACGGGCTCTTGTTTCATCAGCTCCTGCCCCATGCCGATCCACTGCGACCCTTGGCCGGAGAACACGAAGGCCAGCTTCGGACGACGACCCGGGACCCGGCGGCCAGTGTGCAGGCCGGGCCAGAATTCGTCGCTCAAGAACGCCTCCAACTGCTCGGCCATCTCCTCCTGAGAGGAGCCCACCGCCACCAGACGGTGGTCGTGGTGGCTTCTCCTGGCGCCGGCGGTGTAGCAGATGTCCCGCAGCGAGGGAACACCTTCCTCGGCCTGCAGGAACTCCAGGTGGGCGCGCGCTGCGCCTTCGAGGGCCTCCGGGGTATGGGCGGACAGTGGCAGCAGGTGGGCGGTCGCCTCCGTTGGAGTCCCCGCTACTTCTGGCGGAGCATCGGGGGCTTCCTCCAGGACGACGTGGGCGTTAGTGCCGGAGATGCCGAAGGAGCTAACCCCGGCGCGAGCGGAGCCGGGATGGGCCGGCCAAGGGCTAAGCTCCCGTTGGACTACGAGGGGGAGCTCTTCCCAAGGTATGTCAGGGTTCGGTTCTTGCAGGTGCAGGCTGGGCGGTATGGTCTTGTGTTTGAGGGCGAGCGCGACCTTGATCAGGCCGGCAACCCCGGCCGCACCCTCGGCGTGCCCGATGTTAGTCTTGACAGAACCGACAACGCAGGGATAACCCTCGGGCCGCCCCTCGCCGACCACCGTCCCGAGGGCCTGCACCTCCACGGGGTCACCCACCGGTGTGCCCGTACCGTGGACCTCCACGTACTGGACCTCGCCCGGCGAAACGCCGGCGCTCCGGTAGGCCTCCCGGAACACCGCCTCCTGTCCCGGGCGGCTCGGCGTCATCAACAGGCCGCCGGAATCTCCGTCGTTGTTGACCGCGCTACCCCGGATAACAGCGTAGATGGGGTCCCCGTCCGCGAGGGCTGAGGATAACCGCTTGAGCACGACAACTCCCGCGCCTTCACTACGCACGAAGCCGTCCGCGCGGGAGTCTCCGAACTTACAGCGTCCGTCGGAGGCGAGCATCTGAGCCCCAGCGAAGCCCATATAGGGGTGGGGCGAGAGAATCAGGTTGACGCCCCCGGCAAGAGCCACCGTACTCTCCTCGCTCCACAGGCTCTGGCACGCGAGGTGAACGGCGACGAGCGACGTTGAGCAGGCCGTGTCCACCGTCATGCTGGGCCCCTGCAGACCCAGCGCGTAGGATAGGCGTCCAGAGAGCACACTCAAGGCGTTCCCTCCGGCGACGTAGATATCGATGTCGCCGAAGTCTTCGAGTAGGTGGATGTAATCGCTGTTGCATGTACCCGCGAATACCCCGGTTCGGTCAGCGTCCAAATCCTCTGGCACCAGACCGGCGTCTTCGATAGCCTCCCAGGTCACCTCCAGCATCAACCGTTGCTGAGGATCCATGGCGGAGGCCTCGCGAGACGATATTCCGAAGAAGAAGGGATCGAACTCGTCAATCCCCTCAAGAAAGCCACCCCACTTGGTGTTGATCTTGCCTGGCATCCCAGGCCTAGGATCGTAAACCTCCCCGACGTCGAACCGGGTGGCAGGGATTTCTGTGATAGCGTCCACCCCCTCGCGCAGGAGCTCCCAGAAAGCCTCGGGGCCCCTAGCGTTCGGGAACCGGCAGCCGATGCCAATTATTGCGATCGGCTCTCTCTCTGACCCTTCCATCTGGAACCTACCATTCAGCGAGTCAGTGGCTGGCCTTGAAGCGGAACGCTTCTCCAACTCCATCACGCACTCCTCCCCGAGGCAACAGGCAAAACAGCCCAACCAGCGATGTTTACGGAACTGTAGCGGTTTGCGTACTGGCCCCTGAAGGACAAACCACCCTTAGAAGTACAATGAGTGCGCCGTCGCACCACTGCTCCTTTGATAGCTCTATCACTTGCAAACGGTGTTGATCGATGCACCATATCACTGTCTCACGTTTAGTGTCAATCACTCCGCAGATACCGTTTACCGGAACCTCCCTAAAAGCGGCGCACAACGCGCCGACTTCACAACCGGAGAAACCCGTCAGTGACTCCAGGCGTCTATCTCGATCGGTTGTTTGCCGCTCACGAACAGCCACACCCCATCGTCGGCAGTGGTGGTGAAGGTGTGCCGCCGCTTGCGGGCATCGCCTTGGCCCGTCAAGCGCGCACCGAACGTGTCCGATCCGATGTCTGGGTCGGGTGAGCCGTTGTCCCAGTCGAAGCCCACCCGTGAGCCTCCAGCAGTGCATCGTTTCGGTGGCGAGCACTCCCGACGCTTCGTTCGGAGGTAGCCTTGCGACGCTCACGCCTGCACAAACGCGGCCACCCTCTTTGTCGCTCTCAGGAGGAAAGCATCTCGACCCTTGGGGGCCAGCAATGACAAGCCGATCGGTACGCTGCCGGAGGACTCCGCCACGGGTAGCGACACTTGCGGCAGCCGTCCGATTCCAGCTACGGAAGTCAGGGAGAGTGCACGGGCGTAATAGTTGTCACCAGTAGATACGTATCCGCGCGGTGCTATGGTGCCCTTGAGCGGCGCCAAGGCCGGCGTCGTCGGCATGCACAGCAGATCATTCGGCCCCAGGAACGCCTTTAGCCTTCGAGAGCACTGCTCACGGCGCTGAGCAGCCGGCCTCACCCTACGGCGGTCCAAACTCCTTACGAGATCGAAGTTCTGCGCAGCTTCTGGACCGAACGCCGGTTTCTCCGCCTTTACCCAGGCGCCGAGACAGCTTTCGATCTCCGCCCATTGCAGCTCGCTGTAGGTGTCGTGCCACGTTTGGAGGCCCTTACCTCCTGAGGCTTCTGACTCGCTATAGATCTCCCACACTGAGGTATCGCGCAAGCGCCCCCCGAAGAGGCTCCTTAGACGTTGCACCGGCTCCTCTAGGGCTTGCCGAACATCGGGGTCGGCTATGGAGAACGCCTCCTCGAGAAGGTGTATCGTGCTCGCATCCTCGTCCGGGATGTCCTCACAAGCCAAGAGTACCGAGGCGGCGCGGGCCAGGACCTCAGCGCTGCTGGCGAGGATACCTACAGTGTCGAAGGTGGGAGCGAGCGGGTTCACACCGGCCACTGAGATGAATCCGTGAGACGGCCGCATCCCCCAGACTCCACAGTTATTTGCGGGAACGCGAATCGAACCGCCAGTGTCGGTGCCCAGCGCGAAGTCGACCAGCCCGCACGCCACGGCGGACGCCGAGCCGCTGGAAGAGCCGCCGGGGATCCGATCAGGTGTCTTCGGGTTGAGCGGCGTACCGTAGAAATGATTCTCTCCGAGCAAGCTGAAAGCGAGCTCATCGCTCACCGTTTTCCCCACGCATCGGGCGCCGGCGTCGAGCAGTTGCTCGACGCACACCGCGTTTACGCTTGCGGGCGGGTGCGTGCCTCGCCAAGTTGGGTTGCCGCAACCGGTCTCGTGACCTCCGATGTCGATGAGGTCCTTGACAGCGAAGCTCAGCCCGTCCAGCGACCCCGAGCCCGTGGGTTCACCTTCGACGTATTCGACGAAGGCATTGCCATCCGCAGTGCCAGCGGGCCCCGAAAGTGCCGCCGGCCCATCGGATTCCCGTCGCTGCTGGCCCATTGCGACCTCCACCCCACCTAGCCGACGAACTGTCGCGTTACTATGCCATCGTAAGCCTAACAGCAATCTCGTGATAGTTGGTAGGAAGCAGCGTTGTTCTCCCAAGCTCGAGAGGGTGATTTCTCCTGGTGCACACTCAGGAAGTGGGCGTTGAGCTCATGGCGGGGTTCTGGCCGTCACTACTACAATGACGGAACGCGAGGGAAGAAGGAAACGGTGGGCGAGCACGACTGGCTGGCAAGGCGATTCGAGGAGGACCGGCCCCGCCTCAGGGCGGTGGCCTACCGGATGCTCGGCTCTACGGGCGAGGCCGAAGACGCCGTCCAGGAGGCCTGGCTCAGGCTCGCCCGCTCGGACGCCGACGAGATCGAGAACCTAAGCGGGTGGCTCACCACGGTCGTCTCGCGGGTTTGCCTCGACGGCTGACGCCCGACCGCGCGGCTCGACGCGCCTCGCACCCGGGCGCGAGAGTCCTCGCCCCCGCAAGAAGTCCCCTAGCGCGAAGTTCCGAGAACGCCGTTGAAGCGGAAGTCTAACTTCCGAGAACCCCGTACACGCGAAGTACGCAGAATCTACCCTCTACTCACTTCGTGAATAAGGGGAGAAAGAAAAATGGGAGCCTCACACATTGGGACTATGCTCGGTGCCTGGGGCTCCTTGCTCACCATCATCAGCAGACAACCCCTCCGGGTGGATGGCGACGATCCCGTCAGCTTGCACCACGCCAACTGCAAGCAGGTCTCGACTCGGATCTTCGCTGCCCTCGGGATACGCCCGCAGCGAGTAGCCGCCTGCGCCGTCTACATCTAGTACCAACCTACCCACACCGGCCACTTCCACGACCGTCTCGATTTGGGTGTGGTCTCTTAGAATCTTCGAGCTTCTGCCCGAAGATGAATGAAGCTGAGCTTTCACCCCAGGTTTCATGAGTGTCCGACCAGGACCCTATGACAGCTCAAGGCCCTCTCACCTCCTTTCTCCCAAAGCGAAACGCAACCGACCACCGCTTTCTCGGTAGCCGGTTGCGCTACTGGCTCTGCTCGCCTCCTAATTGGCGCCCATCTTTACGAGGGCGAGCTTCTCAGCCTCTACCTAGGCTAGCGTTTGTGTCCTAACCAGGATCTATTTTGATCGTTCCTATCGCCGCGCGCGTACGCCAGGTGGCATACATTTGCGGTTACTTGGGTGTTACGAGCATGTTGCTATGTGGCCAACGTCTTAGAACTCTGTAAAGCGGAAGTCCAACTTCCGCGTTAAAAGCCCGTTCACCTGGCTTCTCAGTACGGTGCATCGGGAGGCACGATCTGCCAGGGCTCTCCTTCTTGCCAGATCATCACACGTCCGGCCATCGAATCGTCCTCGACGAACATCACGACGGCTTCGGCGATCTCCTCTGGTTGAAGCAGAACAGTAGGAACCGACTTTTCGCGCTCTTCGGGCGTCATCTCGGCGCGGCTGCGTCGGGAAGCCGGGGTGTCTACCCAGCCTGGGCAGATGCAGTTGACGCGGACGCCCATCCGCTCCTCGAGGGTAGCGAGCGAAGCGGTGAGACGCACCACCCCGGCTTTGGCCGTTCCGTACTCGGGCGCGTCGTAGGGCTGGAAACCGATCCCACCCATGGACGAGATGTTCACGATCGCTCCACCCCCGCGTTTTCGCATGGCGCGAACACCGAAGTGTATGCCCAACATCACGCCGCCTAGGTTGAGGTCGATGACGCGTCGCCACTGTTCGGGCTCGCTCTCCGGGAAGTAGGGCTCCGTAACGCCGCCGGCGTTGTTGACCAGCACGTCCAGGCCACCGAACTCCCCTTCGGCAAAGGCGACCATCTTCTCCACGTCGGCCTCGGCGGCCACGTCGACGAGGACGAAAGCCGCTTGTCCTCCTTCGGAGTGGATCTCACGAACGGCGCTTGCGCCGGCGGCTTCGTCCACGTCCGCGACGACTACGGCCGCCCCATCGTGGGCCAAGCGCCGGGCGACCGCTCGACCTATCCCGGAACCCGCGCCGGTAACCACGGCGACTTTATCTTCGATCTCCACTACGCCGTCCCTCCCGTACCGTGACTCGTCGTAGAGACTAGGAAGACTAACATGGGAAGGGACGGACCTCCTCGTGATCCTGAATTGCACATCAGTCGACTTACAGGCTCGCGGCCATCGAGGAGTCCAAAACGTGTACTCCTCCCAACGGGCCTGTCCGTGACTCTTGTCGCACACGTGCACATCACAATTTTCCTGCGGAATGTCTACTTTTTGCGGCGCGCCCGGCAGGATTCGAACCTGCGACCGGCGGATTAGATTCCTCGCCGATGCGTTCGTTAATGTCCGCCGACCTACGGATTCTCGCCTAAACAAGCAGTTCTTGAGCCAAGCACAGTCCGGCGAACTGGCGTGAACTTTAGTGTACTGGTGTACTAATTGGTGTAGTGGCAGAGAATGTGACTAGTTTCAAAACCCGCCCTCATCTTCGCCGAGTTTCGACGCTACGACCTACGCGAGGCGCAAGCCACTCGCTACGAGAAGCGGGCCGTGAACTACCGGGCGCGGGTGTGATCGCTGGGCTGACGAGTTGGTTGGCCTGATGAATCCTCAGCTATCTCCCGCTCGAACGTCCGGCATGAGCCGCGTGCTTCAGCGCGTCAGCTCCGTGTCCTTGTGGGGCGGCTTACACGAACGTCGCCGTGACCGGAGCGTGATCTGGAATCACCCCACTCACGCTCGGATTTGGACCGATCAAGGTTGGCGTGTCCTTATTGAGGATGCTCATGGTCGGCGTCCTCCGTAAACCGTTTACACGTGGCATAAGCCCTTCGCTGGCCAGGATGTGATCGAGGAGTTCGTTTTGTCCGTCATGCCGCCGCGTCCAGCGGATGTTTTCGGGGACGAGCTTTGTCACGTTGAACAACCTCTGATCGTCTTCTTCATCTGCTCTTTGGAATGCCCCGCTCGCCTGCGTGGCATCCTCGGGACCGCGCGGCTGGCTGCCTGGCGGACCGTACAAGATCTGCGTCGTCGCCGCTTCCGGACCGTCGTTCAGATCGCCCAGGACGACCACTTCTCGACTCGCAGATAGGAGGCCCGTTACGTGCTCTCGCAGGCTCGTTGCCTCAGCCGCCCGGCGCTCCAACGCAAAGTAGGCTGTGTGTGCTCGCAGCGTCTCGTTCGTCGTTGAGAAGTTCCCTCGGAAGGTGAGCAGCTTGGACTTCAGGTGTGCAGTAACGATATCAATTTCTTTGCCATCGTGCGCGATCGTGATCTGAAGGGCAGGCCGCGGGAACTGTGGCAGAATCTCGACGCCCCCGTTGCTGTCGAAGTCGCGAACCTCGATGCCTTGGGCGAGTTGCCACTGGTCGATCTGCCGAGATGGCAGTACAGGGGCGTTGCGGGTGAGGAATGCCACTCGGTTCGCGCGATCGTCGGGCATGGCTGCAACGTGGTGGAAATCGAGCCTGTTGGCGAGTTCCTGTAACGCGTTCAGGTCTAGAATCTCTTGCAGCGCTACGACGTCCGAGTCTAGAGCTTGCAGGGTCCCAACGAGGAAATTGAGCTTGTCGGCGAAGACTAGGTCACTCCGCGTGAAATTCTGGACATTCCAAGTCGTGATCGTTATCGACATGGGAAACTCTCCTTGAGCAAATTACATGAGCTACTATGGATCGACGACTCCTCTATTGAAGCGTCTCTATTTGTTCTTCGATTGGCAGCGCCCACGCTTTAGGGTGCTTTAGAGGATCTGGGAGCTTAGTTTTGTGGTTTCCTATTGCATTGTCAACCTGATCTTGGGTAAGGCCCCTTACACTACGAAGATCCGCGTTAGCCAGGATGGCGCTGGCCAGGATGGCACCTTCCAGCTTGGTATTGGTCAGATCGGTAAGGGTTAGATCGACTACTCTAATGTGGGTCCGATCGCCGATACGAGTAAGATGGTATTTTACTTTGGCCAAGCGCAGCTCCTTCTGGCTGGGAAGAGCGTGATCCTTCAAGTTGTGAATGCTCAGTTTGGCAGGGTTTCGCTCGTCGTATGGTAGGAGGTTGGCACGGCTCAAATTAGCATCGCTCAGGTCCGCGTTAGCTAATTTAGCACCTCTCAAATCGGCATCGCTCAGGTCAGACCCTGTCAGGTCTGCCCCATGCAAGTTGGTCGCCCTCAAGTCAGCGCGCCTCACCGAAGCCTCTCGCAAGCTAAGTTCGCTTAGGTCAGCATGATCCAAGCCAGCGTTCTCAAGCTCGAATAGAGGCTCCTTTATGGGGATTAACCCCATGTCATAAACTAGCTTCAAAGGACGCCTCTTGTGATCGCTATCCAAACCCAACAGTGCTGCCAGCGTTCTCGCCTCTCCTAGTTTGTGTATGTCCGAGCGTGGGGGTAGGCTCCGCAAGTGTTGGTTGACTAGCAAGTCACTCATCTGGTCGAGGTAAGACTGTAACGCCGTGTCTTGTGCGTTGAGCCTTTCGACTGCTTCCTCGCGCTCTCTTTGCTTCTTATTGAAGAAATAGCCAACTCCCGCAATTACTATTCCTCCCGCCAGTGGGATGCCCACGAGACTTAGCCAATCCCAAACTGTTCGTTGCGGAAGGATCTCTTGTGAAGTCACGCTCTTGATCTCTCCTTCACGGTTATAGACGTTTTTGGTTTCTGTGCGAGACACTGTAGTCTCCCGGAAGCCTGCGATGGCACTCCACGTTGGCTCCGTATATGCTTTTAGGATTAGGTAGAGTAGCAAGAAACCAAAAATGGCTAGTATGAACATCGTCCCGACAGGTATTTGCCTGCTCACAGGTCCTTTGAGCATCTGCTTCCTTATGTCCCTTGTGTCGCGGGCTTATCCGCTTTCGCTAGGAAACTTCTTCTCATGCCTCTCACTCTTACCTGCTGTGTTTGCCGGTGTCGAAGCGCAGACCGCAGATCCGGCCTCTCTCCGGTAAGCCAATACAGGGGCCTCGTCGATGAGCAATCGATCACATCTCAACCTTTCGGTCATCATCCTGGTGGATACTGAAGATGCCTTACAAAGGCACAGTAACGAAAGGCGATGAATCCGTAATGAATTTCTGATGATTTCTTGATGAATCGCGAGGTTTAATGGATCAAATCCCGAACTTTCTGTAATTTCCTCCAAGAAGCCTCACTCGTCTGCTACTGCTCCAAAGACATCACCTCCTTTGCCTCGCGATCCTCTGAACGTCGATGCTCGCGCAACTCTTCCATATCCAGGTAGCGTCTTCCCGTTACCCACTCCTCTGGCATCCCAACAGCCAAGGCCCTCACAAGGCACAGGCTCTAGATCCCTTATGAGGCCGGGTTGGTGTAACGTTGGTATAAAACACTTCCAGTGGTACCTACTCCCCCACTTCTTGTACTGCGTTTTCCCTGCAAGAACGCGGTTTTTCAAAGCGCGCCCGGCAGGATTCGAACCTGCGACCGGCGGATTAGAAGTCCGCTGCTCTGTCCCCTGAGCTACGGGCGCATTCGGCTTATGTATGCGGAATTCTCGCCTCCGGGGTCGAGCCGAAAACCCCTGTGGCAGCAATGTG
>OBLS010000134.1_pt1 | contig 21417 bp, 18 predicted proteins | sample 1519901 | NCBI WGS metagenome assembly OBLS01 (sample SAMEA3113585, study PRJEB22503) | soil metagenome | reverse complement strand
CGAGGCGGGCGCCGTGGCCGTGGTCGCGCAGCGAGCGGTGGGCTTCCCGGCGATCGTGGTCGATGACACGGTGGCGGCGCTGGGCCGGCTCGCCCGTGCCGTACTCGACCGCCTCGACCGCCCGGTTGTCGTCGGCGTGACCGGTTCGTCCGGCAAGACCAGCACCAAGGACCTGCTCGCGCAGGTCCTCGCGGGCCGGGGACCGCTGGTCGCGCCGCGTGGGTCGTACAACACCGAGGTGGGCGTCCCGTTGACCGTGCTGACGGCGGACGACAAGACGCGAACGCTCGTGGTCGAGATGGGTGCGCGCGGGACCGGGCACATCACCTACCTGTGCGGCATCGCCCCGCCGGCGGTCGGCGTCGTGCTCAACGTCGGCTCGGCGCATCTCGGCGAGTTCGGGAACCGCGAGGCGATCGCCCGGTCCAAGGCGGAGCTCGTGGCGGCGTTGCCCGCCGACGGCACCGCCGTGCTCAACGGCGACGACACTCTGGTCCGCCGGATGGCCGAGCAGACCCAGGCCCGGGTGCTCATGGTGGGCGAGTCGGTCCACGCCGACGTGCGGGCGGAGAACGTCACGCTCGACGGTCAGGGCAAGGCGAGCTTCCGGCTCGTCATGCCCGACGGCGCGGCCGACGTCGTGCTCGGCCTGGTCGGCGGGCACCACGTCGCGAACGCACTTGCCGCCGCCGGAGCCGCATGTGCACTCGGGATCGATGCGGCGACCGTGGCCGCCGCCTTGACCGATGCCCGGGCGCTGTCCCGCTGGCGCATGGAGGTCACCGAGCGTCCGGACGGCGTCACGGTCATCAACGACGCATACAACGCCAATCCCGAGTCGATGCGGGCGGCGCTCGACGCTCTGGTCGCACTGGGCCGGAGCGGGCGGACCTGGGCCGTGCTCGGCGAGATGCGCGAGCTCGGCGAAGCTTCGGCCGCGGAGCACGACGCACTGGGCCGGCTGGCGGTCCGGCTCGGCGTGGACCGCGTCGTCGCACTCGGCGAGGGAGCCGGCCCGATCCGGGTCGGCGCGGCGGCCGAACGGTCGCAGGAGGAAGGGGCAGCCTGGGTTCCCGACGTCGACGCGGCGCTCGACCTCCTGCGCCAGGAGATCCGGCCGGGTGACGTCGTCCTGGTGAAGGCATCGCGAGCGGTAGGCCTGGAGCGACTTGCCGAGGCACTGCTGCAGGAGGTGGCCGGGTGATCCTCGTCCTGACGGCGGCCGTCGTCGCCCTGGTCGTGTCGATCCTCGGCACGCCGGCGGCGATCCGTCTGCTGGTCAGGCGGGGCTATGGCCAGCTGATCCGCGACGACGGCCCGACGAGTCACCACACCAAGCGGGGCACGCCGACCATGGGCGGTGCAGTGATCATCCTGGCCGTGCTCTGCGGCTACGCCATGGCGCACCTGGTGCGGCTCTCCGCGCCGTCGGCCTCCGGCCTGCTGGTGCTCTTCCTGATGGTGGGGCTCGGCATCGTCGGCTTCCTCGATGACTTCATCAAGATCACCAAGCAGCGCAGCCTCGGGTTGCGCAGCGGCGCCAAGATCGGCGCCCAGGCGGTGGTCGCCGTCGTATTTGCCGTGCTCGCGCTGCGCTTTCCCGACGAGCAGGGCTACACCCCCGCCTCCGACGCGTTGTCGATCTTGCGAGACACGTCGTTCGAGCTCGGATCCATCGTGTTCGTGATCTGGGCGTTGATCATGGTGACCGGTGCCTCGAACGGCGTGAACCTCACCGACGGGCTGGACGGGCTTGCGACCGGTGCCTGCGTGATGGTGTTCGGGGCGTACACGCTGATCGGGGTATGGCAGTACAACCAGAGTTGCCAGATCGCCCCCGGTCCGAGCTGCTACGAGTTGCGCGACCCGCTGGACCTGGCGGTCGTGGCGGCGGCCCTGGTCGGAGCCTGCTTCGGTTTCCTGTGGTGGAACGCGTCGCCGGCGAAGATCTTCATGGGCGACACCGGGTCGCTGGCCCTCGGCGGCGCGCTGGCCGGGCTGGCCATCTCGAGCCGGACCGAGATGCTCCTGCTGTTGCTGGGCGGCCTGTTCGCGCTCATCACGCTCTCGGTCGCGTTGCAGGTCGGCTGGTTCAAGGCCTCCGGCGGCCGTCGGCTGTTCCGGATGGCGCCCTTGCAGCACCACTTCGAGCTCGCCGGCTGGGGCGAGGTGACGATCGTGATCCGGTTCTGGATCATCGCCGGCATGTTCGTCGCGCTCGGGTTGGGCGTGTTCTACGCCGAGTGGGTGGCCGGCGCATGAACGGCCCGCCGTGACCGAGCGCATGGCCGGCCCGGAGTGGCTGGACGGGGCCAACCGGACCAGCCCCTGGCCGCACCTGCGTGCCGTCGTAGCGGGCATCGGTGCCTCCGGGTTCGCGGCCGCCGACGCGCTGCTGGGTCTGGGCGCTCAGGTGACGGTGCTCGACGAGCGCGACGGCGACGCCGAAGCCGACCGGGCCAGGGTGCTGGAGATCCTGGGCGCCACCGTGCGGCTGGGCGCGGGTGCCACCGACGCGCTTCCGGACAGCGCCGACCTCGTCATCACGTCACCGGGCTGGCGGCCGACGGCACCCCTGCTGGTCGCGGCCGCGAAGCGCGGCGTTCCGGTCTGGGGGGAGGTCGAGCTGGCCTGGCGCCTGCGTGACCCGGACCGCCCCGCGCCGTGGCTCGCGCTCACGGGGACGAACGGAAAGACCACGACCGTACGGATGCTCGCCGAGATGCTGCGGGCGTCCGGCCTGCGGGCGGCGGCGGCGGGAAACGTCGGTGACCCCGTGATCGAGGCGGTGCTGAACCCGGAGCCGTACGACGTCCTGGCGCTCGAGCTGTCCAGCTATCAGCTGCACTGGACTCACACCATGGCGGCACGCTCGGCCGCCGTGCTGAACGTCGCGCCGGACCACCTCGACTGGCACGGATCGATGGCGGCGTACGCGACGGACAAGGGCCGCATCTTCACCGGCGTGCAGGCGGCCTGCGTCTACAACGTCGAGGACCCCGAGACCGAGCGACTGGTGCGTGCGGCGGAGGTCGCCGAGGGAGCCCAGGCGATCGGCTTCACGCTGGGTGTCCCGGCCGTCGGCATGATCGGTGTCGTCGACGACGTGCTCGTGGACCGGGCATTCTCACCCCGAGAAGACGCTCCGCAAGCTACGCGTCTTCTCGGGGACCCCGGGTTCGTGGCCGAGCGGCATCCGCCGGCAAACATGGCCGCCGAGCTGGCGTCGGTCGGCGACGTCCGGCCGGCCGCTCCGCACAACATCGCCAACGCGCTGGCCGCCGCGGCGCTGGCCCGCTCGTTCGGCGTTCCGGCCGTCGCCGTGCGCGACGGCTTGCGCACGTTCCGGCCCGACGCGCACCGGATCGCCGTCGTCGCCACCGTCTACGGCGTGACCTATGTCGACGACTCGAAAGCCACGAATGCGCATGCAGCCCAGGCGTCGCTGCTGGCCTACGACGACGTCGTCTGGGTGGCCGGGGGACTGGCCAAGGGGGCGGCTTTCGACGAGTTGGTCCAGGCGGTGCGGGACCGTCTGCAGGGCGTTGTCCTGCTCGGCGCCGACCGCTCGGTGATCGCGGAAGCGCTGGCGCGACACGCCCCGCAGGTCCCGGTGGTCGAGGTCACCGAGACCGACAATGACGTGATGGACCGAGTCGTGGCGCAGGCAGCTCGGCTGGCGCGGCCGGGCAGCACGGTGCTGCTCGCTCCCGCCTGCGCCTCCATGGACATGTTCGCCAACTACGCCGCGCGCGGGGACGCCTTCGCCGCGGCCGTACGGCGTCATGGCCGCCCGCGCTGAGGACACGCCGCGGTCGTTCCCGGGGGTGGGGTTGGCTGCGCTGTCGCGGATGCTGCGCCGACCGCTCGCGTCCTACCACCTGGTGCTCGGGTCCACAGGCCTGCTGCTGGTGCTCGGCCTGGTCATGGTGTTCTCGGCGTCGAGCGTCTTCTCCGAGCGCTTTCACGACACGCCGTACTACATCTTCGGCCGGCAACTGGCGTGGGTGCTGGCGGCGCTGCCCATCGCTTACCTGGTGTCGAGGATGCCGCCTCGCCTGCTGCGCCGGTTCGCCCTGCCGATGCTGGTCCTCTCGGTCGGGCTGCTGCTGCTGACGTACGTGCCGGGGCTCGGCGTCGAGGTCAGCGGCAACCGGAACTGGATCGAGTTCGGCGGCCCGTTCCGGATCCAGCCCTCGGAGCTGGCCAAGCTCGGGCTGGTGATGTGGGGCGCCGACGTCTTCGCCCGCAAGGGCCGGCTGCTCCGACAGTGGAAGCACCTGATGGTGCCGTTCGTGCCGGTGGCCGGGTTCGTGGTCGCGCTCACCGTCGGTCAGGGCGACCTCGGCACCGCGGTGGTGCTCATGGCCGTCGTGCTGACGCTGCTCTGGGTCGTCGGCGTTCCGAGCTGGTTGTTCAGCCTGGCCGTCGGGACCATGTCGGTCATCGGCCTGTACTTCGTCATGTCGGCGCAGCACCGGCTCGACCGGGTGCGGCTGTTCCTGAACCCGTTCGCCGATACCGACGACCGCACGTTCCAGGCCGTCCATTCGATCTACGCCTTCTCCAACGGCGGCTGGTGGGGGCGAGGGCTCGGCGGCAGCGTCGAGAAGTGGGGCGGCCTTCCGGAGGCGCACACGGACTTCATCTTCGCGATCATCGGCGAGGAGCTCGGGCTGCCCGGGACGTTCGTGGTGATCGGGCTGTTCTTCGTCCTCGGATACGCCGGCATCCGGATCGCCTGGCGCAGCCGTGAACCGTTCGTGCGGCTCGCGGCTGCGGGGTTCACCGGATGGCTGCTCGTTCAGGCTTTGGTGAACATGGGTAGCGTGCTCGCGGTGCTGCCCATCGTCGGAATCCCGCTGCCGCTGGTGTCGTACGGAGGCTCGGCGCTCGTTCCGATGCTGGTGGCGGTGGGCATTCTGGTCTCTTTCGCGCGGGAGGAGCCGGGAGCGCGCGATGCCCTCGCCGCGCGGCGCCGCACCCGCGCAGAACGGCGTGGGGCCGAGCGCGACCGTCGGCTCGCGAAGCGGCGTGATCGAGGAGGAGTGACCGTCTAGTGCACGTCGTGCTCGCCGGCGGCGGCAGCGCGGGCCACGTCGAGCCGGCCCTCGCCACGGCCGACGCCCTGCGTCGCCACGACCCTTCCGTGCAGATCACGGCACTCGGCACCGAGCGCGGGCTCGAGACCCGCCTGGTGCCCGAGCGGGGTTACGACCTGGCTCTGGTCCCCGCCGCTGCGTTGCCCCGGCGCCTGACCGGAGACATGCTCCGGGTGCCGGGTCGGATCCGCCGAGCTGTCTCGGAGACGCGGCAGGTCCTGCGCTCCCGTCGGGCCGACGTGGTGGTGGGCTTCGGTGGCTATGTGGCACTGCCGGCCTACCTCGCCGCCCGGCGGCTGCACGTGCCGATCGTCGTCCACGAGGCGAACGCCCGGCCCGGTCTGGCCAACCGGGTAGGCGCACGCCTGACCCGGTACGTCGCCGTGGCCTCCGCCGGGATCGCTCTCCCGCATGCGGAGCACGTCGGGATTCCGCTGCGCAGGGCGGTGGCGACCCTGGACCGCAGCGCGGTACGCGCGCAGGCCCGAGCCGGGTTCGGGCTGCATCCGGACCTGCCCACGTTGCTCGTGTTCGGCGGCAGCCAGGGCGCCCGGCGGATCAACAGGGCGCTCGTTGCTGCGGCCCAGGCGTTGCGCGCCTCCGGCGTCCAGGTGTTGCACGCTGTGGGTGCGGGCAACGAGGGAACGGTGGTCCCCGACGGGGGCGAGGTGCCGTACGTCGTCGTCACGTACCTCGACCGGATGGAGCTCGCCTACGCCGCCGCCGACCTCGTGCTGTGCCGTGCGGGCGCCATCACCTGCGCCGAACTGGCGGCTGTCGGACTGCCGGCCGTCTATGTCCCATTGCCGCACGGCAACGGTGAGCAGCGGCTCAACGCCACGCCGGTGGTCGAGGCGGGCGGCGGGATCCTCGTCGACGACGCCGACCTGACCGGCGGATGGGTCCGCGACCACGTACCCTCCCTGGTGACCGATCGCCGGCGGCTGGACGCCATGGGGGAGGCAGCGGCTACCCTCGGTCGGCCCGATGCCGACGACCGGCTCGTGGCGATGGTTCGGCGCGCGGTCGCCGGCTCGCGAAGCGGTGGAGGTACCTGGTGATCGTCGCGCCCCCCGAGCGGGTGCTCTCGGCCGAGGAGCTCGGCCGTGTGCACTTCGTCGGGATCGGCGGCGCCGGCATGAGCGGTATCGCGCGGATCCTGCTGGCGCGCGGCGTTCGGGTGTCCGGCAGCGACGCGAAGGACTCCGGCGTGCTGGTGGGCCTGCGGGCCCTCGGTGCCAGGGTGCACGTGGGTCACCACGCGAGCCAGGTGGCCGACGCCGACACCGTCGTCGTCTCGACGGCGATCCGGGAGACGAACCCGGAGGTGGTCGAGGCCCGCCGGCGCGGGGTTCGGGTGCTGCCGCGCGCCGCGGCCCTGGCCTCGGTGATGGCCGGCCGCCGCGCGGTGGCCGTCGCAGGCACACATGGCAAGACCACCACGACGTCGATGCTCACGGTGGCGCTGCAGCACTGCGGCGCCGACCCGTCGTTCGCGATCGGCGGCAACCTCAACGAGTCCGGCGCGAACGCGCACAACGGGACCGGCGAGATCTTCGTGGCCGAGGCCGACGAGAGCGACGGCTCCTTCCTCGCCTACGACCCCGAGGTCGCGATCGTCACCAACATCGAGGCCGATCATCTGGACAACTACGGCACGACGGAGGCCTACGTGCACGCGTTCGACGCCTTCGCCGAGCGCGTGACGGGTTTCCTCGTGGTGTGCTCCGACGACCCGGGTGCGCGCGCCCTGGGGGAGCGGGCCCGGGCCGGTGGGCTGGACGTCCGGACCTACGGGGAGTCGCCCGGCGCCGACATGCGCGTGGCCGAGCTGGATCTCGCCGGTACCGGGGTGTCGTTCGAGCTGGTGGCCCGCGGACGGCGACAGGGTCGCGTGACGCTGCGGCTGCCCGGACGGCACAACGCACTCAACGCGGCGGCGGCGTTCACGGCCGGGCAGGGCCTCGGCTTTCCGAGCGGGGAACTGCGGGACGGACTGGCCGGCTTCACCGGGACACGCCGCCGGTTCGAGCTCAAGGGATACGCGGCCGGCGTGTGGGTCTACGACGACTACGCGCACCACCCCACTGAGGTCGCCGCCGTGCTGGCCGCGGCGCGCCCGCTGGCTGGAGACGGCCGGGTGGTCGCGATCTTCCAGCCGCACCTGTTCAGCCGCACCCGCGTCTTCGCCTCGGAGTTCGGCAAGGCCCTGGGGGCTGCTGACGAGGTCATCGTCATGGACGTATACGCCGCGCGGGAGGACCCCGAGCCCGGCGTCACCGGCGCGCTGGTGGCCGCGTCCGTGCCGCTGCCCCACGAGCTGGTGACGTTCGAGCCGTCCTGGTCGGCGGTCCCGTCCGTAGCGGCGGCTCGGGTGCGGGAGGGCGACGTCGTGTTCACGTTCGGTGCCGGCGACGTCACCCTGATTGGACCGGAGATCCTGGAGCTGCTCGAACGCGAACCTGCCGGTACGGCATGAGCGGTGCCCGGACCGCCTCTGCCCAGAGGAAGGACGGTCGCGCGGCGCCGTCCAGGTTCGCCGCCCGGGCCCGACGGCAGCGACTGCGCCGGGTGTTGGCCGGGTTGGCCTCCGTGGCAGGGGTCGGGGTGGTCGCGGCGGCGGTGTGGCTCGTCGGCTGGTCGGACGTCATGACACTCGAGAACGTCAGGGTCGAAGGCGCCTCAGGTCAGCTGGCGGACCGGGTCGTCGATGCCTCCGAGGCGCCGCTGGGAACACCCCTGGTGCGTGTGGACACCTCCGCCATGGCCGAACGGGTTCGGTCATTGCCCGAGATCGCGTCCGTGGACGTCGAACGGTCGTGGCCCCGATCGGTCACCGTGTCCGTCACCCCTCGGGTCGGACTCGCCGCGGTATCGGACGGCGGCACCTGGCTGCTGATCGACGACGCCGGGGTGCTCTTCGGCGACACGCCCACGCAGCCCGCCGACGTACCCGTGGTCGAGGTGCCGCTCACGCCGGATGCCGCGCCGACCCGGGCCGCCGCCGTGTCGGTCCTGGCCGGGCTGCCGGCATCGCTGCGCGAACAGGTCGCCGGCGTCTCGGCATCGAGCGAGGCTGACGTCCGCCTCGAGCTCGACTCCGGTGCGACGGTCCTGTGGGGTACATCCGAGCGCACCGACCGCAAGGCCGAGGTCCTGCTCGCCCTCCTGGCGCAGTCAGCGGGCACGTACGACGTCTCGGCCCCCGAGCGGCCTGCGCTGCGTCCCTGACGCAGAGCCGCAATGCGCCACACGGTGCGCCTGGCAGGATTGCCGGCATGTCCGCTGTGGTCCTGCCGCCCCGTCGCGACCCCGCGTTCGACCTCGACGAGCGGTCGATGCTCACCGAGTTCCTCGACTATCACCGGGCAACGGTTCAGCTGAAGGTGGCCGGGCTCTCCGACGACGACGCATGGCGACGGTCCGAGGGAGACACCGTCGGCGGTCTGCTGGAGGCTTACGCCGCGCAGTGCGAACGTTCCCGCGAGATCGCCGCCGGGATGCAGCTCGACGACGTCGCCATGGCTCCGGGGCGTGACGGCCGACGCGCCACGCTGCGCTGGGTGCTCGTCCACATGATCGAGGAGACGGCGCGTCACAACGGACACCTGGACCTGATTCGCGAGATGACCGACGGCCAGACCGGCGAGTAGAGGGACGTCTCACCGGACCGGTCCGGGGGCACCCGGTGCGGTCTGCCGCTGCCACGACCCGTTGTGAAGATCGTCGTGCAGCTTCTGGCCGGGAGTTGAGCGTCCCCGCCTTACACGACGATCTTCACGACCCGCGGAGAGCGGCCAGTGCTGGTCGGCTCATCTGTTGAGGTCCGGGTACGACATATGTCCGGCTACGACGCCAGCGGCCTCTGCTCTGCAGCTCGGGCCAGGAGCGCGCGGACGTGTTGCACCATCGAGTTCGGTGTGCGGCGCACATCCTCGGTCGTGAACCTCTCGATTTGCCAGCCCCGCCGGCGGAGCATTCGGTCACGCTGGCGGTCGTATCGGCTTGCAGCCTGTGTCGAGTGGAAGCGGTGTCCGTCGATCTCGATCCCGACCATGACCGCAGGATCGGCGAAGTCGAGTCGAGCGATCAGAAGCGGGCCCTCTCGGACCTCGTACTGGGGCTCGAGGTCGATACCGGCGCGTTGAAATACAACGTCGGCCTCGAATTCCAGTCCGGATTCCAACTCAGGAGTGAACTCTGTTGCCACGCGGCGGAGCATCATGATTCCTGCGCGTCCGCCGAAGTCCTCCGCCGCAGCCAGCACACTGTCGATCGTGACGACTCCCCGGTTGACGACGTCATAGAGGATGCGGGTCATCGCAACGTCGTTGACGATGCGGGCCAGATCGACGATCGTGCGGGCGTCGTTCAGGGTCGGAAAGCCGTGGGCCATGTCGGTGAATCCGGTGATCCGCCGCGAACGTGTGATGGCCAATCCCGGTTGCGGCGACCTCACCACGCCCATGGGAACGGTGATCCAGATCCGCGGGTCGGCCAGTTGGGGGTCGATGCCTCGCAGACGAGCGGCCGTCGAGTGGCTGAACCATGCGCTCTTGCCCGCATAGAGCAATCCGGCAAGTGCACGTGTTGCGGCGGTGCGAGGCGTCGTCGAGGCGATCATTACGCCGGGGTGGAGCGGTATCCAGATGCCCGAGGCGAGCCGCGCGACGATCTGTGCTCGGCTCAGTCCGGACTGGACAGCCTGACCACGGGTGAATGCGCCGTACTGCGACGCGGCGAGGGCAGCTAGTGCGGCGTCAGCGGTCGCGTGACGCGCGGATGGCGAGTTCGTGATGGACGCAGGAGGTGGCACGTGGTCGATGATGGCGAGGCCGCACGCTCGGCCGCCACGACGGCTCGCCCACCTGTGGATGACTGGACGTGATTCGCCGTCCACTGGGGAGTTGGGCAAGCTGTGCCATCCGCGAGTCCGAGCCGTGAAGATCGTCGTGCAGCCCTCAACAGGCGGCTGAGCGCGGTGACGCTGCACGGCGATCTTCACAGCACCTCCACGGCGATCTTCACAGGCGCTCCCTGCGCGGCCATCTCACTGGGCCGCAGCACGGCCATCTCGACGAGCCGCTGCACACCCGCGGCCAGCCCGGTGCGGCGATGTCGATCACGCTGGGTCCGGCGTGTCTGCGGTCCCTTGCTCGAACGCACGCTTAGCGTTCTACACAGCGCTCAGGTTGACATAACAATCAACCTCAACTTGAGGGTGAGGGTTCGGACAGGCCCGACCTTGGCCGCACGGGCAGGGGGACCGTACGAGAGCGAGAGGCGACGCGACGTGACTGCTCCGCAGAACTACCTCGCGGTGATCAAGGTCGTCGGCATCGGCGGCGGCGGGGTCAACGCCGTGAACCGCATGATCGAGGTCGGCCTCAAGGGCGTCGAGTTCATCGCGATCAACACCGATGCGCAGGCCCTGCTCATGAGCGACGCCGACGTGAAGCTCGACGTCGGGCGCGACCTGACTCGCGGCCTCGGAGCGGGTGCCAACCCCGACGTCGGCCGAAAGGCATCCGAGGACCATGCCGAGGAGATCGAGGAGGTCCTCAAGGGGGCCGACATGGTCTTCGTCACGGCGGGGGAGGGAGGCGGCACCGGTACCGGCGGCGCTCCGGTGGTCGCACGCATCGCCCGTTCGCTGGGCGCCCTGACGATCGGCGTCGTCACCCGCCCGTTCATGTTCGAGGGCAAGCGCCGGGCAGCTCAGGCCGATGCGGGGATCGAGGGGCTGCGCGAAGAGGTCGACACGCTGATCGTCATCCCCAACGACCGGCTGCTGTCGATCAGTGACCGGCAGGTCAGCGTGCTCGACGCGTTCAAGAGCGCCGACCAGGTGCTGCTCTCCGGCGTCCAGGGGATCACCGACCTCATCACCACACCCGGCCTGATCAACCTCGACTTCGCCGACGTCAAGTCGGTCATGAGCAATGCCGGCTCGGCCCTGATGGGCATCGGCTCGGCCCGCGGCGAGGACCGCGCCGTGGCGGCCGCGGAGATGGCGATCTCGAGCCCGCTGCTCGAGGCGAGCATCGACGGCGCTCACGGAGTCCTGCTGTCGGTCTCTGGTGGCTCTGACCTCGGCCTGTTCGAGATCAACGAGGCCGCCAACCTGGTCGCCCAGGCGGCCCACGACGACGCCAACATCATCTTCGGCGCCGTCATCGACGACGCGCTCGGCGACGAGGTGCGCGTGACGGTCATCGCGGCCGGCTTCGACAGCGGGTCGCCCACCCGCCGCGAGCACGGCGCCTTGCGGCGCTCGATCACGATCTCGGCCGCCGCCGGGTCCGGCGTCGAGGACGATGCCGCGGCCGGCGACGGTGGGCACTCCCGCATCCCGGACGGAACCGGGCTCGATCGCGCGTCTGGCACGGCCGCCGACGGTTTTGACAACGGCAGCGCCGACATTCCGGCCGCACTACGCGAGCCCCGACGCATCGTGCCGGCGTCCGACGACGATCTCGACGTTCCCGACTTCCTGAAGTAGTGCTGACGTACGACGAGGACGCCGACGGAGCCCGGTTCGCCTTCACCGACCGGTACGGGGGTGTGAGCACCGGCCCGTATACGGAGCTCAACCTCGGCGGCCACGTCGGTGACGACGACGCAGCCGTGGTCGCGAACCGCCGCCGCGCCGCCGAGCGGATCGGGATGCCGGCCGGCCAGGTCCTCTACATGAACCAGGTCCACGGCGCCGACGTGGCCGTCGTCGACGGTCCGTGGCAAGGGCGCGCGCCGGACGTCGACGCCATGATCACCAGTCGAGTCGGTGTCGTCCTGGCCGTCCTGGTGGCCGACTGCGTGCCGGTGCTGCTGGCCGACCGATCCGCCGGAGTGGTCGGCGTGGCCCACGCGGGACGGCCGGGCTTGGCCGCGGGCGTGGTTCCCGCCATCCTGGCCGCCATGCACGAGCGCGGCGCCGGCGAGATCCAGGCCAGGATCGGTCCATCGGTGTGCGGGCGTTGCTACGAGGTTCCCGACGCCATGCGCACCGAGGTGGCTGCGCGGGTTCCGCAGACGTGGGCGGTCACGCGAGGGGGGACGCCGGCCCTCGACGTCGCCGCGGGGGTGGAGGCACAGCTGCGTCGCGCCGGCGTCGTCGACGTGGTCCGGGTGCATGCGTGCACGGTCGAGGACCCGTCGCTGTACTCGTACCGGCGCGACCGGACGACCGGGCGCCAAGCCGGTCTCGTCTGGCTGTCCGGCCCGGCACGGTGAACCGGAGGGACGAGCTCGCCGACCGGTTGGCCGCTGTCCACGACCGGGTCGGGAGGGCCTGCGCCGAGGTCGGCCGCGACCCCGCCGACGTCTGCGTCATCGTCGTCACCAAGGCCTTCCCGCCGACCGACGTCCGGCTTCTCGCCGAGCTGGGCGTGCGTGACATCGGCGAGAACCGTGACCAGGAGGCCGCGCCGAAGGCCGCCGAGTGTGCGGACCTGGGCCTTCGCTGGCACTTCGTCGGGCAGCTGCAGACCAACAAGGCGGCCTCGGTCGCGACGTATGCCTCGGCGGTCCACTCGGTCGACCGCCCACGGCTGGTCGACGCGCTGGGCCGAGCGGCCTTATCGGCAGGCCGTGAGCTCGACTGCCTGGTCCAGGTCTCGTTGGACGTCCCGGCGGATCCGGGCACAGGAGCCGCACCAACGGACGGGCGACCCGGGGAGGTGGCACCGAGGGGCGGGGTGTCCCCGGACCAGGCGGTCCCGTTGGCCGACCGGGTGGCCGCGGCGCCGTCGCTGCGGCTCGCGGGCGTGATGGCCATCGCGCCGCCGAGCACCGACCCCGATGCCGCCTTTGCCCGGTTGGCCGACGTCGCGGCGGCGGTACGAGATGGGCATCCCACTGCGACCTGGATCTCCGCCGGGATGAGCGGGGACCTCGAGGCGGCCCTCGCACACGGCGCGACACACCTGCGTGTCGGCAGCGCAATCCTCGGCGAGCGCCCTCCGGCGGGCTAGGGTCGATCACGCGGGGATCCGGATGATCCCCGCGGCAGGACCGTCCACCACCAGCGGAGGACTAGGGAGCATGGCCGGCGCAATGCGCAAGGTTGCGGTCTACCTCGGCCTCGTGGAGGACCAGGGCCGCTACGACGAGTACGCCGACGAGCCGTACGACGAGTTCGCCGACGACTATGCAGACCACCCGGCGCCGGAGGCCGACGGTCGCGAGCGCTCGGCAACGGTCGCCACGCTCGCCGATCGCCGTCCGGTCGCGGTGGCGCCCTCCCGGCGGATGGACACCGCACGGATCGTCACCCTCCACCCGCGCACGTACAACGAGGCGCGGACGCTCGGTGAGCATTTCCGCGACGGCACACCGGTGATCATGAACCTGTCCGAGATGGACGACGGCGACGCGAAGCGGCTGGTCGACTTCGCCGCGGGCCTCATCTTCGGCTTGCGCGGCGACATCGAGCGCATCACGGCCAAGGTCTTCCTGCTGTCACCGGCCGACGTGACGGTCACCGCCGAGGACAAGGCCCGGATCGCCGGCGGCGGCTTCTTCAACCAGAGCTGAGCGCGGCGCAGCGCGGACAGAGCCCGAAGATCTCGACCGTGTGTGTGACGTCGACGTATCCGTGTGCGCGGGCCACGTCCTCGGCCCATGCCTCGACCGCGGGCCGGGAGATCTCGACCGCGGCGCCGCACGACCGGCAGACGAGGTGATGGTGATGGTCCAGCTGGTCGCATCGCCGGTAGACGGCCTCACCGGCATCAGAGCGCAGGACGTCGACCCGCCCGTCGTCGGCAAGCGTCTGGAGCGCGCGGTAGACGGTCGCGAGCCCCACCTGGGAGCCGCGAGCGCGCAGCATCTGGTGCAGTTCCTGCGCGCTGACGAAGTCGTCGACCTCGTCGAGAACCTCGTCGACGGCCGCGCGCTGACGCGTCCTGCGCTGCTCTCTCACCGGCTGCTGGCTCATCCCACCTCATCCGGCACCGACGCGGTCTGGGCGGCCCAGTCTAATGTCGAGCGGGCCGGGGCATGCGAACGTGCCGATCGGCCGTCGGGTAGGTTCATCTGCCGTGTCTTCGGTGGTCGCCCAGGTTCTCTACGTGGCGTTGTGGCTATTCTTCATCGCCATGCTCGCCCGGCTGGTGGCCGACTGGATCCAGGTGTTCGCTCGGCAATGGGAGCCGCGCGGCGCAGTTCTGGTCGGGCTCGAAGCCGTGTACACCGTGACCGACCCGCCCTTGCTGTTCATCAGGCGGTTCGTGCCGCCCCTACGTCTGGGGTCGATCGCGCTCGACCTCGCCTTCATCATCCTCATCATCGTGGTCCAGATCCTTCTTTCGGTTGTGGGCAGCCTTCGATGACGGGGTACGGTGACGTCTTGTCCGCGTACAACTCCGAGGTGACGCTATGCCGCTGACGCCCGAGGACGTCCAGAACAAAGAGTTCACGACGGTCCGCCTCCGCGAGGGTTACGACATGCAGGAGGTGGACGAGTTCCTGGACGAGGTCGAGGCCGAGCTCTCGCGTATGCACCGCGAGAACGAGGAGCTTCGCGACAAGCTGGCCGCCGTGACACGCGGCGGAGGGCTGGCATCCGCCGCCGGCCCGCTGGGCGCCCCGCAGCGCCAGGCAGAGGCTCAGGGTCCCAAGGCCCCGCCGTCGGCTGCCCCGACGCCGGCGCCGACGGTCTCCACGACCGGCGTCCAGCCGTCCGACGCCGCTGCCAAGGTCCTCGCGCTCGCTCAGAAGACCGCCGACGAGCTGGTGGCCGACTCAAAGCTCGAGGCCGACCGCTTGCTGGCCGACGCGCGCCAGCGCGCGGAGAAGATCGACGCCGAGAGCTCCGCCAAGGTGTCCAAGATCGAGCACGACGCCCGCACCCGGGCCGACTCGCTCGAGCGCGAAGCGCAGCAGCGCCACCAGCAGGTGGTCGGCAAGCTGGAGTCCGAGCGTGAGCACCTCGACACCCAGGTCGAGAACCTGAAGGCCTTCGAGCGCGAATACCGCAGCCGCCTCAAGGCGTATCTGGAGACCGAGCTGCGCAAGCTGGAGACGACGTCGGGCGCACCCGATGGTGCACCGATCGTCGAGACCTCACAGAACGTGCCGGCGGCCACCGGCGCCGCGACGACCGGTGCCGCCGCTACCGGTGGCTCGCTGCGGTCGGTGGCGAGCCTGCTCGAGGACGACCAGCGCTAGGTCCGACCGCCTCGCGCGGCCGGCCGCTCACAGACGGCGCAGGCGGAACGTCAGGCCGAGGTCGTGATTGGCATGGTCGGGCTCGCCGGCGAGCGGGTCGAGGCTCTCGTGGACCTGTACGGCGAGAACCTCGGCGGCCACGGACGCGCTGTGCTCGCGCAGGGCCGTAGCCAGCTCGTCGTCGGCCTGCCAGGCGAGCTCGATCCGGTCGGCCACGTCGTAGCCGCTGTCCTTCCGGGCCTCCTGAACCAGCCGGACGACCTCGCGGGCCAGCCCGGCCCGGAGCAGCTCCGTGGTCAGTGTGAGGTCCAGGGCGACCGTCTCGCCCTCACGCGCGACCGCCCATCCCTGACGCGGCGTCTCGGTCACCACCACGTCGTCCGGGGTCACCGCCACGTCGCCCAGGCCGTCGACGGTCAGGGTGGTCGTCCGGTCGGCCTTGAGGGCCGAGGACAGGACGCGTGGGTCCGCGGCCGCGATGGCCGCCGCGACCCTCGGTGTGTCCTTGCCGAACCGCTTGCCCAGTGACCGGAAGTTGGCCTTGGCCGACACGTCGACGAGATCGCCTTCGGCGTCTCCCAGCGCGGCCACCTCGAGGACGTTCAGCTCGTCCGCGACCTCGGCCCGCAGCTCGGGAGCCAGGGTGTCCCAGCCGCGGGCACCTACCAGAGCCCGCCCGAGCGGCTGGCGAGTGCGGACCTTGGACTCCGCACGCGCGGCCCGGCCGAGCTCGACCAGGCGGCGGGTCAGGGCCACCTGGGACGAGAGCTCGTCGTCCAGGGCGGACTCGTCGACCTCCGGCCACGAAGCCATGTGCACCGACTCGGAGGCATCCGTTGTCACTGGCCGGACCACGTCCTGCCACACGCGTTCGGTGACGAACGGGACCATCGGTGCGAGCAGCCGGGTCATGACCTCGACGCACTCGTGCAACGTGGCCAGCGCGGCCGGGTCGCCGTCCCAGAACCGCCGCCGCGAACGCCGGACGTACCAGTTCGACAGGTCGTCGACGAACGACGCCAGCCGGGCACCCGCCTTCTGGGTGTCGAACCGGTCCAGCGCGACGTCGACATCGCGGACCAGCCGGTTGAGCTCCGAGAGCGCCCAGCGGTCGAGCACCGGCCGCTCCGCCACCGGAACGGCGCCGTCTCGAGGTGACCATCCGCTCGCGCGGCCGTACAGCGACAGGAACGAGGCCGTGTTCCAGTAGGTCAACAGGACCTTGCGGACGCCTTCCTGGATCGTCACGTGCCCGACCCGGCGGGGGAGCCAGGGGGAGCCGCTCGCGAGCATGAACCAGCGGACCGCGTCGGCGCCGTGCCGGTCCATCAGCGGCAACGGCTCGAGGATGTTTCCGAGGTGCTTGCTCATGCGCCGACCGTCGTCGGCCAGGATCAGACCCAGGCACAGGACGTTCTCGTACGAGGACCGATCGAACACCAGGGTGCCGACCGCCATCAGCGTGTAGAACCAGCCACGGGTCTGGTCGAGCGCCTCGCAGATGTACTGCGCCGGATAGGCGGCCTCGAACGACTCGCGGCTGCCCGATGCGTGCGGGTAGCCCCACTGGGCGAACGGCATCGAGCCCGAGTCGTACCACGCGTCGATGACGTACGGTACGCGGCGCATCGTGCCGTCGCCGTGCGGGCACCCGAACGTGACGTCGTCGACGAACGGACGGTGCGGGTCGAGCTCGGAGAGGTCTCGACCCGCGTGCTGGGACAGCTCGGCCAGCGAACCCACGCAGATCAGGTGAGAACCGTCGGTCTCGCAGCGCCACACCGGCAGCGGCGTGCCCCAGTAGCGGGTGCGGGAGAGTGCCCAGTCGACGTTGCCCCGCAGCCACTCGCCGTAGCGGCCCCACTTGATGGTCTCCGGGTACCAGGTGGTGCGCTCGTTCTCCCGGAGCAGGGCGTCCTTCTTCGCCGTCGTGCGGATGTACCAGGACGGCTGCGCGTAGTAGAGCAGCGGCGTGTGGCAGCGCCAGCAATGCGGGTATGCGTGTTCGTATCCGGTATGCCGGAACAGCTTTCCTCGGGCCTCGAGGTCCTTGACCAGAGCGGCGTCGGCATGCTTGAAGAACTCGCCGCCCACCAGCGGCACCTCGCCGCCGAACCGGCCATCAGGGCGGATCGGGTTGACCACGGGCAAGCCGTATCGCCGGCACACTCGCAGGTCGTCGGCGCCGAACGCAGGTGCTTGGTGCACCAGCCCGGTGCCGTCCTCGGTGGTGACGTACCCGTCGACCACCACGACGTGGGCCTCGGGGATGTCGACCAGGTCGAAGGGCGGTGCATACGCCCAGCGGTCCATCTCGAGGCCGGTGAAGCGCGCCACGACGGACCAGCCCTCACCCAGGGCAGCCTCGAGCAACGGTTCGGCGACGACGACGGTCTCGGCACCGTCGGTGGCCGCGACGTAGCCGACGTCGGGATGCACGGCGACCGCCGTGTTGGCCACCAGGGTCCACGGCGTGGTGGTCCACACCAGCAGCGATGCCCGGCCGGCCAACGGCCCCGAGGTCAATGGCAGCCGGACGAAGACCGACGGGTCGACCACCGTCTCGTATCCCTGGGCCACCTCGTGATCGGAGAGGCCGGTGCCGCAGCGAGGGCAGTACGGGGTGACCCGGTAGTCCTCGACCAATAGCCCCTCGTCGAAGACCTGCTTGAGTGACCACCAGACGCTCTGGACGTACTGGGGGTCCATCGTCCGGTAGGCCTCGGAGAGATCTACCCAGTAGCCCATCCGGACGGTGAGCCGCTCGAACTCGTCGACGTGGCGCAGAACCGACTCGCGGCACTTGGCGTTGAACTCCGCGACGCCATAGGCCTCGATGTCGCCCTTGCCGGTGAAGCCGAGCTCCTGCTCCACTGCGATCTCGACCGGAAGCCCGTGACAGTCCCAGCCGGCCTTACGCGGGACGTGGTAGCCCTTCATGGTCCGGTAACGGGGGAACACGTCCTTGAAGACTCGGGCCTCGATGTGATGCGTGCCGGGCATCCCGTTCGCGGTCGGTGGACCTTCGTAGAAGGTCCACTGGGGCCGTCCCTCGCTGGCCTTCAGGGTCCGGGCGAACGTGTCCTGCTCGTGCCAGAACGCGAGGATCTCGCGCTCCATGGCCGGCAGGTCGACGTGGGTCGGCACTGTGCGGTACTGGGGTGTCTCCATCGCCTCGGCGGTCCTCCGTCGCGTCTCGTCGTCGACGAAGGGACGAGGACTGCCGGTCGGTCGACCGGTGGGCCCCGCGGTACCACCCTCCTTGGCCGCTGTGACACGGCCCGCTTCCTTCGGTGCGGCCGGCTCTACTCGGGGCCACAGCCCCTTTCTTCCGGCGGCTCAGGGGTGATCTTCGTCACGGCTCGTGCCCCCGGGCTCGCACCGTCCCCGGGTCGCTGATGGCCGTCGGCCGGACTACTCGTCCCCGTCCACGCCTTTCGCGGCCCCAAGTGTACGGCCAGCGCGGCCATGCGGAAGACTGCCCGACGTGTCGCCGACCCGCGTGACGATCCGGGTCAGGCCCGGAGCATCGCGAACGCGGGTGGGCGGTGAACATGCGAACGCCCTGGTCGTAGCCGTCCAACCCCGCGCCGTCAAGGGCGCAGCCACCGAGGCCGCCCTGCGCGCGCTGGCGCGAGCCCTGGGCGTGCGACGGCAGGACGTCCGGCTCGTCTCCGGCGCGTCCGGCAGGACGAAGGTGGTGGAAGTGTCCGCAGGACTCGACATCGACGCCGAAGTGATGCGCTTGCGCTCGGCGGGGAGAATTGAAGCCTAGGCCCGCGGGACCTATCCTCACGGGACCTTAACGATCACCGAGGCAGGGGGCCGCGTCATGGCCGACAGCGGCAAGGGCATCACCGGGCGTGTGCGCCGCGTCGTGGCCGACGCGGCCTCAACCGTCTCCGGCGCGGCGAAGAGGGCCGTGCCGGCTCGTCGGGCCACTCGGGCCACGACCTCGGCGCCGGCGAAGAAGACCTCCGCTGCGGCGGCCAAGGCCGCATCGGCGGGGAAGAAGGCGGCCCCGGCCAAGCGGGCGCCCGCAAAGAAGACGACGGCGAGGAAGGCCGCCCCGGTCAAGACGGCCGCCCCGGTCAAGAAGGCGGCCGCGAAGAAGTCGACAACGAAGAAGGCTGCCCCGGCCACGAAGGCGGCGCCGGCGAAGAGATCGGCGCCCAAGAAGGCAGCGGCGAAGGCAGCTCCCGCCAAGGCTGCTCCCCGGGTCAGGAAGGCCGGGCCGGCCCAGCGGAGCACCGTGAGCAGAGGCACTGCGCCGGCGCGGAAGGCTCCCACCAGGTCCGCCGGAACCGCAAAGAAGGCAACCCCCCCGCGGAAGGCGTCCCCACGCAAGGCGGCACCCGAGGCGCTCGTCGTGCGGGCCGACGAACGCCCATGGACCGCGAAGGAGCTGGCGGAGGTCCGGCAGCTGCTCGAGGCGGAGGCGACCAGGCTGCGTGAGGAGATCTCCGAGGCCGAGTCCGACATCGCCGACCTGCTGCGAAACAGCTCGGACACCGGCGGTGAGGACCAGGCGGACACGGGCTCGAAGACCTTCGAGCGCGAGCACGAGATGTCGCTCGCGGCCAGCCATCGCGACATCCTCGGCCAGACCGAGCGTGCACTGGCCAAGATCGAGGATGGTTCCTACGGCGTGTGCGAAAGCTGCGGCAACCCGATCGGCAAGGCGCGGCTGCAGGCGTTCCCCCGTGCGACACTGTGCATGACATGCAAGCAACGCGAGGAGCGTCGCTGACACGCGACGCGGACGACGGCAACGCGGGAGGACGCCGCAGGATCGGCGTCCTTCTCGCTGTGGCGACGACCGTCGTGCTGCTCGACCAGATCAGCAAGATCATGGCGGTCGCGTGGCTCGATGACGGACGTGTGGTCGAACTCGTCGATGGCGTGCTGCAGCTCCGCCTGGTCCGCAACCCGGGTGGGGCGTTCAGCGTGGCGACCAACATGACGGTCGTGCTGGCGCTGGTGGCGGCCGTGGTCGTGGTCGTCATCCTGCGGATCAGCCGGCGGCTGCGCAGCGGTCCGTGGGCCCTTGCCCTGGGATGCCTTCTCGGAGGCGCCGTCGGCAACCTGATCGACCGGGTGTTCCGTGAGCCGGCGCCGCTGCGCGGCCACGTCGTCGACTTCCTCGAGCTGCCGAACTGGCCCGTCTTCAACCTGGCCGACTCCGCGATCGTGGGCGCCGCGGTGCTGGTAGCCCTGCTCACCCTTCGCGGCGTGGCCTTCGACGGCCCGAACGGCGTCAAGCACGGCGACCCACCGGACGGCTCCACTCCCGAGGCCGGACCGGAGCAGGGGAGCCGGTGACCGACCGGCGGAGCCTGCCGATCCCGGACGGCCTCGAGGGTGAGCGCCTCGACGCGGCGATGGCACGACTGTTCGGGTTCTCCCGTAGCCGCGCGGCCGAGCTGATCGAGCGCGGACATGTGCTCATCGACGGAGCCGGTGCGGTCAAGTCCGACCGGGTCCAGGCCGGCGCCTGGCTCGACGTGGAGATGCCGGCGGCGCCGACGCCCGTCGCCGTCGTCCCCGAGCACGTCCAGGGCATGCGCGTCGTTCACGACGACGACGACATCGTCGTGGTCGACAAGCCGGTCGGTGTGGCGGCACATCCCAGTCCGGGGTGGACCGGTTCCACCGTTCTGGGCGGGCTGGCCGGCGCGGGCTTCCGAATCTCGACCAGCGGCGCCGCCGAGCGGCAGGGGATCGTGCATCGGCTGGACGTCGGGACCAGCGGGTTGATGGTGGTGGCCAAGTCCGAGCGGGCGTACTCGCTGCTCAAGCACCAGTTCAGGGACCGGACCGTCGACAAGGTCTACCACGCGCTGGTGCAAGGGCATCCCGACCCGTCCCGCGGCACGGTCGACGCTCCGGTCGACCGCCATCCGACACACGACTATCGCTGGGCCGTCGTCGCGGACGGCAGGCCGAGCATCACGCACTACGACACCCTCGAGGCGTTCGCGGCGGCGAGCCTGCTGGAGATCCATCTCGAGACCGGCCGGACGCACCAGATCCGGGTGCACATGAGCGCGCTGCGGCATCCGTGCGTCGGGGACCTCACCTACGGCGCCGACCCGACGCTGGCGTCACGGCTGGGGCTGCAGCGCCAGTGGCTGCACGCCGTCCG